>Ga0187827_10009363_pt1 | contig 10397 bp, 14 predicted proteins | sample ETNtaG_39_FD_167969 | JGI IMG/M metagenome (GOLD analysis project Ga0187827, IMG submission 167969) | Marine microbial and viral communities from oxygen minimum zone, Eastern Pacific Ocean - ETNP2014_SV_150_PacBio MetaG (Illumina Assembly) | ecosystem: Environmental > Aquatic > Marine > Hypoxic... | reverse complement strand
GCGAATCAACGACCCTCAGAAGTTCACAACCCCGAATATTGGCACCCCATCGGGGTCACCGGAGCATAGACAACGTGCGGTTCGCTCACGGGGGGGCAATCTGCCTGTCGAAGAGGGGGCGAGGGGCTTGGCGTGATGGAGGGGGGCTCTAGAATTTCCTATCGTCCGTGCAACTTTCCCAGCGCTTTCTTGGTCCTCGCGAAGGTGTAGAAATGGGCACTGGCATTATCATCCGGCTGGTCGGAGAGACCTCTCAGGGACTCGCGGCTCGACTCGATATGTCCCCGAAGAATGCCGGATTACCTGACGATGCTCCAGTGGTGGATTGCTTGGACAGTTCTCTCTGGGCGAGCCATGTGATTCATTGGGGATTGAACTAAGGCAAAGACTAACAGGGGTTAGCGACAAAGGAGGCATGACATGCTTGGCGAAAAAATAGGAGAAATCAAGGCAACTGCGGTGACAAAAATACTTCCTGCCAATGGTTCTAAACCTAAGTTTGAAACCTCGACAGAAGGCACAGGAACGGTCTTAGGGGTGGAAGTGACCGCTATGACGACCTATTGGTCCGAAATGGATGCAGATGGCACGCTCTACGGTGAATGTCCCAATCAAGGCGTGCTGATGACTAAAGACGGCCCAGCAACTATCACGGCAAACGGAGCCGGCCGACTGACCGATGATGGAGGGGCAAGTTTCAGAGGGTCCGCCTTCTTTAAAACAGCGGTTCCATCACTGGCGCGCCTTAACGGCATGTGTTTGGTGCACGAGTGGGATGTCGATGCCGATGGCAACGGAATATGGAAACTGTGGGAGTGGAAATAACTTAAGTGAGCGCACTTTGAAGACACGCTGACTGGTGGAGGGTTTAGCGCGATTTAGGTGTGTGCCCTTTTGTGCCCTTTTGTCAAAACTACTCAGCGCACCTCACTCGCGTGAGGCTGGCGTGATGGAGGGGGGCTCTAGAATTTCCTATCGTCCGCAAGCGACGCGTTCGGCTTCGACGATCTGCTCGGGAGTCATCCGGGCTGCCGCCTCGTCGCGCCGGATGACTCCAATCTCTCGACACGAACCGGTCGCTCGTGAGGCCGCGAAGTTGAACCACATGTGTGCCTGCACGTAGTTCTGTGGGACGCCCTTGCCACTGGCTTACATGAACCCCAGGCTGACCTGCGCCCTGTGGGGTTGACTGGGTACGCTTCAACACATATTCATGCCACCAGGCTCCTCAAGAACATCAGTGAAAGTCAGCACCACTCAGCGTTCTTGCTCAGGGGTGGCGTCGATGGGCCACCGTTCGCCGTCATTGATTGACAATGCGTCTGGTGAAATTCCAATTGCACGAATTCAGGTGAGAGAACATCTCGCGGAAAACCGCTTGACGCTGGGGATCGGTGCGTCTCGCCTGACGGTTCAGGCGGTTCCACTCGTCCCATTCCCCAAGATTCTCAAACGTCTGGACAAGCCTATAAAGGGAAATGTTGTTCAACGCCCCCAGGTATGTGCCAACAAGGCTACCAGGAGCTTCGATGGGATTGGCGACGAAGTATTCAACCAATGTCTGTTGTGCCTCTCTAAATGCGGCTCTTTCCCCCTGGTTGATCTGACAATCACGCACTGCGACGAACGGCGCCGGTTCCTGGGCATCGAGCACCGGCCCCATGGCTACAACGCCCATCACGAACACCAAACCATAAGTCAATCTCAGCATCACGTCTCCTTATCTGGGACGACAGGTCCCATTTGATGCTTGGCAAGCCACTAAGGTCACCAAAACATCAATTTGAAGGGTACCCCCCACGTCCTGTAAATTCCAGAACAAATTCATTAGCCGAGAGGCGATCAGGCCGTCCACGTCGCACAGCCCAATCGGACAGCCGGAGATTCCAGGGCGAGCGCGTTAGGGTCGCGCCCAGGGGGAGGGCTGCGCGGATCCGCGACATTGGCACAGGGGGGCCTAGGGCGTGTCGCGGCGGCACCTATGCGGCACCTTAAACACAAGAACAGGCTCCTCTGGGGGAGGAACCTGTCGTAACACCCTATGAAATATGGTCGGGATGACTGGATTTGAACCAGCGACCCCCTGACCCCCAGTCTTGTGCAAACGCGAGTCACACGTGGTCACAGCCTATCTCTATTGACAGAAAGTTTCCTGAGTGGTCACCGGTGAGCACAACTGTCCAACTTTTTAGCACAAGTTAGCACACGCACGATGGCCGAGAAGTTCCCGGACGAGTCGGCGATTCTCGACGGCCCCGCGTGGTCAAGCGATACAGCCTCGAGTGACAGCCGGTGTTCGAGCGTTGTCACTCCAAGGCGAGGCCCCAAGCGATGCAGCGCCGGATAGAGCGCCCCGAGTCTGATCTGCAACGGCCCTGCGATACTTGCCGTTTCTGCTTGGTGATAGCGAGCCGTCTAACGGCGCGAGCGACACCGCAGTTGCGCGCGACGGGACGAACCGCAAGAGATGACCGGCAGCGTAGACTACGAGCGGCCAGACCGTCCCGCCCCGCTCATCACGAGACAGATCGCCAAAGAATTGCACGTAATCTGCGACGTCCCGCAGTCGGCTATCCGCCGGGGTGTCGACGTCAGTATCGCCGGGGCGATGAGCCCCTTGAGTCTGCCGGTGCGGTGGTTACGCTGGGGCACGCCCGCTAGACGTCCTTCGCCGAGGCTTTGGGAAACATGAGCGACGCCGCGATAGACACAATCAGAGCGAGAACGATGAAGACCAATGAGGCAGCGATCGGAAAGTGTCCGTCGTAGACATCATTCAGCCACACCATTTTCAGCCCGACGAAGACCAGGACGACCGCGAGCCCATACTTGAGCAAGTGGAACTTGTCGATGGCCCCGGCGAGCAGGAAGTACATCGAGCGGAGGCCCATGATGGCCGCGAGGTTCGATGTGAACACGATCAAGGGTTCGCTCGTGATGGCGAAGACGGCGGGCACGGAATCTACGGCGAAGATGATGTCGGTGGCTTCTAGAAACAGAAGCGTGACCACGAGCGGTGTGCCGTACAGCACGCCATGCTTCCGGACGAAGAAGCACTGGCCTTCGAGCTTCGCGGTCACCGGAACGAAGCGCGTGAACAGCCGGATCAATGGATTCTTGTGCGGTTCGACCGTCTCGTCACCGGCAAACATGAGCTTGACACCAGTGAAGATGAGGAACGCTCCGAAGCCATAGATGATGAACTGATAGCGCATCAGCAGGGAGCCGGCGATGATGAAGAGTGTCCGAAAGACGAACGCGCCGAGAATGCCGTAGAACAGAACACGGTGCTGGTAACGACTGGGGATGCCGAAATACCGGAAGACGACGACGAACACGAAGATGTTGTCGACCGACAGCGACTCTTCGACGACGTAACCGGTCAGAAACTCGAGGGCGACCCGCCAGGCCGTGGCCTCCAGGTCGAAGCCCGGTATGGCCAGCAGCCTCGGATCGGAGGCGAATGACCAGAGGGAGTATTGGTAGAGTCCGAGGTTGAACAGGAGAGCCAGCGACACCCACACCGTGACCCAGGCTCCGGCCTCTTTGAATGAGACTTCATGGGCGTCGCGATGGAAGACGCCCAGATCGATCGCCAGCAGCGCGCCGACACCCGCCACGAATGCGATATACACCCACCAGTACTCGACGAACGGGAACAGCGTCACATTGTCCATAACGACGGCACGCGCGACAAAAAAAGACCTCTCGCGGTAACAACCGCGAAAGGTCTGGGTCCGCGGCCCTCGTGGCAGCCGCGCTGGCAAACCGGGTCCTCAAAAAGACGGACCGTATTGACGATTTGCCGGACGCCCGGCGGCCGGAACCGGCCGGGCGCGATCTACTCCCCTCTCAACGGGCTCATGTTACAGGAGCGCGGACCCTCATGTTAAACGCGACACTCCATTTGGTCGCGCCGGCCATCTGAGGCCGCAGTCCTGCCATGCAGCACGACGCGTGCTGACAATCCGTCGATAGTCTGGGTTCAGCGGGGACGGGGCTTACGGCTCGAAAGGGGGGGCGAGGGGGTCGGTTCGGAGATCGGGGGGTCCTAGAATGTCCTATCGTCATTTTCTGCGGTGATTGATAGCGTGACGACCAAGCTGAAGGCGAAAGAGGCTGCGCTTGTCGCCGACAACTATGTCGATCTCGCCGATACCATCATGACGATCGCCCAGAAGCGCCACGATATTGATGATCGGCAGAAAGCCGAGTCTGCGGAAGTCGTGAGCAGGGTGCCCGCCCTAAGCCGCATCGCCTACTACGCCAGCGTCTTCCTTGAGTCTCAACTCTTCATTGCCCAAGAGAGAGACTCCGTCTAACTTGGCATGCAGCCGACAGCGGCTCGTGTAAGAATGGGCGCCGCTGCGGCTGATGCCAGTCGTTAGCCAGATACAAGACCGAACGCGAAGAGGAGACCCAATGGTGACTGTCAAATGTCCGCATTGCGGATACGTCGTAGCGGAAGGCCAAACCACGTGCAGCCAATGTGAACGACCTGTCACCAGCGAAACGACGGGCCCCAGCGCAGCGACCAGGAGAGCGACACGCTTTCTGTCGTGGATGCGCGGACAGACGACGACGAGCGGCACATCTGCCCATAGCCCGGGTTCGCGTCACGCGTTGAAGTACTTGCCTGATGAAGCAGACCTGGGCGACTTTCGAACAATCAGCGAGTGTTTCAAACTGACAACCAAGCGACTCATTTTCGAGAGCGAAAGCAAGCGACTACTTGTCCTGCCAGGTGGCCAGGATCTCTCGGCCGCGATGCTTCATGACGTTGATCATGCCTTTCTTGGTCGAAAGCAGGACCTGCCTGTATGGGTCGGGTGGCTCGGCGTAGTCGCGGTCGGGGCGGCCTTGGGTGCGGAGAGTGGTCTCGGCGTCATCATTGGTGGGGCCATCGTTGCCGCGTGGTACTTTCTGGGCTCAACCGTCCTTGAGTTCCGAGTTGACGGTGAGCCGCTGGGAACCCTGACCGTTGTCAGCGCGGGCGGTGTCGATCAGGAATTGGCAACCGCGAAAGCGTTCGTCGAAAAGGTGTTTGCGGCTAAAGCGCAGTCGTCGCGCCCTGCTTGAGCGGGCGTTGTGCGGTCTGGTGGCCAGATCGTCTGTCGAAAGGGGGGGCGAGGGGGTCGGTTCGGAGATCGGGGGGTCCTAGAATGTCCTATCGTCGCGACATGTCTTCTCGTGGGCCATCGCCGAGGGCTATACGACCGAGACGCCGTTCAAGCGACACGGCGTGACCGTGGTGAAGCTGGAGAGTCGGGCGGAGACGCCTCGGCACCGCAGGCTGGCACCAGGGGAGGAGGACCGATTGCTCAAGCACGCAGGCGATCATCTGCGGGCGCTGATCGTCGCGCTGCTGTCAACGGGCTGTCGCGTCGGCGAACTCCTTACTCTGCGATGGAAGGACATTCGGCGAGACGAAAGCGGGACGTCTCGATGGATCGTGCTGCCGGCTGCGAACACCAAGACCTACAGGCTCCGGGAGCTTCCGATTGGCGGGCGACTCCGGGCAGAACTAGAGATGCGTGAGCACGCACCGGACGGCAGCGGCTTCGGCCCGGCGGGGAGACTTGGACCGCAACGCGCCTCGCCCGTGAATGGGACGAGGCGTACCCCGCCTGAGCCGTAAGCCTCGTCCTCAGTGAACCCAGGCTATCGACTGAGTCTCAGCACGCGTGGTGCTGCGTGGCTGGACTGCGGCCTCGGATGGCCACGGGGCGCTGACGGGCACACGCCCGAGACGACCGTGTCGGTAGCGCCTCCCTGTCGCTCGCAGGGTATGCTTAGCGTCTGCACGCTGTCGCCTAGGGGAGCGCCGCCATGGAGCCAGACATCGACACCCTACGGGCACAGGCTGAGCAGGGAGACGCCAACGCGCAGTACCGCCTCGGGGGCCTGTATCGCGACGGCACCGGCGTCCAGCAGGACTACACCGAAGCGGTGCGCTGGTATCGCCTCGCGGCTGAGCAGGGGCTGGCCGAGGCGCAGTTCGTCCTCGGGGGCATGTATGCCTTCGGCGGCGGCGTCCCGCAGGACGCTGCCGAGGCCGTGCGCTGGTTTCGCCTGGCGGCGGAGCAGGGCTACGCCAGGGCGCAGGCCAGCCTCGGGCTCATGTATGACACCGGCGAAGGCGTCACGCAGGACGACGTGCAGGCGCACATGTGGTTTAACCTCGTGGCCTCACGAGCGGCTGGTCGGGCGCGAGAGATGGCGGTCGAAGATCGCGACCTAGTAGCACGCCGGATGACCGCCGCCCAACTCGCCGAGGCGCAACGCCTCGCCCGCGAATGGGACGAGGCGCACCCGCCTGAGCCGTAACTCAAGTCAACAATTAGAAACCTGAGGAGGCACTATGAATCTAGGTGAACCAATCGCTGAGAGTACTATGACCGTTACATCCGTGCAGATCGAGAATGAGGTAACAACACTTACTTACGAAGGGGAAGTTGGCAAGTACGGCCAAGCTTTCGGAACGCATCACCTTCGACCAAGCGACTTGTCTCGCGAGACTTATGTGTTCGAGGGGTCCGGCAGGACCCTGCTTCCAGACGGCTCAATGTTGTCTGCCTCGCTTCGAGGCATTGGGCGCCGCTCTGGCGGGATCATCAAGTTGTTTAGCCTGGACAATGTCAGCAACGGCGACCAAAACTTTTCGATTATCGAGGTCGACGCGCTCGGCAAGACGGCATCGGTGAAGGTTTATTCTGTCTAGTTGCTGACCGTGGGGCCGCTCGGCTGCGAGGGCGTCTCGGCGAGTGCCCTCGCAGCCACCCGCACAGGTCGCGGGTCTTCTCGTCGAGAAGCTCGCAGGTCGCTTGATCGGCCCTGAACTGCGTCGAGAAGACCGGCAGGTTGCTCAAGAAAAGCCGCCACCGCTGATCACGCCGTCGGGAGCCTGGTGACGACTAATTTGGCGGTTGGTAATCGAGGTCCTCTCTCCTGGTCGAATTAAAACTATCTGTTCGATGAGACAACGCATCCAGTTGCCTCCTGAGGGGCCTTAGGGAGGCCCCAAGCCGCTCAATTCTCTCGCTCCTTTCTGTGTAGTAATCGACGGCATCTCTTGCTGGGAAGAACACGCTGAGATCAGGCCCACCACCCGTAACCTTAGAGAACACCAGAAACCCATTCTCGGGGCTATTCTCTTCGTACAACGCTCGCATCTGCTGCATGATGTCGGCAGCTTCGTTGCCTCTACCGAACTTTAAGTAGAAGGTAAGTCCCCGGTAGAACCCGACCCCGGCCTCCGGAACCCTTCGTGTACTTGGCGTGTAGCTCAATTCAGGTCGCAGTTGCTGTATAGAAGTTTCGATGTGGTGAATAACTTCTCTTGCCAGGGTTGGGTTTCCTGCGCTCATGGCACTCTCCTGGGCTCGCATCTCGTCCAGGGCAGCCATGTTCGACAATGGAATTGTTAGCTGATAAATACCCCTGTCGTGAGCGAAGACCCTCCTACGAAAAGTGACATTGGCTTCAGCCATCCCCGCATTTCTGTCTGCCCTCACTTGCTCGAACTCAACTGCTTTGCCTGGGTTGAGGTGGACATTTTGCCAGAGAAAGAACTGGGGCTGATCCTGCTGGGCAGAGGCGCGAGACGGCAGGCTGACCATGCAGAGGGCAACAAAGGCGACAATCAGAGCGTTCAGTTTCATCAGACACCTCTCACGAGAACGCTGGGTTCCGGACCGTTATCCCGAGAACTGGTGGGATTACCAGACTGCGAATGACCGGAGTACCGAGAAGAATGATAGCAGCAATCCCAGCAAGCACACAATCGGCAACAAGAGCAGGGGCACCCCGCCTCCGATACCAGCGGGATCTCCATCTTAGCCGCTCGGAGACGACACCGTTATTCACCGATCTTTTTCCCGCACCGCGAAGATTTCTTCGTAGACCGTTCGTCTAGGTCCCAATCCCCGTCGCTCAGCCAGCGTGAGAACTGGTGTCCTAGATTCCTGGCTTTCCTCCGACACCTCTGCGACCTTGTCTTTGCTGGATTTCCTCGGGCGGCGGGTCGGGCGGCGGGTCGCCGTCGAGCGGGCGCCGGTTGCGGGCGTGCCGGGCGGCCTGGTCAGCATCGCGGGCGACGGCGTTGAGCGTGGCGATCTGCCCGTCGCAGCGCGTCTGCCGCGACCGCAGGTCGGCGGCGGCCGTCCGTAGCTCTTGGATCTGTCCGTCGAGACGCTGGCGCGTGGCGAAGACTTCCTGTGCGGTCGCAATGTCGGCGACGAGCTTGTGCTGCGGAATGGTCACAGCCACCGAGAGGCTTCTACTTGACTCGTCGAGAGCCTTCACGACACGGTCCCTGAGCACGGTCGTGCTCAGTGCCGTGCGGGTCATACCTTCCCCCACTCCTCCATATCCGCGTGTTGAACCGTCAAATCGTCAAACAGCCCCGAATCTACTAGCCCAACCTGCGTTCTAAAGCGTCAGGCGCATGTCCTGACTTGACGGTTCGTATTCACGGGTTCGCCACCGGTTCCATTGGGGTTTTGACGGGTTGACGGTTTGAACCGGGGGTAGCGGCTCCAGGCGTCCTGGAACCGGTCCCGATAGTAGCCACGGGTGGTCCCCTGACTTTTGCATCGTGATGCAAAACTGGCGGTTCAACGGGAACGGGGGTTACGGCTCGTAAAGAGACTGCGCGTTGTCCTCCACGTATTTCAGGATCCGTTCGGCCTCGTCGAGGTGCGCGAGCAGGAAGGCCCGATCTTCGCGTGTGATCATGCCGTGCGGAGGCGTGATGGCAAACCCGCTCTCGGTGGTGTTGAAGGACGCGCCACGGGCTTCGATCTCCCACAGCCGTTGCAGGACGTTACGGGCCGCGACGAAGCCACCCCGCATCGTGACGATCTCACGCTCACGGACGTTTAAATGTGAAGCTGTGGTCAATGTCCCCCTCCCCTGTGGCTAGCGCCCCTCCCGTCTCAACCGTCAAAGTGTCAATAACCCCCGCCCCGACTTCATTAGGTGCTTGACGGTTTGACGCTTGTGGGGCCACCCCTGCGACCACCTCGTAGCGAACCCACGCATCGTCAAAGCGGTCGCGGTTGTACCCACGGAAGTGGCCGTTCGATTTCGACACGATGCCAAACCCACTCAGAAGCTTGGCCAGCGCATGAGGGGTCATCGGACTGTCGCCGCGCCCCCGTGTTGGCCAGGGAGACTCTTCGAGGGCGTGGAGCTTGGAGAGCAACTCCTTTGTGCTGATGAACGGTACGTCTTCATCCCAGACCTCATGGATGTCACGAAGCAGCAACACACCGAGGTCAGCGTCTGGGCGGTTCGTCTCGCCCGAGAGCACGGTGGCACACTGTCTCGCCTTCCTTGCCCACTCTTCACCCGCCATGTCCGCAATCGCGAGAAGCGGCTCCCACGAATCCTCAGCCCTATCATTCAAGCCAGGAGCGGGTGCTGGGCGGGCGAGAGCAAGCTCGTTGATGAGGTGCGGCACCAAGGCTTCGATCCGTTCACGAATCGGGGTCAGTCTCTCAATGGCCTCACGCTCGCGGAACTTCTCAACATGTTCATTCAGCTTCCGTTTCATCTCGATGGCGATCGAGCGCGACATCAGGGTGTCTGGGAGGTGAGCGTGGCCGATCCCACAGAGCACCTTCGGACAAAACACATGGAAGTCCTTTTCCTCAACCTTGCTCCCTCGCGTCTCACACATCGTGTAGACGCCAGACCGGGAATAGCCCGCGTTCAAGAGACCTGTCAGCTTGTGCGCGTCTTCCTTGTTTCCCTTAAATGCCCGATCGGTTTCATCGAGAAGAAGTGTGGGTTGAACCCGTTCAACCTTCCGCACCAGTGCCGCCGCAGTCGTCGCACTGCACAACCACGATTTCGCAACCAGAAGGTTGCAAACTTCGAGCACTCGCGTCTTTCCGGAACGCGGCGTCGGGCTCGTGACGGTCAAGTAGGGGGTGTGATACGCAGCCTCGATGGCATGGGTGTGAACGACGTACAACGCGAGCGTGACGAGTTGCGCCTCGTCTAAAACAAGGTACCGTTGAAACGCGGCGTTGATCTCGTTAAGTAGACGGCTCAGCCTCACGCCCTTCTCGATCTCAGCGGTGAGCATCATGCCGATACCTCGCTCGCTTTTCAGCGTCCGCAAGCCGTGCTAATGCGACCTGGAGCGTCTCGCGGTAAGCGCGGTTCTCAATGACTAGCGCGACGACCATGTCGAGATAGGAGTCGTACTGCTCAGTTGGCAACGGTTCGATGTCCCACCGAATCGCACTTGCTGGGGGAGCGATACAGGTGGGCTCATCGCGTTTGTTTCGTTTGCTCACTGCCCTTTGCCTGCCGTGCGCTGACTGACCAAGTCCTTCACAAGCTGCCTGATCTCGTCATCGGACTGCCCCTGGATCAAGGCCTCGTTC
>Ga0187827_10009362_pt1 | contig 10397 bp, 10 predicted proteins | sample ETNtaG_39_FD_167969 | JGI IMG/M metagenome (GOLD analysis project Ga0187827, IMG submission 167969) | Marine microbial and viral communities from oxygen minimum zone, Eastern Pacific Ocean - ETNP2014_SV_150_PacBio MetaG (Illumina Assembly) | ecosystem: Environmental > Aquatic > Marine > Hypoxic... | reverse complement strand
GATTGGCATCCCTGGGAGAATTACCAGGACTTTTTTATGGCCAGCAAAGCCCTTGGCGGCGGAGCATTGCTTGATGAAAGTCATTGGGTTGATCTGATGCTGTGGTTCCTTGGTGACCCGGAAAGCCTGTATGCGAAGGTTGACAGGGTAAGCGATCTAAAGATTGACACAGATGACAATGTGGATATGGTGATCACATATAAAGATGGCCTTGATGTAACCATTCATTTGGACATATACGGAAGGCCACATGAGAAATATATCAGGTTTATTGGTGAAGAAGGGACAATTTTATGGACTGTAGAACCTAACCGTGTTGCTGTCGGAAAAGAATGGTCTCAAACGTGGGAAAATTATGATTTTGATTGTGAGAGAAATGACATGTTCATGGCAGTTGGGAAGGAGTTCATTGCTATTATAAATGGCGCAGAAGCTAAAACATGCTGTATAAATGATGGAGTGAGAGTTCTTTCTTTAATTGAAGCAGCAAGACAGAGTAGCGCTAAAGGTCGTGTAGTTACACTTATTCCGTAACCTTAAGGATGTCATATAAAGGATACAATATTCTTGCAGTGATACCAGCACGCGGTGGCAGCAAAGGGGTTCCAAGGAAGAATTTATGTAAAATTAACGAGGTGTCTCTTGTTGCCAGAGCCTCAAAGATTGCAGTATCACTTAAATGGATTGATAAAGTAGTGCTTTCTACAGATGATGCAGAGATTGCCGAAGAAGGACATAAATACGGAGCGGAGGTTCCTTTTCTTAGGCCGTCGGAGCTTGCAGGTGATACTGCTAAATCTGTTGATGTGTGGCGGCATGCTTTGGTTGAGGCTGAGAAATATTACAACACAAACTATGAAATCTCTATATTATTAGAGCCAACAAGCCCACTTCGAAAACCAGAACATATTAAAAATACTGTTGATAGATTGGTGAAAGGTGGGTACGACTCGGTACTTACTGTTAGTGAAACGGACTCCAAATACCACCCTCTCAAGCAACTGGTAATCAAAGGTGACCGTGTTGGCTATTACGGCGATGCAGGTCAAGATATTGTTGCCCGCCAGCAACTTACAGCAGTATACCATCGTAATGGTGCAGCCTACGCCGTTACGCGTAAATGTTTAGTAGAGCAGAAAACGACTATTGGACCAAATACTTCTGCTGTTATTATTGATGAGCCTTTAGTCAACATTGATACTCTGCAAGACTTAAAAAAAGCTCAATTTTTGTTGTGTAGATAATGCATTGTTAAGAATGAGTAGATTAAAATAATGAAAATATTTTTTAATGATAATGTTATAGATGTGCCAATTGGGACAAGCGTAGAACATTTAATTAACCAGCTTGGCGGAATCATAAAACAACCAAATGTTTCAATTAATAATGAAGTTGTTGAGGCAGCGTCTTATTCAAAAGTAATCAAAGAGAAAGATGTTGTAAATGTTATAATGTTGGGTACAAAAAGATATAAACCTGAAGAACTTGGGTCTCGAGATCGGTTTTACCGATTTAGAAAACAATTTAAAGTGAAAAAAATTTATAAGCTAAAATATTATCTTTACGGTTTGTTATCTTCTACACCTATTGAAACTGTAAAATGTTCCGATGGCTTTCTTAAGTTTTATTGTCCAAATTTAGTAACAAGAATGCGTGCTTCTAGCCTTTTAACTAAAGAGACAGATACAATCGACTGGATTAATGAGATGCCAAAGGGTGATTGCTTATGGGATATTGGTGCTAACGTAGGAGTTTTCTCTCTCTATGCATGCCTCAGGGGAATTAATGTAATATCATTTGAGCCATTACACTCTAACTATCATATATTATGTAAGAATGTTGAGGTTAATAATTTTAGTAACAAGATATTAGCGTTTAAAATTGCACTTTCTGATGAGACTAAGTTAGACTTTTTCTATATCAAGAATGTTTGGGATGGTGCATCTGGTAATACATTCGGAGACGCTTCTAACATTATTAGATTACCATTTCATGAGTTTAGTACCCAACCAACTCTTGGCTATACAATATATGATTTTATGAATACCTTTAATGTTGCATTTCCAAATTACATAAAAATAGATGTTGATGGTATAGAAAACAAAATACTTAAGGGTGGTATAGAAATATTAAAAGATGAAAGGTTAAAGTCAATGCTAGTTGAAATTGATATCTTGCGTAATGGTGCAAGGGATGAGATAGTGACCTTATTAGGAGAAAATGGATTTAAGCTTGTTCAGATTAATGGTGTTGCTGTAAATGAAAATAAAATGGTGTTTCCTCCTGGGAGATGTTGTAATTATTTATTTATTCGATAGACAACAGAGGAGTGAAAATGATTTAGAAACTAAGCATACTACAAGGCCTTGGATAACTATAGCTTATCTGGGAATAGAGGAGATTATGATAAAGTCAGGATTTGAGCGGTTCTTGATTTATGTTAAAGACTATTTGTTGATTCTAGCTAAGGTACAAAAACGTATGGTTATGATACACAATGATTGCAGCACTCATTTTAGGTAGAAAAGGCAGCGTTGGCTTTCCTGGGAAGAATCTATATCCAGTATTGGGTAGACCTCTTGCATTTTATCCTATGTCTGCTGCCATAAATTCCAAGAGCGTAGAAAGTGTATTCATTTCTACTGATGACAAGGATCTTATGGAACTTGCCGGGCAGAATAATGTAGAGGTGATTAGAAGGTCTCCTGAACTGTGTACCAAAGAAGCGTTGGGAGAGGACGCTTTTGTACATGGATATTATGAAATAAAGAAAGCAAACCCTGAGAACGAGATTGAGATAGTTGTCCTCCTTTTTTGCAATGCCGCAACAGTAACTTCTGATTTAATAGATGAAGGTATAAAGGTGCTGAGAGAGAATCCGGAGATAGATTCTGCTGTCTCTGCGTCTACATATAACATGTGGAGTCCATTAAGGGCGAGAAAGATTGGTGAGGATGGCTTGCTTCATCCATTCATACCATTTGAAACATTTGGAGATCCGAAGACGCTTAATTGTGATAGAGATTCTCAGGGTGATGCATGGTTTGCTGACATGGGTGTGTCTATAGTAAGACCAAGATGTCTTGAGAATATTGAGGGCGGACTGCTACCTCAGAAATGGATGGGACAGAAGATATATCCGCTTAAACAATGGGGTGGATGCGATGTTGATTACGAGTGGCAGATACCACAGGTAGAATATTGGCTGAGAAAACATGGCTGTACGGAAGACAAAACCACCGAAGATGCGGATGGATAGAAGTTAAGTGGTTGAATAAACAAGTATGACAAAAACTGCAGATAAAGATAATATTCATCACGATATAGCAGGGGAGGATATTTTTCCTGTTGAAGATGAAAAATTTCGTACTTATCGTCGTTTATGGATCGAAAATCCTCAAAACCTCAGCCCCGGTTCCTTTCCACTTCACCTCGATATTGAAGTGACAAGTGCATGCAACCTGAAGTGCCCGTTTTGTGCAACCACTTATTCGAAATTTGAAAATGGTTTTATGAAATGGGAAACGGTAAAAATGATTCTGGACGAAGCAGGTGATAATGGGCTGTATGCATGTAAATTCAATTTCCGAGGAGAACCTCTTCTTCATAAAGAAATTGGAAGATTTATAAGCTATGCTAAGAAAAAAGGGATTATTGATGTTTTCTTTAATACCAACGCCGTACTGCTTTCAGAAGACATGGCAAAGATGCTGATTGATTCCGGTCTTGATCGTTTGACGGTATCTTTTGAGGGTTTTGAGAAAACGTTATATGAGAGAAACCGTGCAGGTGCTAAATTTGAGGAGGTTGTAGCTAATGTTGAAAGATTACGTAATTTACGTGAAAAAATATGCAGGAACAAACTAAAAATACGTGTACAGGCAGTGTTAGTTCCGGAGTTAAAAGATCGTTTAAGTGAATATATTACTTTCTGGAAGGATAAGGTGGATCAGGTTTCTTATAATGAAATGGAGCCGTCAGTAGATACTGTTAATAATAACATTAAAAGAATCAAATCGTCATGGATTTGTCCTTTCCCTTACCAAAGAATGACCGTTATGTGGGATGGAACGTTGACTGCATGCAAGAATGACTATTACGGTAAGCTGGCAATGGGAAATATAGATTCAGTTTCTATTAAGAAATGCTGGACCAATTCACTCGACACATTACGTAAACTACACAAGAAAGGGCAGGCCCATGATATTGAAGCGTGCGGAGAGTGTCCTCTCAGAATGAGCGAATTGATCAGAAGGAAAGAGGTTAAAGTAAATTAACAGAGTATAGGTAATGTCGAAAGATTTCAGAGTCTTGTTTATATATCCTAATACCGAGATGGCAACATTGGTGCCAATAAACCTGTCGATACTTGCTCCATGCTTGAAGGAGAAAGGGTTTCAGGTGGATTTGTTTGATACCACCTATTACAAATGGGAAGAGATTAATTTTGAACAAAAGAAGGTTGAGCTTCTACAACTGAAACCATTCAGTTATGAAGACAAAGGTGTACAGTATAAAGATACTGACATGCATGAAGATTTAATAAAGAAGGTTAATGAGTTCAGACCTCATCTTATCGGAATTACCATGGTTGAGGATACATTTGGACTTGGCATGTCACTGTTGAACACAATAAAAGATTATGAGGTGCCCGTAATTGCAGGAGGTGTGTTTACGACATTTTCTGCAGATGAGGTTTTAAGTAATGAAAACGTTGATATAGTGTGCATGGGTGAAGGCGAAGAGGCCCTTGTAGAATTGTGCGAGATGATGAGTAGGAATGAAGATTATTCTGGCACAAAGAATTTATTGGTTAAGAAGAATGGCAAAATAATTAAGAACCCAATGAGACAGTTGGCAGATTTAGATAAGGTTCCTTTCATAGATTATGATATCTTTGAGCGTAAAAGACTTTATAGGCCGATGCAGGGAAAGATATACACAATGGTTCATGTTGAGATTGACAGAGGTTGTCCCTATAACTGTACTTACTGCGAGGCTCCACATCTGAGAGATTTGTTCCGCAATGAGGGCGCCGGAACATATTACAGGAGCAAGAGTGTAGATAGGGCAATAGATGAGATGCGGTATCTTGTGAAGAAGTATAATCCTGACTATGTAAACTTCAATTCAGAGACTTTCCTTGCAAAACCGGTTAATAAACTTAAAGAATTGGCTGAAGCATATATGAAACACATAGGGCTTCCTTTCTGGTGCCAAACCAGACCTGAGACCATAACAGATGAGAAAGTCAGGATACTCAAGGAAATGAACTGTCAAAATACCCAGTTTGGCATAGAGCATGGAAATGAAGATTTCAGGTCTAAGGTGTTAAAGCGGCGTTATACTAACGAGCAGATGCTGGAGGCCTTCAGGATTGTAGAAAAGTATGAGATCGCATATACTGTTAATAATATCATTGGGTTTCCAGATGAAACACGTGAACTGGTATTTGATACCATAAACGTGAACAGGCAAATAAACCCTGCGACAATGAACGTCTATTTCTTTACCCCATACAAGGGTACACAGTTGCATAAATATTGTATCGACAAGGGATATCTCGACAAAGATGGCAGAGTGCATCAGCTACTTGATGGAGTGCCGCTTAAGATGGATTCCATTAGCTATCAGGAATTAAAAGGACTCCAGAGGACATTTCCACTCTATGCGAAGATGCCGGAGGATATGTTTGGTCAGATAAAGATTGCTGAAGAATTCGATGACGAGGGTAATAAAATGTATGGAAGACTCAAGAAAGACTATTATAAGAATTACTGTTAGTAATTGATGCATTGGAAATAAAACATAAAAAATGGGTTGATACGGTACACAGAGTAAGAGGAGAAGTCGAAACAAGACTCGATAAGGTGCGCCTTGATAAGAATGAACGTGTTTCTCTCTTGCGGGATGAATTCTGGCGTGATCTAATTTCAAAGATAAAACAGGAGCATGTACTTGCATACCCGGAGGTAGAACCATTTTATTCAAAACTTGCAGATTTTCTAGGTGTTTCGACAGAAAACCTGATTGTTACAGCTGGCGCGGACTTTGCCATAAAGATTGCGTTTGAGCTCTTTGTAAACCCGGGTGATGAAGTAATTACTTTGTCCCCCACATTTGCCATGATAGACGTATACAGTGACCTGTATAACGCTGAGAAAGTAAGGATAGGTTATGATTCTAATCTAAGCCTTGACATTGAAAAACTAACGGATGCAATAAATGAAAATGTATCACTTATAATAATTGCTAATCCTAATAGCCCAACCGGGACTTATGTAAATAACTATGCCATTGAACAGATTCTAGAAAAAGCACAAAGGTATTCGATTCCTGTTCTTATAGATGAGGCGTATTGGGGTTTTTGTCCTCACTCAGCGTTTGATTTGCTGAACTCTTATGAGAATTTGATAATTGTACGTACATTCTCTAAAACGGCGGGGCTTGCAGGGCTGAGAATAGGCTATACTCTTTCGAGTAAAAAGATTGCATCTTTACTATATAAATTCAGGCCAATGTACGAAGTGAATTCTGTAGCTATTTTGTTTGCGTTGAATATTCTTGATAATTGGAATATTGTAGACGATTATATCGCTGAGGCTGAGAATGGCAAGAGGTGGCTTTTGCAGGAGCTTGGTAATATGTCTTTCAGAACAATTGATACCTGCACTAACTTTATTCATGTAGATTTTGGCAAAGATAGAGATAATATTTTGAGATTGTTTAAGGAAAATGACATATTGATACGAGGCGGATTAGGTGTAAAGGGTTATGAAAATTATATAAGAATTTCTATCGGAGCAATAACCGAAATGAGAAAAATAACCGATTGTATTCTATCCCGTCTGGTTTAATGAATGGTGGGCGGTTCAATGTGTTTGTAAGAAATATTTAATGTATAAAGGAATGTAATGAAAATATTATTAGTCTACTGTAACTCTATGCTTGAAAATGCGTTGCCTATTAGCGTTAGCCAACTGGTGGGTGTCTTGAAGGTCTCATCTATAGAGGTTGATCTGTTCGATACAACTTTTTACAGATAAAAGGATGGTAACTCCAGAAAAACCTTTTTGTGCAGATGTACAAAGCCTGCTGTTGATCCTGTCCTCATTCGGCGACTGACATGCTTGAGACTTTCAATAATCTGGCAATATTGATGGCATTTTCAATTACTGGGTAAATGATATTAGACTTAATCTCCGATTGAAGAGGGAGTAGGGCTGTATACCACAAGAGTAATTATTGTATTAGACTGCAAGAACTGGAATAAAAGTAATATAAATATAAAAGGTAAATAAATTGTGAAAGAATTCAGGGTGTTATTGGTTTATGCTAATTCAATGATGGATAATTTGATACCACTAAGCGTAACTTATTTAATTGCCTGTTTAAAGGAAAAAGGAATACAGGTAAGACTTTTTGATACCACTTTTTACAAAACAGCAGAAAAAAGCTCTGATGATGAAAGGGCAGAAATGCTCCAGGTAAAGTCTGTTGATATGTCTGAATATGGAATAAACTATAAAACGACAAGTATGTTAGATGATTTCAGGGAATTAGTTGTCGAATACCAACCGCAACTGATAGGGTTTTCTGTCGTAGAGACCACTTATACTATCGCGGAAAAACTTTTAAATTCACTAGTGGATATTAAAGGGGATAGTAAGGTTATCTTTGGGGGAATTTATTCAATATTTGCATACAACAAGATAATCAAGCACCCTTTGATAGACATGGTTTGTTACGGAGAAGGCGAAGAAATAATTGTTCAGGTTTGCAGGAATATTTCTTCCAACGTTAGCCTGAAAGACCTTGAAAATCTGGTTATAAAAGAAGATGGTAAGATAATTGTCAATAGGAAGTCTTCTCTTTCCGACTTAAACAAGCTGCCGAATCTGGATTTTTCACTATATGAGAAAGAGCGTTTTTATAAGCCTGTAGGAGGAAGAGTCCTGAAAATGGCACCAGTAGAGTTTTCTCGGGGATGTCCATATACCTGTACTTATTGTGCAGATCCTGCACTTACTGCAAGTTTTAAAGAAAGCGGCAGGTGGTTTAGGCAAAAGGACAATAAGAGGATAATCGAGGAGATAGAAAGTTATTTGAGTGAATATAGCATAGAGTACTTCTATTTTATATCAGAATCTTTTCTCAGTATGGGTGAGAAAAAGTTAAATGAATTTGTTGAGCTTTATAAGTCTATAAAAGTACCGTTCTGGTTTAATACAAGAATAGAAACAATCTCTCATGAGAAGCTTGAAAAACTGGAAACTATTAATTGTGACCGTATAAGCATTGGCTTGGAGAGTGGGAATGAATACATTAGAAAAAAGATATTAAAACGAAATTATTCAAATGATTATTTCCTGGAAAAGTTTAAAATTCTAAGTGAACATAATATTTCAGTATCTGTAAACAATATTATAGGTTTTCCGAATGAGACCAGAGAACAGATATTTGACACTATTAACCTGAACAGGGAAATTAAAGCGGAAAGTTTTGGAGCTTATATTTTTCAGCCATATCAGGGAACAAGCCTACGGGATTATTGCGTCAGAAAAGGTTATATATCGGATGATCATTTAGCTCAGGATGCTCATTTCGGATCAGGTTTGACTATGCCTCAGATCACAAAAGAGGAAATAGGGGGCCTGCAAAGAACGTTTGCTTTGTATACAAAGCTCCCGGAGGAATACTATGACGATATTAAGGTCGCAGAAAGGTTTGACGAAGAGGGGGATAAAAAGTTTAAGGAATTGTCAGAAATTTATTATCAAAAATATGCATGATAATTAAAGATCGTACAAGATTTGAACAAAGAGTTGTCTTCAAAGGAGATATTAAATGAAAGTGATAGTTTTCGGCGGTTCTGGCTTCCTGGGAAGCCATATAGCGGATGCATTAAGCGAAGCAGGTCATAAAGTTATTGTCTATGATCTGAAAGAATCCGAATATTCAAAACCAGATCAGGAGATGATCGTAGGAGATATCATAGACGAACAGCATATCAACAAAGCTGTAAAAGGTGTGGATGTAGTATTTAATTTTGCTGGTATTGCGGATATTGATGATGCATTAAATAAACCCATTGAGACAGTAAAATACAATATTCTTGGCAATACAATACTGCTTGAAGCTGCAAGGAAAGAGAAGGTAAAGCGATTTGTATTTGCCAGTACCGTTTATGTTTATAGTAGCTATGGATCTTTTTACAAGTGCAGTAAAAATGCCTGTGAGCTATACATCGAAACATATCAGAAACAGTATGGGCTGGACTATACAATCTTACGTTATGGTACAGTCTATGGAGGCAGAACTGACGTGAGGAATAGTGTTTACAGATTTCTCTATCAGGCAATTAATGATGGAAAGATTATATATTATGGAGATGGGTCAGAAATCAGGGAATATATAAATGTGATTGATGCGGCTAAGAACAGTGTGCAAATTCTTGCTGATGAATATGAGAACCAAAATATACTCTTTACGGGCCACCATCCTATGAGGATTAGTGAGCTTTTTGCAATGATTAAGGAAATGTTGGGCAAAGACTTAATCATAGAATATAAAAACCCTGAGGAAAAAAATATGGAAGGCCATTATACGATAACACCATACAAGTTTATACCCAAGATGGGGAAGAAACTGGTAAATCATTGCTATACTGACATGGGGCAAGGTCTCTTGCAGTGTATGCAGGAGATTTATGACCAGATCCATCTTCGTCATGGAAAACAAAGAGTTTAAGGGGTATCTCCTGAATTACAATATAGAATTTAAACAAACCAGAAATACGAGTCACATTTTATTTATCAACATTTGTACTAGCTAGAATAGTATTGTAAGCGTAAAATGTTCTTCTCTAGAGTTGAAGGGAGATCACGATAGATGAAGCTGGTGTTTATAGCGTTTGTAAATTCAGCATAGCTGTGGTTTCTAGAATATTATTGTTGGAGTAGGGTCTCTTTCATGAAAAAGATTCTTATATCAACATCTACCTTTGGAAAATATGATAAAACACTACTTGGGGTTTTCAAGAAGAAAGAGTTTGAGATTGCCTTAAATCCTTATGGAAGGGAGTTAAAAGAAAGCGAGATAAAGGAGCTATTAAATAATGTGGATGGGTTAATTGCCGGTACAGAGCCTCTGACACGAGATGTTATTTATGGCGCAAAAAATCTCAAAATAATTTCTAGGTGTGGGATAGGCATTGATAACATAGATCTCGAAGCGGTGAACAAGAAAGGAATCAGATTGTATAGAACCCCGGATGAACCAGCTTTAGCGGTAGCAGAACTGACATTGGGACTTATTCTTGACTCTCTGAGACATATATCATACTTGAGTAATATAGTACGTTCTGGTGGATGGGAAAAGAAAATGGGTCGCCTCTT
>Ga0187827_10009361_pt1 | contig 10397 bp, 11 predicted proteins | sample ETNtaG_39_FD_167969 | JGI IMG/M metagenome (GOLD analysis project Ga0187827, IMG submission 167969) | Marine microbial and viral communities from oxygen minimum zone, Eastern Pacific Ocean - ETNP2014_SV_150_PacBio MetaG (Illumina Assembly) | ecosystem: Environmental > Aquatic > Marine > Hypoxic... | reverse complement strand
ATTGCCCAAATACAGACCATTTCTTCGATAATATGGTTTCTTTTCCTTTCCATCATTGGATGTCTGATGAAGACACTGATTATCTGGTAGAGAGTATTATTAAAACTGTTGAACAATTAAGACATTCCTAAATTATGGCATGCTTTTCTATTAATACAAAAATCTTTTTTGGCAAAGAACAGCTTTATGATCTGCATAATTATTTGAGAAGCCTTCATCTTGAAAAATTATTATTTGTGGTTGATGAAAATATAAGTAGTTCCAATATTTTTACCAAGATGACTACTGCTTTCTATAAAGAAGGCTTTTTAATTAAAAAAATAGAAGCGGTTAAGGTCTCAGAAGAACCAACATATGACAAGGTGGATCAATTTACTGCGAAGCTGAAAGGATTAGATAGCGACGCAATCATCGCTGTGGGTGGAGGAAGCATTCTTGATTTAGCCAAGGGAATTGGCATTTTATTAAAGAACACGGGAAGAGCTGTTGAATACCGGGGAAGGGACAGAGTGAAAAATGAAGGTGTTCCCGTAATATGCGTCCCTACAACTGCCGGTACAGGCGCGGAAGTGACACATACTGCCAGTCTTATTGATGTGAAATCAAAGACAAAATTAGGGATTAATGGGCGCTATGTCTCTCCGCTTTGTGGCGTACTTTTGCCAGAGTTTACTTTTTCCTGCCCTGAAAAGGTTACCATAAGCTCCGGTCTTGATGCCATGCTTCACGCGATCGAAGCAGTTTCCGCTAGAACAGCGAATAAAATAACCTCAATGCTTGGCGCCAAAGCCTTTGCATTGCTTTATAATAATTTCAAAAAGGTGTTGGAGGAGTCAAACAATTATGATGCCAGGGAAGCAATGCTTGTGGGAAGCTATTATGCCGGAATTGCTATGATGAACGCCAGTGGAGGGCCGGCAAGTGGAATATCTTATCCGCTTGGTGTTCATTATGGAATCAATCATGGTATTGCCGGTGGAATATTTCTTCCACATGTGTTTGAATATAATGTGTCGAAGGGTTACAAAGGATATGTTGAGGCTTACAATAATCTTCCTGACGCTGATTTAACTTTAAATGATGATGAAAAATCTTTGGATTTTGTTAATAAGATCAATAAGCTGTACCACGATATAGGGGTGTCCGAAACATTGAATTCAAATGGTTGGAATAGCATAAATGTTGATTTTCTTACTGAACTAACGATGAAACAGAAAAGGGAAAACCTGGATTTGAATCCTGTTCCTTTTGGAAGAAACGAAGTAAGGGATATGATAAATAAGATTGTTTAGGAGTGAGGGAAATAGAAAAACAAGAATGTTTGGTGTTGATTCCCGCAAGAGGTGGGTCTAAAGGCATCACCCGAAAAAACATGGCATTGCTGGGCGGAAAGCCGCTACTTGAGTTTACTATCAAGGCGGCGGTTGAGGCGCAATTACCGGGTAAAATATGCCTTTCTACCGATGATGTTAAAATAAGAGAATTTGGATTATCCTTTCCTATAGAGGCGCCTTTTTTAAGACCGGCTGAACTTGCGCATGATCACAGCGATACTATTTCTGTAATAAACCACGCCCTGGATTGGTATAAAAATAATAACAGTTTTTCTCCTGAATTTTTAGTTCTGCTTCAACCAACCTCTCCCTTCAGGACTTCAAATAATATATTGGATGCGTATAAAACCATTTTAACGTCGGAATCTGAAACACTGCTGAGTGTCAACCCGGTTAAAGAACATCCATGTGAATTTATTACACGAGAGGGAAAGAGTTTTAGATATATTTTAGAACCACCCGAAACCACCGGTAGACAAAATTTCCCAGAAGTATATTTTATTAACGGAGCTATCCTTATAGCCAGGATTGGCTTTATTAAAAAGACGGGAAGGTTGTTTAATACAACAACTAAACTTTTTATTATGAAACAAACTGAATCTATTGATATAGACGAGCCTTTTGACTTGGAATTTGCCAACTGGTTTTATGAAAGAAGAACAAATGAATAAATATTTAAATTGATTCAGGATAGTTTAAAAAACATTTTGGCAATGACAAATGACCCCTTTTCCAAAAATTAGACATAGCAAAGCGCTTGAAATGAGTAAATACAAGAATGATTTGCCTGCTTTTTATGGTCTTCCGCAAAAAGTTGAGTATTGCTCTGTTTGTGTTCTTTCAAGCCAAAGGCCGGCTTCTGCGATAGAGTTTCGTCATGGACAGAACACAAAAAAGGAAACAACAACCCTTGATGATCAAGGAGTGTGTGATGCATGCAGGGTACACCGGATTAAGCATGGGGAGATTGACTGGGAAAAAAGAGAATCTGAATTGTGGGATTTATGTGCTCGTTTTAGAAGAAATGATGGGAAGTATGATTGCATTGTTCCCGGCTCGGGTGGAAAAGACAGCATTTATACTTCTCATCTCCTGAAATATAAGTATAATATGCATCCATTAACTGTTACTTATGCTCCTCATATCTACACTCCCTGGGGTTGGGAAAATTTTCAGGCCTGGCTACATGCGGGCTTTGACAACTATCTTTTTACTGTAAATGGTCTTGTACATCGTTTAATAACTCGTATTGCGCTTGAGAGCTTATTTCACCCATTTCAACCTTTCATTATTGGTCAGAAACTATTTGCTCCACGCATAGCTGCGGAATTGGGAATACCTTTAGTTTTTTGGGGAGAACCTGAAGCGGAGGATGGAAGTCCTATTGCTAATTATGGTGCGGCAATACAGGACTGGAGTTACTTTACTTCGGAAAATCGGCACTCCGTGGTGCTGGGCGGAGTTTCAGTGGGAGAACTTATTGAGAATTTCGGGTTAACGGAAAAAGACCTTGATCCCTATTTGCCCGCTGACCCAAAAACTTTGAGAGATGCCGGGATAGAGGTCCACTATATGGGATACTATGTCAGGTGGCATCCTCAATCTAGCTATTATTACGCAACAGAAAATACCGGCTTTAAAGCCGCTCCGGAACGAACTGCAGGTACCTATAGCAAATATGTTGGAATAGATGATAAAATTGATGATTTTCATTTTTATACTTATTTTATTAAGTTTGCTCTAGGCAGGGCGACATACGACGCAGCCCAGGAATGTCGCAATAATGATATTACAAAGGATGAAGCAATTGATTTAGTAAGGCGATATGATGGAGAGTTTCCTGGAAGATTTATGAAAGAATGTTTTGAATACCTGTCAATACCCGAAAATGAATACGCGGTTGCTTCAAAAATGTTTGAACAGCCGATAATAACACGAGAATATTTTGAAATGTTAACGGATCATTTTCGATCGCCTCATTTATGGAAAAATACATCTAATGGCTGGGAGCTAAGATTCCCAATCTGGAAAACCACATAATTTGCAGACACTTAATCAATGTTCCGGCTGATAACTCGATTAGATGTAAAACCACCCAACCTGGTAAAGGGTATTCAGTTGGAGGGGGTAAGAAAATTAGGCCGACCTGAAGAATTTGCAAATCGGTATTACCGGGATGGAGCGGATGAATTGTTTTATCAGGATGTTGTTGCGAGCCTTTATGGGCGAAACAGCATAAAAGAGTTAATTAAGGAGACCGCTCAAAAAATATTTATCCCCATAGCCGTTGGAGGAGGTATACGCTCTTTGAATGATATTCAAGATTTGCTTAGACATGGAGCCGATAAAGTAAGCATCAATACGGCTGCTATTAATAATCCTGATCTCATAAAGGAGGCCGCAAGGATTTTTGGCAGCCAGTGTATCGTCGTAGCTATTGAAATTATGCGCTCAGGTAATTCTAGCTGGGAACCATTGACAATGAGCGGGAGGCAGCACTCGAAATTGGATGCATTAGATTGGGCTAAGCGTGTTGTAGACCTGGGGGCGGGAGAATTATTTATTACCACCATAGAAAACGAAGGAACTGAAAAGGGGCTCCAATTTGATTTTGTGGATATACTTATGGACAAGGTAAATGTACCCGTTATATTACATGGAGGTGCTGGTAATCCTAATGATGTGATTGAAGCAGGTAAAAGAGGATTAAGCGGAGTAGCAATTGCTTCGATATTACATTATGGCCACTTTACTATAGAGAAAATCAAAAAAGAGCTCAAAAATGCGGGCATAAAAATACGCTTATGACGGAAAAATTAACTATAGTCGATTATGGGTTAGGGAACTTGCATAGTATTCAGAAAGCATTAGAATTCGTCGGCGCAAAAACCGTTTTTGATAAAGACGGAACAGCCATATTAGATTCTGAAAAGGTGCTTCTGCCTGGTGTGGGCGCTTTCGCTGAAGGAATGAAAAGGCTTAAATCTCGCCAGCAATTAAAACCCATAATAAAGTATGCGGCCTCAGGTAAACCGCTTCTCGGTATTTGCCTTGGATGCCAGATGCTTTTATCGTCAAGTGATGAGTTCGGCGATGCCGATGGTCTTGGTTTGATACCGGGCAAAGTAATTAAAATTCCAAAAACAGAGGAGGCTATACCTCATATTGGATGGAAGACTTTGAAGTTAAGATCCTCATTATTTTGTGAGAATTTCCCTTTTGCATCAATTACTGAGGGGGTTTGGACTTATTTTATTCATTCCTACCATGCTATGCCTGAAGAGGACAAACATATTTGTGCTACATGTGAATATGGTGAAAGTGAAGTGACAGCGATAATATCTAAAAAAAACGTTTTTGGCTTCCAATTTCATCCAGAAAAAAGTGGAGAAGCTGGGTTGGAAATGCTTAGAGATTTCATTAAACTATCATAGTCATTGAGATGAAAAATGAAATTATTGTACATCCCGGGTATAGTAAAACGGCGACGACCTGGTTGCAGGATGAAATTTTTGCTGAACTTGGAGCGGAAATCTATTTAGGAAAAACGACAAAAAATTATCCGAGGTGGATTCTTGAAATCATTTATTTAGACGACGCTACTTTTGATAGGAGAATTAACCAACTTCGTGAAACAGTGCGAAAAAAAACTATGAATAAACCTATATCTATTATTTCATCTGAGGCTTTCACAAACCTGGGAGCTGTCCACTCCCAGGCTAGAAGAATACGGAAAATATTTGGACAGGCTAAAATTATCCTGGTTCTGAGGAACCCCATAAGCTGGATTATTTCCAACTATAAATGTTCTGTTCAATTCGAAAAATTTTATAAGCGCCTTGAAGACATTCTAGATTATGCTGAGAAGAGAACACCCTTAGCTCTGGAAAAAAGACCTCCCTTTTACCTTCCTGATTATTTCTATGATGAAACTGTTGAAACCTATATTAGCTTATTTGGTTTGGAAAGAGTGCTAATTCTCAGGTATGAAGATTTCAGGGAAAATCCTCGTGAATTTGGACAAAGGCTGGAAGAGTTTACAGGGGTGTCTTTTCCCAACTTTGAAAAGAAAAGTGAAAAAAGAATCCTTGTTTCATTAGCTGATGATGAAATTGAACGAATACGTCTTCAAAATTTGTACAATTTGTTTTATAAACAATTTCCTTCTGAGCCTAAAGTAAACCTGCCTGACCTGAAAAATATATCAGTTGAAAATCCAATTTTAAGTTCAGCAACTGAGATAAAACTTAAAAATTATTTTAAAGAACATTGCTCAAAGTATTATCCGGAACTTAGTGAATGTGATTAACAGAGACATACCAAACACCTTGCATTGGAAAATTTAAGGAAATAGTATAATACTATGAATGACCGAAACAAACCTAAAGTAGTTGTGCTTACCGGAAATGAATTCCGACATAAGTTTTTTTGTAATGAGTTATTCAAACTGTTGGATGTTAATGGGGTAGTTTCAGAAGCTGAGCCGTCTGAGTCTATAACGAGTCAACTTGATAATTGCGTTGATGAAGATATTCTGAAGCATTTTAAGCAGAGAGAGGAAGCTGAAAAACGCTATTTTGGTGATCATGCAAATTTTGACCTGTTGTCCAGCCATGTACTTGAAATTGGAACAAATCAGGTAAACTCTGATTATGTATTTGGGTGGTTACAAGAACGCAAACCTGAAGTGTTGGTTATGTATGGTTGTGGCATTATTAAAGAAGGGATACTGAATGCTTATGCTGAACGCATTGCTAATTTACATCTTGGTCTCTCACCTTATTATAGAGGTGCGGGAACAAATTTCTGGGCATTGGTTCATGGAGAACCTGAATGTGTTGGTGGAACTATTTTACAACCTACCTCCATCATTGATGGGGGTCCTATTTTATATCAGTTTAGGCCTAAAATAAAGTTGGGAGACCGCAACCATGATTTGGGATGCAAAACTATTATCGCTGGTGTTCCTGCCATATCAGATGTTGTAAACCGGATAATCCGAGGGAAAGTAAAAAAAAGAAAACAAACCGGTAGCGGGAAGTACTACCAGTTTAAAGATTTCGATGCGGATGCGGTTCGTAAAATATGGCATCTTATTGATGCCGGGATGATTGATCAGTATATTAAAAATAAAGAAATACGAGATAAGAGTTTTCCTATTTTTGAATGATGATTTTACTTATAGTTAATTTCCACAATGTTCGCTCTCCTGATACTATCAATTTCCCTTATGAAGGTCTTTTCCCAATCAGCACAACTGATTTATCATTTCAAATTGACTTGCTGTTAAAAAAATTCGAATTTATCACTTTACCCCAACTAAGAAAAGCTGTAGCAAGCGGCTCTTTTAAATGTCTTCCGGAAAAGTCCGTGATTTTTACTTTTGACGATGGTTTAAAAGAACAATTTGATTTTGCCCTTCCTGTTTTAGAACAAAAAGGCGTTAAAGCATCTTATTTTATCAACGGCTTACATTTAGAAAACAAGGTCAACTATGCACATAAAATACAGTATTTAAGGGCATACACGCATCCCTATTTATTTCTGGAAAATATTAATAATAAACTCTCAGCTTATAAAATTAAGGTTGATATGAATGCCACAGAAGAACAACTTGCTGATTGCTACCCTCATGACACGTCAGATGTTAGAAAACTGAAATATACTTTAAATTATTGTTTGCCTTCTAACATGCAGGAACAAATTATTAGTGAAATGTTTGCCGGTAAATTTGGAGATGAAACAGAGTTTGCAAAAAAATATTATATGACGGATGAACAAATCCGTTTTTTGTCTAATAATAATACGGTAGGACTCCATTCGTATTCTCATAAGCCGTTATCCCGGTTGTCAAGATATGAACTAATCAAGGACTTAGAAAGAAACTCTCTTTTGTTAGAAAAGGTAATAGGCAAAAAACCTTATGCAATTAGTTATCCCCATGGTGAGGAAATGTCTATTAATCCTAAGACTGCTGGATTCTGCAGAGAAGTTGGTTTGGAATTAGGTTTTACGATGGAACCTTCTTTCAATAGGAGCCTGAAAAACCCCATGCTTTTTTCTCGCTTGGATACGACGGAAGCCCCTGGAGGAAAATATGAACTTATTAGTTTCTGTCATACAGGCAACATAAAGTTATTGAAAAATAATAAGTTCCGGTTATTTCGCAAATCATATTTTAATGAAGAATTAATTGTACAAAATAGTAATTAATGCCAATAAAATCCCCTCATTTAAGCCCTAAGTTTATTGCTCTTGTTTTTATCATAGGTTCTGGAACACCTCAAATGAAGTATTATTTCTTGACCGATGGTGCATTACCACAGAATTACCAGAAGCTAAAGCTTTTTTTCCTCACCGGGTTTTGTCCTGTTATTGGGATAACAATAGTATGAGTATTTTAAATCGTGAATTGGCTTGGTCAGAATATGTTTTTTTACGTATTAAACCTGAAATTGGGTTGTAGGTTGTTTTAAGATGCGATCTCAGTTTCAGTATATTCAATGGCTAAACAACGGCAAAATTAACAAGAAACATACGAGAATGAAAAAAGAAAAGCATCATAAATATGTTTTTGAAGATGGAAAGTTTATCGGTGACTTTGATAATATGTATAAAAATTGTGATGACCCCTGGGGTCTAGATAAAAAACACAATGAGCAAATAGACTATGATTTAATCGCTTGCTTTGTTAGTTATCTCAAAAGAATCAATAAGTTGGAAAAGCCAAAAATACTTGAGATCGGAAGTGGAAAAGGATATTTCTGCAACGCTATCTCAAACATGGGTGAGGTTACAGGGTTAGAGATTTCTCAACATGCGGTTAATATTGCAAAAGAACGTTTTTTGAATTGCGATTTTAGAGTCGGAAATATTATGGATGATAATGTTCATTTAACAGCGAATCTAATAAATAAATCCTATGATTTTGTAATCATGTTTAAAGGCATGATATGGTATGTTATTAATAAAATAGAAAGTGTATTTCAAAGAATACGTTTACTGTTAAATGATGACGGCATAGCCATAATTGGAGTGAATTATAACAGTGGAGATTATTATGGGAAGAATATAATCTCAGCTAAAGATAATCTTACAAGCTTGATTCAAGAGGAGTTCGAGATATTAAATGTATTTGATGAGTATTCAAAGGAAAGTGGATTAGACTTTAAAGAGCGTTCATACTTTATTTTGAAAAAAGGCAACTGAATCCATAAAAGGATAGTGCTTCATAGTTTTTACCTTGCAGTCTTATATCACTCATGAAATGATTTCATGATAGTGTCGAGAAAATAGTTTTTGATATCCCCAATATGTTAAACATTTATCTCTATTTATTTTTCATATCAAATAGGTATTAGAACTACAATTATTCTATGACAATATTCACCATACTCCAATCAATAAAGTTTTCCACTAAAGATTAGAAACATGGGAATTAAGATAGCAAACCGAATTGTTGGAAAGGGACAACCTGTTTTTGTCGTGGCGGAAGCTTGTGATAATCATCTTGGAAATATGGCAACAGCCAAGAAAATGATAAAAAATGCTATGTTGGCTGGGGCCGATTGTATCAAATTTCAGCATCATTTGCCGGATGAAGAGATGCTTCCGAATATTCCTATGTCGGACAATTTCAGGGAGCCCTTATATGAATTTCTCAAGAAATATACTTTATCAATTGATCAACATAAAGAACTATTAAATTATTGCAAAGATGTGGGTATAATTTATTTATGTACCCCATTTAGTTATAAGGCTGCGTGTGAGTTAAAAGAAATTTGTGTAAATTCCTTTAAGATAGGATCTGGCGAGATGACTGATATTACATCTTTAAAAGCAATCTCTGCACTTGGAAACTCTATGATTATTTCCACTGGGATGAGCACTCTTGATGAGGTTAAAAGGACCTATTTGGCCATGAAAGACTGGGGAGTTCTTTTTGCTTTTACTCATTGTGTATCGGAATATCCACCCAATTATGAGGACATGAATTTAAGAGTCATCAAAACATTAATGGCTGAATTTCCTGGTATAGTTATTGGTCATTCGGATCATACTCCGGATAATTTTACTTCTTTTGCGGCCGTTGCCCTTGGGGCTAAAATTATTGAAAAGCATGTAATACTTGATAAAAATATACCGGGACCTGATCAATCTGTTTCAATAGACATGAATGATCTTGCAGATTTAGTGGAAGGCATACGAAAAATTGAGGCTTCAATGGGATGTGAAAAAAAAGTTCATGAAAAGGAAAAACAAATTAGAAAATGGGCATTTCGCAGCATAGTGACAACTCAAGATATACCTGCCGGATCCGTTCTGACGCAGGAAATGTTATGGACCAAAAGGCCGGGAACAGGAATACCGTCATGCGAGATGCCGTCAATTATTGGAAAAAAGGTTAATAAGTCTTTAAAGGCTAATACATTATTGCAAAGTGAAGATATTGGGAAAAAATAAAAAAAGGAAAGTTCTATTAGTTTCGGGATCAAGAGGGGAATACGGCTATATAAGGCCCGTAATTAAATTAATGAAGGAGTCTAATATTTTGGAACCAAAGATATTAGCAACTAATATGCATCTCCTCCCGGAATTCGGCAACACTATTGAAGAATTTAGCATAGATAATATTAATGTTGATTATAAAGCTTATATGGCACTTTCAGGGTTTACCAATAGTACTATGGTAAAATCCCTGGGAGTATTTATGCTGTCTGTTGCGGATATCCTTGACAACAATTGTCCTGATTTTATCCTTTTGGCCGGAGATAGAGGGGAGCAGCTCATTGCCGCAATGGCAGGGGCTCACATGAATGTTCCGATCGCTCATATACAGTCGGGAGAATTATCCGGCAATATAGATGGAATGGTTCGTCATGCGATTACACGTTTTACCAATATCCATTTTGCGTCTAATGAAGATGCGAAGAGGCGTTTAATCTCTATGGGAGAAGAAGATTTTCGGACATTTTGTGTTGGGGCTCCACAGCTTGACGAATTATCTCACGATAATATTGCCGACCGCCAGGAAATTATAGAAAAATATTCTTTTGATAGTAG
>Ga0187827_10009360_pt1 | contig 10398 bp, 10 predicted proteins | sample ETNtaG_39_FD_167969 | JGI IMG/M metagenome (GOLD analysis project Ga0187827, IMG submission 167969) | Marine microbial and viral communities from oxygen minimum zone, Eastern Pacific Ocean - ETNP2014_SV_150_PacBio MetaG (Illumina Assembly) | ecosystem: Environmental > Aquatic > Marine > Hypoxic... | reverse complement strand
CGCCTCAATCTGCGATCTCATGGCCTTTATGATCGGAGTAACCGCGAGGGAGTCCTGCCATCCCTGAAACTCATCGCGGACCTCTCTGATTATCGATTCCACCTTGGGAATCTCTTTTTCGCGCCGGGCCAGATTCTGGCTGACCACCACCTCTAGAGCGTCCATGTCATGCAGAAGCACGTTATCAAGCTTATTGACCTTCGGGTCGACATCGCGCGGCACGGCAATGTCGACGATTACCATTAGCCGATCTGGACGGTTCCGCATCGCCTCTCGGACCATCTGATAGTCGATGATCGGCTCAGAGGCGGATGTGGTGCAGACCACAACATCGGCCAGCTCTAGTTCTTCGGGAAGCGTCTCGTACTCTACCGCGTAGGCGCCGAGGTTCTCTGCGACACTTTTCGCACGGTTGTAGGTGCGATTGGCGATGGACAGATGTCTAAACCCGGCATCGGAGAGATGTTTGGCTGCCAAAGCACCAGCGTCGCCTATACCGACGACAAGTGCACGTCTTGATGACAGATCACCGAATACCCTTTCGGCGAGCCCAATCGACGCATAGCTGACAGAGACCGCTCCTACGCCGATGGCCGTTTCCGTCTGAGCGCGCTTGCCTGCGTGGAGCGACGCCTGAAATAGGCGGTTCAACACGGTGCCAGCAGCTCCTGCATCCACCGCGATCTGATAGGCGTGTTTGATCTGACCCAGAATCTGTCGTTCTCCCACCATGAGCGAATCCAAACCGCTGGCGACCCGCATCAGATGCTCCATCGCCGGTTCACCCTGGTAGACGTAGAGAAACCGCCCATCCACTTGGCCTGTGACGCCCTTGACTTCCTCAAGCAACCGACGAACGATGGCTGGAGTTTCTGTCGGATCGCCCTTGGCGACAGTGTAGAACTCCGTCCGGTTGCATGTGGAGATGCAGATCTGTTCGTGGAAGAACCGCTTTCCAACATCGGTGGCAAAGCTGGCCTCCTCGTCAGACAGTGCGACCGCCTCCCGGGTCTCCACAGGAGCCGTGGTGTGGTTCAGACCTACAACGGTAAGCGACATAACCTTTTCACCCTTCACCAAACATAGTCACCGACATACTGCGTTGAATTGAGGTTGCCCCCGACGACAAATGTTATCGATAGATGACGTTCCATCTCGCACCCAAAATCACTGCCCAACACAGGTCATGTGAACGAATGAAACGATCTGACAAGCGCGTTTACGACCAGCATAGATATCGCTACCAATCCAAAACCGACCAGAGAGACGTATACCAACCTGAGTCGGCTCCAGTGTGCTACATGCCTAGCGATTAGGTACACGGCGTAGGCAAGCCAGATAGCGACTGTTGTCCACATTTTCGGGTCGCCCCAAGCCACACTGCCGAACGCCTGAAACGACCACATGATTCCGACGGCTATAGCTAGGGTGAGCAGCCAAAATCCCACCAGGGTCGCCCTATAGTTCATCTGGGCCAACACTTCTAGTGACGGCAACCGTTCGTATACCACTCCGAACTGCCGCGATTTCAGGTCGTGGTACAGCATCACGTAGAGAACGCCGTATATCGCCGACACCGCGAAAGCTACATAGCCGACGACCGCCGTCGTGGTGTGAACCCCAAACCACGGGCTTCGTAGTATCTCGTTGATCTCCCCTGTATGATTAATGAGTGCTGATGAAACGGTCTGGCAGACAAAGGCCATGGTCACCACGAAAACGCCGGTGAACGGCATCTTTTCTGAGCGTTCTATCACTTTGTAAACCAGAGCCAGAGCCAAGGCGATCATCGTGAGCGCTTCGTATATACTCGCCAGGGGTATGTGTCGTAGCGCCACCACGCGTAGAGTGACATCTGCCAAGTGCAAAGCCAACGTGATGGTCAACATCCTTGGGGCGATCCTCTGGACCAGAGGATCGTTCTTCAGAAAAAGAAGCAGATAGGCCGCCGCACACAGTGCGTAGAGCACCGGCAGCAGAGAGTTCAAAAGTTCGATTGCAATAGTCAAAGCTCACCTGTCGGCCCTTGGGGCCTGACAAAATGTCAATCATCAAGAAACCGCCTTCAGGCTGCCGTCTGAAAGGCCACATAGCAAGGTACCCTTGTTTCCCTAGTTGCGCCAACCGATTAGCCTGTTGTGTTGGTTGTGGATATTTTGCCCACCCGGCACCATACTGGCTTGATTAGACGCAATCGATGTGCCACCCGATCATCGCGGAGCCGGTCCACTTGTCCGCCCGACCCAACATATGGTAGGTTCTGTTTCCCGTTAGAAGCCCGCCTGCCTCCATATTGGGCAAAGGAGTATAACTATATGCCCGCCGGTGTAATTCCCGCATTGCTGACACCGTTCGACGAGGGTGGTGCTGTCGATTTTGAGGCGCTTGACCGTCTACTGGAACATCTTGTCGCCGAGGAGGTTGCTGGAGTATTCATAACCGGAACCACCGGCGAATTCGTCTCTCTGTCGTTGGATGAGAGAACACAGGTCATTCGCCATTCTATAAAGAAAATACAGGGCGCGATATCCGCGTTGGTCCATGTCGGTGCCTACAATACCGAAATCACCGTGACCTTGGCGCGGTTCGCCCAAGAGCTGAACGCCGACGCAGTGGGCATGTTGCCGCCCTATTTCTACGGCATGGATGAGGAAGCGTTGTATCAGCATTTTGGCGCTGTCCTGAAAGCCGTTTCCCTGCCGGTCTATCTGTACAACCTCCCGCAGTGCGCCGGAAAAGAGATTCCACTCACGCTGATCGCCAGGCTCAAAGAGGAGTTTTCACATCTAGCAGGAATCAAGGACAGTCAGGGCGATATTGGCCGCCTGTGGAAGACCGCGCAACTGGGCCTGCCCGATTTTGAGGTGATTTGTGGCGACGACGAATCGACACTGGATGCACTGAAAATCGGTATAAGAGCATCGGTAACCTCAACTGGGAACGCATTTCCCGACGCGTTTCAAGCTGTATACGATGCATACCTATCAGGCGATGAAATCGCCGCGTCGGCAGCGCAAGATCGACTTACTCAGTTGACAGTAGTCTGCAAAGCTGGATGCTACGTGAGCATGTATAAGGAAGCCTTGAGGTTGCGTGGTGTCGATGCCGGTGTTGTAAGACCTCCTCAACGCCAGATGACCTCTGAGGAGATCGAAGAGCTCAGACAAGGTATGACCGCACTCAAGTTTATCTGACGACAGGCCACCAGATTCTATCACGATCCGATCTGGGAGCGAAAGGTGCCGGATGGCTACTTCGGCTTCACCTAGATGGATCGTTCCTCTCGAATCCAATGGGAAATACCAGGAGATCGAAATGCCATCTTTAGCTGCATGCAGTGGAACACCTGTGCGCACCGACCCGCTTCACCATTGGCCGGTAATCGACCCTAAGGAGCGCGAGGCGGTCCTCGCGGTCTACGACAGCGGTAACTGGGGCTCTCTGAGCGGCGGGCGTGTTGCAAAGTTCCAGGATCGGTTCAGTAAAGCACACGACGCTGAGTGGGGTGTGGCGGTGGTAAACGGCACTGTAGCGTTGGTGGTTTCTTTACGAGCGTTGGACATAGGAATCGGCGACGAAGTCATTGTGCCGCCATACACCTTCCTCGCCACTGCTACAGCGGTGCTTGAGGTAGGAGCTACACCGATTTTCGTAGACATCGACCCTGAGACGTACAACATCGACCTCAACCAGATCGAAGATGCGATCACGCCAGAAACCAAAGCGATCATTCCTGTGCATTTCGCCGGACTGCCGGTGGATTTGGATCAGCTACTGGAGATCGCGAACAGGCATGGCCTGAAGATCATAGAGGACGCGGCGCATGCCCACGGTGCAAAATGGGACGGGAAGGGGTGTGGTTCTTTTGGCGACACCGGATGTTTCAGCTTTCAGGCCAGCAAGAACATGAATGCAGGCGAAGGCGGAATCATTATCGGCAACGACCAATCGGTGTTAGATCGAGTTCGGGCCTATATGAACTGCGGGCGATTGCCTGACAGTCTTTGGTATGAGCACCACGTTTTGGGCGGCAACTTTCGTATGACGGAGTTCCAAGCTGCGATCATGTTGGGGCAGCTTGACAGACTTGACGAGGACACCGAAACGCGCAACCAGAATGGCCTCTTTCTGAATGATGGTTTCTCGCAGATACCTGGACTGACGCCTACCGCCAGAGGTTTTGGTGAGACCAACCAGGCATACCATCTCTACATCCTCAAGTTCGATCCCAAAGTGTTTGGCCAGATAGACAAGTTCCAGTTCGGCAAGGCGATGGAGGCGGAAGGCACACCGATGAGTACCGGTTATTACGTGCCGCTCTATAAACAGCCGCTATTCACCGAACAGAATTTCTGGCCAAAAAATTCGCCAAAAAGCGCGGCGATGTATACCGACCTCCCTGACTACGGTGCGATGCGGCTTGAGGCGACAGAGACCGCGTGCAGCGATGAGGCGTTGTGGATTGAGCAGTATATCCTTCTCGGCGATCGCCAGACGATGCAAGACTATATCGATGCCGCCGCCAAAATTCATGAAAACCAGGGAGAGCTGGCAGAGTAGGGTCTAAAACCGCCAAATAGCTTTACTGCTTTGATAACTGGTCGCGCACGGGTGGCGAGATAGGGGGCGATGTCGGCGACCTGCTGATCGGTGAGCCGGTCGGCACCAAAAAACGGCATGTAGCCACCCATTCCTGGAGCGCTGCTGTGGCGGATTTTGTCAGCGATCCAATCTCTAGGTAGCTCGGGACGCGGAATTAGGTTTGGGCCGATGAGACCCTGGCCCTGATCGCCGTGGCAGTTGGCATACGCTTGTCCATAAGCTGTCGCACCTCGCTGGGCGTCTGATGTGGCGAACTGCTGCGTGGGTAATTCTCCGGCGCTGCCGTGCGTGGCGAACACCAGCGCGGGGGAGCGTCCAGTGTCTGACAGCGCTTATATATATTCGCTCAAATCCTGCCAAACTGAGTCACTCGGCGCGAGTGGCTCACCTCGTAGCCACTTGACCACACACATGTTTACGCCGTCTAGCAGTTGCGGAAATCTGCCATTTTTGTAGCTTGGCCTCGCCGCAGCGTTCCACAGGCTATGCGCTGAACTGATGGCTCCAGCGGTCGGCTTTTCGGCGGTCGTGCCGTGGCAATGTCCACACGTCAGCAGGTTTTCAGGGTTCCCACCGACTACCGGGCTGTTGAAAAGAGCTTCGCCGTGATCTTGAGTGTTGCGCGAGCGCTGCGCTTACGGCGAAGAATATTGTGAAAACTGCTAGGTACCCAAAGATTTACTGATGTTCCTATCCTCCAAGCTTATAGACGACACCTGTCAGGCTATAGCTTGGTGAACAGTACACGGTGTGGTTGGGTTCCGCCGGGGACAGATGAGTTTCCGGGTTGTTGCGGGCGGCCTCACGTCCACTTGGTCAGCATAAGTTATCCTAATTAGCACTTGCGCATGACGTCTGTCATCGCGCCCAATTCTTGCTCAGATAGTCGAAGAAGAAAAGCGCGTTGTCCACAGGCACATTGCTAGGTATGTGGTTGCCGACTGCGAACATGAACCCTCGACAGCCGTGCGTCAACTCGAGTGTAGAGTCGATTTCGGCCTTAATCTCGTTGGTGGTGCCAAAAGTCAGCGTGCGGCAGTCGACGTGGCTGCCCACAATTACGTGCGTCTGGCCGTACTTCTCCACCACCAGGTCCAGCGATGTGGTTGGTTCAAAAATGAACCCGTCGGCACCTGCGTCTGCTATGTCGTCCACAAACTCCGTCCATGTGCCGTCAGAGCAGTACAAGACTTTCTTGCCTGCGTCTTTGAGCACTTTCCACAACTCAGCGTATCTGGGAAAAATCACTTTGCGGTAGAAATCAGGGTGGATAAAAGGACCTTCTGACCAGACCATATCGTCGTGGCAAATGAATACCGGTGCTGAGGTTTTGGCCCAAGCTTTTACGTGATGAAGGGTCAATCTAAAGATCGAGTCCAGAACCGCCTCAAACCGCTCTTGGTCGGCAGCGGCTTCAAGCAGCATGTCCCATCCAAATACGTCTATCGCCCCGGAAACGATGGTCTTGTAATATCCGCTGGTGAATATCTGATCTGGGTTGTCGCGCTGAGTGCGACTGTAGGTGTCCTCGTAGTAAGCCACCAAGTCATCAAAGTCGAGAAGGCCGAACTCCTCCACAGCGTCGAATTCAAGCACCTGCTCTGGGTCGGTGAACGGGCTTGGCTGCGGTTCACGCCAGTCAGTCCCATTCTCCAAAAACTCAGCATGACCCATGTCGGTTGACCGTCCTCGATCTGAGAACGGGATCGGACCGTCGTTGGTCGACCATAATAGATCAAACTCCCACGCCTCCGCGAGCTGCTTTCCAGTCTTCGCCTCCACTCGGCGCTTTAGGGAATCATTGGAGCAGTATTCGGTGTGGGCGAGTCGGGGAGTGGGCTTGAGGTGAATTGCGTCCATGCCGATCTGGTAGCTCATGTTGGGTCTTCCGCTGAGGGGTATGTGGAATGGGATAGGCCGCACCCGTCCCAAAAGATATGGACACCTGCGGGGATGGACAAACCGCCCCAAGTCACACTGATCGCGGACCGTCGCTCCCATATCTGGTTGGGAGGGTTTGGTCGGAACTGTGGTATGTTGTAGTATCACGGTGAGCGGCTGCGCCTTTTCGTCGGGACGGGCAGCCTTTTTGTAATGCGACTAAACCGACTTGCCAGTTGTGTATAATTAGGCTGTATAAAGATGTTAAATTAATTTTGTATATCCAGCTTAACACCATTGTTTACATAATTTTATATATCTACTATAAGTGCATTATTATACTGGCTATAACAACAGAAGAAGAGCGATGAGACAGGTTGATTACCCAACACCAGCCGACGTTGATGTTTGGTGCCAAACGCGCCACGACACTGTGGACACAATGACCACATCGGTCAACAGAGTCGATGCCCCAGTCCACACATTTGAGCTTGGTGTCAGACATCAAAGCCCACACTACTATGTAGAGTTTATGACACCAGGGCGGACGACGTTCCACGGTTTTTGGCAGCAGTGTAGTCTTCCAAATGCCCCTGTGTTGTTCCACCTACCAGGATACGGTGCCGAAATGAGCGCTCATCCATCATTTGTGGCTGAGGGCTTTCACGTTCTGCATATCAACTCGCTGGGTACCTCACTCCAAGCGGAGCTAGCCGTGAAGACAGAGGTTGGACGGTGATGCCAGATACAGTCACAACCAAGGGCGAGGGCGGATACGTCGGATGGCTTACTGATGCGATGATCGCTTCAGATGGGTGTTGGCCAGGGAGGATGTCTACCAGTCCAGGTTCGACTTTTTCGACTCCAGTCAGGGCGGCGGAACATCGCTTCTCATGGGTAGTCTGCAATCTGGGCGGGGAGCTCAAGGCGTCTGTGCCGACGTTCCCTATCTAACCGACTACCGTCTGATGTACGATCAAGGCGTAAGAGGGACATACGCAACACCGATTGATGTTATGTCTACCACAGAGGGTACCGAAGAGGAGTGGCGTGCTTTGGGGTTTGTAGATACGATCTGCCACGCTCATCGGCTGACGATGCCGGTTCTTCTCACGGCTGGATCAGAAGATGAAGTAACCCCACCGGTCAGTGTCGAATCACTTTTCGATCAACTTCCAGGTACACGGTCGTACACGCTGCTAGCTGGGCAGGATCACACATACACGATGCCGTTTATTCATCTGGCTTCAGCATGGTTTAAGTTGTATGTCTGATTTGAGACTCAACAAGACCGTTCCGATAACCGATGGTGCATCGCACGCCACCTGTCACAATCAGTGCCTAAGAGGTGCTCGATGGACACTTTAGAGGTCAATGGGCACGATCTTCCCGTGCATCGCTACCACACGATAGTGGTGGGCTCTGGGGCTGCGGCGCTCAACTGCGCTGAACATTTAGTGCAGTTTGGTGTTGGCGATATAGCGGTTGTAACCGACCAGCTTGGTGGCGGGACGTCGCACAATTCTGGGTCCGATAAGCAGACCTACTACAAATCGGGCAACATCGGCGAACAACCTGAATCGCCGATGGACCATGCGAAGACTCTGATGGCCGGTGGATGTATGCACGGTGACGTGGCATATGCCGAAGCTGTGGGCAGTCTTCAGGAGTTCTATCATTTAGTCCAAAACGGTGTTCCTTTCCCCCACGACATCCACGGCGGTTATGTAGGGTACAAAACCGACCACGACCCGCTCCAACGAGCCACCTCAGCTGGCCCCAAGACCAGTCAGTTCATGGTGGAAACAAGCCTCAAGCAGATCCACCGAAACAACACTGCGGTGTTCAACAGGATGGAGGTAATCCGTCTGCTGACCGCAGACACCTCAGATGGAAAGCGCGTAGTCGGGGCTGTGGCGATTGATAAAAGCGCTGCTGACGATAGAAGCTGGGGGATGACACTATTTCAGGCTCAAAACATCGTCATGGCCACAGGCGGTCCAGGGGAGATGTATGAGTGCAGCGCATACCCCCACAGGCAGATAGGCAATCACGGCATCATGTTTGAGGCCGGTGCGGCCGCTCATAACCTGTCTGAATCGCAGTTTGGGATGGCTTCGACGTCCTACCGATGGAACCTATCTGGCACCTATCAGCAGGTGATGCCCAACTATTTCAGCGCCAACGAAGACGGAGGCGACAAGCGAAACTTTCTGACAGACTATTTCGACGACATGGGGGCGATGGCGTCGAACATTTTTCTTAAGGGCTATCAGTGGCCGCTTGATCCGCAAAAAATAGATGGGCCTGGTTCGTCCATCATAGATATCGCTGTCTGGTGCGAAACAGCGCTCAAGAACCGTCGAGTATTTATGGATTTTATCCAAAACCCTGCCCCGGGCCCTGCCATGAAACCGTTTGACCTGGGTGATCTGTGGCCGGAGGCTCACGACTATCTGGAGAAGTCCGACGCCATGATCCCCGAACTGCCCATCGCCCGGCTTTGGAGAATGAATCCGCCGAGCATAGAGCAGTACGCCGAGCATGGGATCGATCTGGAAACTGAGCCTTTGGAGCTTGCGGTAGTCTGCCAACACAATAACGGCGGGTTTGTCGTTGATAGCTGGTGGCGAACGACGATAGACCACCTGTTCTGTTTGGGAGAGTTGGCTGGAACGCACGGCGTCAAACGCCCCGGCGGCTCTTCGCTCAATGCAACGCAGGTCGGAGGGCTGAGGGCGGCTGAGTACATCTCTCGCAGGCGGTTGAATCGGGACGTCAGTGCAAGCGAGTTTGAAAACATCGTGGGCGGTCAGGTCGAGGACGAGATCGACCAGATTGAACGCCTAATAGCGCTGTCAGAATCAGCCCCAAAAACCATTGACGACCGTCGGCGTGAAATTCAACACCGAATGAGCAGCTACGCCGCGCATATCCGTTCGGCGGAAGGCGTCGAAAAGGCACTAGCTCAAGCACGGTCCATGCAAACGGAACTGGACCGCGAGGGGACAAGGATCGGGCACCCTCGCAACCTGGTTCGTGCGATTCAGAACGTCCACCTCTGCAAAACTCACATCGCCTATCTTCAGGCTATCTCGGCACTTCTGGAAAGAGGTAGCGGCAGTAGAGGTTCGCACCTGGTTTTGAGTGACGACGGGGAGCGTCTGCACCCTAAATTGGGTGATGATCTGAGGTACCTCCCGGAAAACACCGAGCTACGCAATGAGATTATCGAAATCAGGTTTCGTGCCGACAGCAAGGCTGTCACCAAGGTGGTGGATGTGCGTCCGCTGCCTGAAGACAGTTCGTGGTTTGAGGATACGTGGGCGAGCTTCCGCGACGGCAGTTTGTGGGCATGACCCGTCAGTTATTTAGGACGCACCGTCGCCATACGCCGACTCTGTGTCGGCGAACAAGCGGAGCAGACGATGAGTTCATCCAACAGCGCTGAGTGGTTGGAGGCTGACGGTCTCGGTGGATTCGCTAGCGGAACGGTTGACTCGATCCGTACCCGGCGCTACCACGCCCTGCTGCTAGTGGCCACCTCCCCTCCCACTGGCCGTGTCGTTCTGGTTTCTGATTGCGACGTATCAGTGGAGATCGCTGGTGTCAAATACCCGATATCGTCGCAGCGCTACGCGCCTGGCGTGGTCCACCCGGATGGCTCTAAAAGGTTGTCGGAGTTCAACCTCTTACCGTGACCGAAATGGTCATACCATTTGGAATGTGGGATAGATGTAGAACAGGAGCTGTTCGTCACCAAGAGCGCGCCGATGACTGCTATCCGCTGGCGGCTTTCAGCGCCTCGCAGGTCAGTTGCGCATCCAGCCGCCGCGACAGTGCCCAACCGGTCACTTTCCGAGACCAGGCATCCAGCAGCACGGCTAAGAACACTAACTCTGTCGGGAGGCGGAT
>Ga0187827_10009358_pt1 | contig 10401 bp, 9 predicted proteins | sample ETNtaG_39_FD_167969 | JGI IMG/M metagenome (GOLD analysis project Ga0187827, IMG submission 167969) | Marine microbial and viral communities from oxygen minimum zone, Eastern Pacific Ocean - ETNP2014_SV_150_PacBio MetaG (Illumina Assembly) | ecosystem: Environmental > Aquatic > Marine > Hypoxic... | reverse complement strand
ATCCTGGGGCTGAAGCAGGTCCCAAGGGTTGGGCTGTTCGCCCATTAAAGCGGCACGCGAGCTGGGTTCAGACCGTCGTGAGACAGGTCGGTCTCTATCCGTCGTGGGCGTCCGGAGATTTGAGGGGAGCTTTCTCTAGTACGAGAGGATTGAGAAGGACAGACCTCTGGTGTACCAGTTGTTCTGCCAAGGGCATAGCTGGGTAGCTAAGTCTGGTTCGGATAAGCGCTGAAAGCATCTAAGTGCGAAGCCGGCCCCAAGATTATATCTCCCATCCCGATTTATCGGGAGTAAGACCACAAGTAGACTACTTGTTTGATAGGCGGTGGGTGAAAGGGCAGTAATGTCTTTAGCTTAACCGTACTAATGGTCGAGGGCTTGACCTGCTTCAGAATTGATATTAGATGAAGTTTTTGAAATCTTGAGAGGGGCACAATGCCCCTCTTTCCTTTTATTTGATTTGGGTGTGTTTAGCCTCAAATTAGTGGTTCTGATTTTGGGGAAACAATTCGAGGCTGGTTAGCTTCGGGAATTATTTCTCGTGTTATGTAAATGAGAGTGTTGGCTGGTTGTGCCTTGTGGCTAGGGGGCCCTTCGCTTCAGGTTATTCTGAGCGTAGCGAAGAATCTGAAAGCGCCAGGACAAGCTCCGCGAAGCGGTCTATGATGATATTACTCTTTTACGCAATAACGTATTTGCGTAATTGCGTATTTAAGGCAGACTGGGCGGTTTTGCGGACAGGATTTCAAGGTGGACCTTTAGCCTGTATTACTCTCTCTTATTGATAAAGAGGGGGAAACTGGTTTTTTGGGAAGGGGTTTGGTTACTTACATACGCTAAAAGGAAACTCATTATTAACAAGTTTTACCTTTTGATTATGGTATACTCCGACCAGACTAGCTTTGCAACGATTGGCTATGAATGATTGGACCCGTCCCTGAACCAAGATTCCCATAGGTAAGGTCGGATATCAAAGACTTTGTCTGTAGATAATGCTTACTAGTGGGTGTTCTCTATCTTTGCGGACTTGACCCGCAACCTTTTTACATTACACTAATTTCGATTTAGTATTTTCTACGATTTTATCAAAAACCTGCTCCCGTTCCGTAGGCGTATCATAAATCGTAAAGCCGTATTTCACTAAATGATCAGTTATAGATCGACTGAATGGAATGGCTTCTTGACTAACCTCTCTTAGATCATCATCATCTAAACTATATGTCCAATCGTCTTCCGTATCGTATTTCCTGGAATCGTTGGAAAATTCATCAGCCGTTTTTTTGTTTTGCACCAACCCTATAAGAAAAAAATTGTCTTTCAATTCTTCTATCTCATACATTTTCAGAATAGGTAATATCTTCTCAAAATTAAAATACCCTCCTTCCAACACAAACCTATTTCCTTTTACAGCGTGCGCCCGCAGGTTTAGCTCATAAGCAACGCCGTGACTGGAAGAAAATGCACCAAGAAAATGACCAAGAAACGGCGTTAAATTGTCTGTGGTCTTCCTTCTATTCCAATTAAGCTTAATATTCAATTGCGGATATGCCCCTTGAAACGTGGCGACAAGTTTATCGACACTGATGACAAAGTAATTTAGCTCTTCGTTTATTTTTCTCGCTAATGTTGATTTACCGACTCTTGACGGGCCAGCAATGATTATGTTTTTCATCCTATTTCTTCTTCCAGAAGCGGCGGTAGAGTTCCAGGAGTATGATATTGAGGGTGACGGAGAGGACGGCCGGGACGGCCAGGAGCCAGAGTTGTTCATTGAGGTCCACTCCGGCTCGGACGCTGGCTCCCAGGACAACGAAGGTCAGTACGATGCCGACTGCGATACTGCCGGCGGCCAGAATCAGATAGTCTTTGTTCATAGAGATAATCCAGTTCTAATCCGGTTCTCCTGACGGGGAAAGCGAACCGACCGGGTTCTCCGCTTCCTTCTCTTCACCGGATAGTCTTTACCTGCCAAGTAGTAAGAATTATAGATTATGAAGGGGTGTAACACAAATTCTTTTGTTGATGGCTTTGATTTGACTGAATGTGAGTCCACTCCCTTTTGCACACCTACTCTAGAGTTCATGATAACCCCTCACCCTTTATCCCTCTCCTCTTCGTCAAAGGGAGAGGGATGTATTTTTTGTTAAAGGGGCTTCGCCCCTTTCAATCCCCGATTAAACGGCTTTGTTGCCTGCGCAGAGCTGGAGGTCCGGATTCTTCGTTTCACTCAGAATGACAGGTAGGGGTGAGGAATATCAAGAGGGAGTGAATACTGACGGGTGGGTTAATTTATCGAGATTGCTTCGTCGCCGCGCTTCTTGCAATACAGAGGGATTTGTTAGCAGTCTGACAGACCGTTGTTGGGATTGCTTCGTCGCTGTGCTTCTAGCAATGACAGTGGGGGCCTGCCAACGGCACGTCTGGTCAGGTTTGATTCGTCGGATGAAACAGGAGGTGGCGAAGGCGAAAGAAGAGGACGATGGGAGCGTGGAAGGACGGCCGGGAGGTACAAACCGGTCACCCGAATGGATTATTTTGATTCACCTTTTGTTCAGGGTCTTGACCTGCTCCTGACTTGATGCTAGACTAATCTTAGTAGCGCCTGTATTCTACTTCTGAAAGCTCTTTAAAATATTTCTTTATGGTAAACGGTGATAGTCCTCTGGTGGTTAGAGCGGGGTGGAACCACCCGTTCCCATCCCGAACACGGAAGTGAAACGCCCCAGCGCAGAGGATACTGAGGGGGTTACCCCTTGTGGAAAATACGCCACTGCCAGGGGACTTCACCAAAAACATATCAGGCTGGCAGGTAATCATTGCCTCAGCTTTTGACCTTTATTTGAGGTTGCCTTATACTATTAATGAGACTAACTACCGGGGATAGCTCCCCTTAAGGAGAAAGAATGCCTAGCCGATTTGAGAAATTTTCAGAGCGAGCCCGCCGAGTACTTACCTCAGCTCAGGAAGAGGCTCAAAACCTTAACCACAGCTATATTGGCACCGAACACATTCTGCTTGGCTTAATACGCGAAGAGGATGGGATGGCCGCTAAGGTACTCACCAATATGAGTATCAGCTTGAGTAAGGTGCGGTCGGCAGTAGAGTTCATTATTGGCCGTGGTGAGAAATCGAGCGTCGGCGAGGTTGGCCTGACCCCCAGAGCCAAACGAGTCATCGAATTGGCGATTGATGAAGCCCGCCACCTTAACCACAATTATATCGGCACAGAGCACCTTTTGCTCGGCCTGTTACATGAGGGAGAAGGGGTAGCCGCCGGTGTCCTGGACAGCTTCGGCATTACCCTGGAACAAGCCCGCACGGAAACAAACCAGGTTCTCAGCCAAGCCGGAGCCAGAGGCAAGCAGCCGGCTCGCAGCGCCAGCCGAACCCCGGTGCTGGACCAATTGAGCGTAGACCTGACAGCCGCTTCGGTGGCCGGAAAACTCGACCCGATCATCGGGCGAGAAAAGGAAATCGAGCGGGTAATTCAGATCCTCAGCCGCCGCACCAAGAACAATCCGGCCCTCATCGGTGAACCGGGAGTGGGTAAGACGGCCATTGTCGAGGGTCTGGCCCACCGCATCGCCGAGGGTGATGTTCCCGAGACGCTGGAGAACAAACGGGTGGTAACCCTGGATATTGCTTCAGTGGTGGCGGGGACGAAATACCGGGGTGAGTTTGAAGAACGGCTGAAGAAAATCATTACCGAGATAAAGACGTCTGGCAACTGCGTCCTTTTTATCGATGAGTTCCACACCATTGTGGGAGCCGGGGCGGCCGAGGGAGCGGTGGATGCCGCCAGTATCCTCAAACCGTCACTGGCCAGGGGTGAGTTACAGTGCATCGGGGCGACCACGCTGGATGATTACCGCAAGCACGTGGAGAGAGACGCGGCCCTGGAACGGCGCTTCCAACCTATTCTGGTTGAGGAACCTTCCGTTGAACAGACAGTGCAGATTTTGCGGGGCGTCAGAGAACGCTACGAGGAGCACCACAAACTGACGATAAGCGAGGAGGCCCTGACGGCCGCGGCCACATTGGCCGACCGATACATACCCGACCGTTTCATGCCCGACAAGGCGATCGACATCATTGACGAAGCCGCCTCAAGAGTGAGAATCAAACACCGGGCTCTGCCGCCGGCCCTTAAAGAAGAGAAACAGGCCGAGGACAGCCTCAGAAAAGAGAAAGAGGCGGCTCTGGCCAGCCGGGAATATGACGCTGCCGCCGAACTGCGCCAGCAAGAGATCCAGAGCATGGAGAAGATAAGGAAGCTGAAAGAAAAGTGGCAGAATGAGCTGGAACAGGAGAAACCGGATGTCAGCGCCGAAGACATCGCCGAAGTAATCAGTATGTGGACCGGGATTCCGGTGGTGCAGTTGAGCGGTGACGAGGCCACGCGGTTGCTTCAAATGGAAGAGGTGCTGAAGAAGCGTATTGTCGGTCAGGATGAAGCTATCGACACCGTTGCGAGGGCAGTGAGACGGGCCCGGGCCGGACTGAAGGACCCGAGACACCCGATAGGTAACTTTATCTTTTTGGGCCCGACCGGCGTGGGTAAAACAGAACTGGTCAGAACCCTGGCCGAGTTTATGTTTGGCAGTGAGGATACCCTGATCAGGCTTGATATGTCAGAATACCAGGAAAAACACACGGTATCCCGACTTGTCGGGGCACCGCCGGGATACGTGGGCTATGACGAAGGGGGACAATTGACCGAGGCGGTCAGGCGCAAGTCATATAGCTGCATCCTGCTCGATGAGATTGAAAAGGCCCATCCGGACGTCTTTAACATTCTGCTGCAGATATTTGACGATGGTCACCTGACCGATGCCAAAGGACGGCGGGTAGATTTCCGCAACTGTATTATTATTATGACTAGTAACATCGGCGCCGACCAGATCAAGAAGGGTGGGGCTATCGGTTTCACCTCTCGCAGCGACAAGGCCAAGGCGGACCAAGCTGATTACGAAAAGATGAAAGAGAAGCTGCTCGAAGAACTGAAGAAGACCTTCCGTCCCGAATTTATCAACCGGATCGACAGCGTGATGGTTTTCCACGCCCTGAGCAGAGAGCATATCCGGGCTATAGTCGACCTGATGCTGGCGATAGTGACCAAGCAGTTGGCCGAAAAGGGGATGAAGCTCGAGGTAACCGAATCCGCCAAGGACTTCCTGGGGGAGAAGGGCTACGATGAGGTCTTTGGAGCCCGGCCGTTGCGACGGGTGATTCAGGACCTAGTCGAAGACAAGCTCTCGGACAGCTTGCTCCGAGGCCAATTCCGCTCCGGGGATACGGTTACGGTTGACTTTGAAGAGGGTGAGATTGTCTTGCACCCGGCTCCGGTGGGAGCCTTATCGGGAGACGCCCAACCGTAAATCTATCATGATAAGTAAAGCCGGCAAGGGCTATATTGAAAGGGCGGGACTAGAATAACTAAGTGCCCGCCCTTTTTTTGCTAAAATGAAAACCGGCCGGAATAATATAGAAAGGTGAATTACGAAAATGGCGGTGGACTGGGGCTTTGCTTGGCAGATTGGTTTGGTCGGTTTTGGGGTTGTGTTTGCCGTGCTGCTTATTTTAGCTTCGGCAATCTGGCTGACCGGGCTGATCATCAGCAAGACCACGGCCGCCGGTGAAGAAAGCGGAGATAGCAAGAAAGGAGCTTAAAGTTGGCACAGGAAATTGTTGAAGTACCGATAACGGGTAAGCTGATCAGTATTGAAGTTAAGGTGGGGGACGCGGTCCAGGAGGGAGACGTAATCTGCTTTATTGAATCCATGAAGATGGAGAACCCCATCCTGGTTCCGGTGGCCGGCACAATTACCGAGATACAGGTCTCGGTGGGGGAAGTGGTTGAGACCGGTAACGTGATAGCTGTTATCGAATAATAACAAATCCGTATCGATAGATCCGAGGAGATAAGTATTGTTCGGTCTTTTTGAAACCGGGTTTGCCGGGTTGGGCGGCTGGCCCAGCCCCATATTGATGATTGCAATTGGCGTGGTCCTTCTGTACTTGGGCATCGCCAAGAAAATGGAGCCCCTGTTGCTGGTGCCCATCGGCTTCGGGGTGGTGCTGGTGAACCTGCCTCTCGGAGGACTGATGGATCCCGGGGAGTCGGCCGGAGTAATTTACCGCATCTTTTTTCACGGGCTTACCTGGGAAATAATACCGGTCTTTATCTTTCTCGGTCTGGGAGCGATGCAAGATTTCGGTCCCCTTATTGCTAACCCCAAGACCCTGCTCTTGGGGGCCGGGGCCCAGTTCGGCGTTTACTTTGCATTCTTCAGTGCCCTGGCGATAGGCAATCTTATTCCCGGTGTGGTAACGATCGGCGTAAATGAAGCTGCCGCCATTGGCATTATCGGCGGGGCTGATGGACCAACCACCATTTATCTGACCAACCGACTGGCGCCCCATTTTATCGGGGCTACGGCGGTGGCTGCCTATACCTATATGGCGCTGGTGCCCATTATTCAACCGCCGATAATCAAGCTGCTGACCACCAAGAAAGAGCGGGCAATATACATGAAACCCCAGCTGAGAAATGTATCAAGAACGGAGAAACTGGTATTTCCGGTGATTGCCTCTCTTATCATCATCCTGCTGGTACCGAAGTCCGCCCCCCTTATCGGCATGTTTATGTTCGGTAATCTGCTGGTTATCAGCGGGGTCACCGACAGGCTGGCGGATACGGCGGCTAATGCCTTTATGAACGTACTTACCATCTTGCTGGGTATTTCCGTGGGGGCCATAATGACCGCCGAAAACTTCCTCAAGCTGGAGAGCCTGATGGTGTTTGCATTGGGCGTAGTGGCTTTCTCAGCTTCTACCGCCTTCGGTATACTGCTGGCCAAGCTGATGAACCTGGTGTCCAAGGAGAAAATAAACCCGATGATAGGGGCGGCCGGTGTCTCGGCGGTACCGATGGCGGCCAGAGTCGTCCAGAGGATGGGCCAGGAAGCTAACCCCAGAAACTTCCTCTTAATGCACGCCATGGGACCAAATATTGCCGGGGTAATCGGCACGGCTACCGCCGCCGGTATCTTCCTGGGAATGCTTGGTTGAACCATCGGGGAGTAAGGGTGAAAAAATGAGCGCTGACAGTAGTACGGGGACACAACACGCGGCCATTATCCTCCACAGCGATTCATACGACAGGGTCACCAATGCCCTGTCCCTGGCCAGTGTCTGTCTGGCGATGGGGATGGAGGCAACGATACTGCTGACCTATGAAGGACTGAAGAGGTTCGTTAAAGGGCACTATGAAGACGTGGAGGAAACCAACAGTGAATTGCAGGCGATGATCCAGCAGGGCATAGGCGACGGGAATATCCGGGGTATCGAAGAAAAGCTGGTCAGCGCCAAGGGGCTGGGCCTGAAATTGTACGCCTGCACCAACGCCATGGCAATCAAGGGCCTGGACCTCGAAGATATGGTGGACGAGGTGGACGACATCATGGGGCTGGCCACCTTTATTCAGACTGCCAGGAGCGCCGTCATCAACTGGTATATTTAGACGCTCGCTCAAGCCCGATCATTGTACCCTGTTTATTAAACCTTACCCCATTAAGTTCCCTCTCCTTTGAAAAGAGATGCTTTGCCCCTCTTAAACTCCCATTTCCCCTTGAAAAGGGGAAGGAGGACACAGAGGGGGATGGGGTTACCTCATGATGAAACGCATCCTTGCACAACCGACCGAAATCAAGTAAAGTCAGTCTATGGTGAAAAGGGATAAGTCCAGCTCACGGACTGTCTTTGTCTGCCAGCAGTGCGGCAAGGAAGAACTGAAGTGGCTGGGACGCTGCTCCGGTTGCCAGGAGTGGAACAGCTTTACGGAGCAGACAATCGTGGTCCAGGCTGCTTCCCGTCGGGTTGTTTCTTCGGATAACCGGCCCCAAGAGCTTTCCCGACTGACCGTTGAGGCGGCCGACCGTTTTTCACTGCCCATGACCGAGTTTAACCGGGTGTTGGGTGGGGGACTGGTACCCGGATCCTTGACATTGACTGGGGGGGATCCGGGTATTGGCAAATCCACTTTGCTGCTGCAGGTGGCCGCCCAGGTGGCCCAGGACCGAGGCAGCGTAGTCTATGTCTCCGGCGAGGAAACTCTGCACCAGATCAAGCTCCGGGCGGGACGTCTGGGCATAAAGGGGGATAACCTCTACCTGCTGGCCGAAACCGACCTGGGGATTATCCTGAACCAGATCGAAGAACTGTCCCCCAGTCTGGTGGTTATTGATTCCATTCAGGCCGTTTCTCTGCCCGAACTGGGTACGGCCCCGGGCAGCATCACCCAAGTGAGAGAGTGCACCATGAGACTGATGCAATGGGCCAAGCAGAGCGCGGTGCCCATCTTTATCGTGGGGCATGTCACTAAGGACGGGGCCATCGCCGGGCCCAGGGTGCTGGAACACATTGTCGATGCGGTGCTTTACCTCGAAGGTGAGCAATTCAGCGCATACCGGTTGCTGCGTTGCGTCAAGAACCGTTTTGGATCCACCAACGAGTTGGGCATTTTTGAAATGAAGGAAGAAGGTATGATCGGGGTGGACAACCCGTCGCTGGCCTTTCTGTCCCAGCGTTGGGGGGAGGCGGTGGGCTCAACGGTGGTGCCGGTGCTGGAGGGCAGCCGGCCCCTGTTGGTGGAGATTCAGGCCCTGACCAACCCGACCAGCTTCGGCCTGCCCCGGCGCACGGCCAACGGAATCGACTTCAACCGCCTGCTGCTGATTACGGCCGTGCTGACGCGGCGGATCGGCTTGAAACTGGGCACCCAGGATATCATTGTCAACGTGGCCGGAGGACTGAAGATTGGAGAGCCGGCGGCCGACCTAGGCATCGCCCTGGCTATCACCTCCAGTGCCCGTGATGTGCCTGTCGACCCGGAACTGGCCGTGATGGGGGAGGTGGGTCTGAGTGGGGAGTTGAGAGCCGTTTCCCAGCTGGACCGACGGATAAGTGAAGCAGCCCAGCTTGGATTCAAGCGCTGCCTGGTACCCAAAACCGGGGCCAAGGTCAACCCCTCTGATAAAGAGATTCAGCTTATCAGAGCCAGCACCCTGAAAGAGGCGATTGGGGTGGGGCTGAGTGGGGGAAAAGCTAGTTAGTCTGAAGTTTGCCCGCTTTCAAGAATCTTGAAATCAGTAATTGTGTATCTGTGGTTACTGTCGGTCGCAGTGGGCATGTCAAAGATAATAGAAGTCGGATATCCGATACTAGGGTCATACGTAACCTTCGTAACCTTAATATCATAGGGCTTTTCGTTTACCGTGCGTATCTTCTCAAAAAGCTTAGGAACCGCGTCCAAATCTTTGAAATCGTCATCTCCCAACGAAAATATAGCTGAACCCCTGTCTACTCTTATTAGGGCCGGGTTTTCAATTACAAAAAAGCCATAGGAGCGTAGACTATATTCATAACTAGTTATGTTCTGGGTATTCCACAGATTTTCGTGGTGATTGAGGTCTCGTGCAATCAACCAGTGTTGAAAATTGCTCGACGGCCCCAGTGGCATAAACATGAAAATGGAAGACCAAACAGGGTGATCAGAATGAATGTGGGCACAAAAACCTTCGGATTCCTCCACTTCCTCGATGGCAGGTGTTCAAGCAGCGAGAAGGGAAGGTTTTTGACTTCGGCTGCTTCTTTACGTCTCTCTTCGTCCATATCCCATTTCATTCTCTAGCTGATGAAAGAGTAGAGCCTGATACAAGACCTCTTATTGCAGCGGAATGACGCAAATAAATCTGAGGGTCTCTTTTGACGTGTTTTTGAAGCAGTGGTGTTCCTCAGGAACGACAAAAACGACGCTGTCTCGGGAGATTTCTCTTTCTCCGGCCAGCCCTTCCACCACACCGTTGCCGGAGAGAACATAGACCTGGTGCTCCCAAGCGTGGGAATGGGATGGAGTGGAACTGCCCGGCTCAAGCTCAAAAACACGCATGCAGGAATTAGGGGCCCCGTCCGAAGCATTGATCACCTCCCGCTTGAGCACACCGGGTAGTTCGAGGGTGGCTTCAGTTTCAAGATAGTTGCTTACTTTCATGACCGGCCTCCTTGTGGCTTTTACACTTTTTCATAGCGGGCGGCGGCCCTGGTACCGATACCGCCCCTCTCCTTATACTCGGCCTCCACGGCCATAGAGACGGGCTGGAGCAGTTCCACCAGGTCATCAAGAATGCGGTTGACGGCGTGTTCCTGGAGGATACCCACGTTGCGGTACGAGGTGAGGTAGTATTTAAGGGATTTAAGCTCCACCAGGGAATTTTCCGGCTGATAGCGTATTACCAGCAGTCCAAAATCAGGCAGGCCGGTCCAGGGGCAGACGGCGGTGAACTCATCCGTCTCGTAGACCACCTCGGTTGTCGAGCCGGGATAGTCAAAGGGGATGGCTTC
>Ga0187827_10009356_pt1 | contig 10401 bp, 9 predicted proteins | sample ETNtaG_39_FD_167969 | JGI IMG/M metagenome (GOLD analysis project Ga0187827, IMG submission 167969) | Marine microbial and viral communities from oxygen minimum zone, Eastern Pacific Ocean - ETNP2014_SV_150_PacBio MetaG (Illumina Assembly) | ecosystem: Environmental > Aquatic > Marine > Hypoxic... | reverse complement strand
AAATTTAAGCCTATGTGGAACCCACTGACTGATGCCTTGGAGGATATCAACCACCCGAGCCCCCACATATCTTCGGCTGATGCAAAAAAGAATGATCCTACTGCCGGGGCAGTGTACACATCTACGTTAGATCAAGTTTCTTATCCTAAGCTTGGAACAGCACCAACTGAAATAGCGGCTGCTAAAAAACTTTCTAATGAAGCACGCAGAAAAAAAACCTTAATGAAAGCCTGGGGATTAGAAAATCCTAAAGATCCTTCAATTACAAAGGAAGATTTTCAAAAAGAAACTCCACGATATAGAAAGCACTTAGCTGACATTATCGCTGGAGATCAACAAACAATTTTTTATAATAAAGATACTGGTGATTGGAGGGATAAATTGGATCAAGAACGAAAGCCTGAGGAAGTTCTGAAAGAACAGCAGGAGATTCAAAAGAGGTACGATTCAATCTTCACCCCAAAAGAGCAAGAAGAATATCAGCAGAGTTTAATTAAACCAGTGCAGCGCAAAAGAAATGCATTTCAAAAGAAAAAGATAGAAAACTATAATAAGCAAAATCGAAAGTATCCAAAGGTTAATAATGAAATGCCCCGGGAAGAAGAAACAAAACAACCGGAGGCTTCAAACAATTCATTCATGATAAATGAACTAGAACAATTGGCCAAACTAAGATTAGAAGATCAAAGACTAGAACATAAATTTAATGAGATCATGAAACCGCAAAAAGATCCGGATATGGACCTCGGGATCGCATCAGTTGACGGAGTTGAAGTTTTTAAGAAGACAGTAGATCTGGCCAAAAGTAAATGGAGACCAAGGTAATGAAAGAAGAAATAGCCAAAAATAAACAGGAGAGGAAAGTATGAGCAAAAATATAAAATACAGCACAATCTCTCTAAGGAATGAGACCTATTCTAAGTTGGGCGAACTATCACAAGTAGTTGTACCAGGTGTTACTCTTTCACTACCAAGGACAGTTGAGAAGTTAATACACTTAGTTAGCAATTCCGAGGGAGCTAAAGAAGGAGCTATTAACTATGCAAGAAACATCACCCAAGAAGAATCATCAAAGTAAAAGCAAAAAACTAAAGTTGTCTGACGTTACAGATGAAATGTGTAAGAGAAGACTAACTAAACCTGAATATAAAAATATTTTACGACAACAGAGAGAAATAGGAAGAACCTTTAGTAAAAAAGAAAAAAGAAAACTCTTTAGAATGAGATTTGATAATGCGCACTTCTTTGAAGGTGGGTTTTTTATTCAAGGCAACAATGACGGAGCAATGGATTGGTTTGCCAATAATAATCCCGGTCAATGTGCAAGAGTAGATGATCTTCTTGATGGAGAAGAGAGGAGCATCCACTAATGAGTATTATTCTGGGCGATTACAGTAAGAAGAAAACATCGAACACAAGTATAGATGGTTATGTTCAATCCTTACCACCAGAGAATGATATCCCTCCAAGTTGGAGCGCTCATGAACACAGAGCTTTTATAGAAGGTAAAAGACTTGGTGAGATTACTGAATGGGTAAACGAAGAAGGAGATACAACACACTATACTCAGAGAAAAATAGATAAGAAGGGTGAGAAATATCTTCTTCCCTTTACATACTGGACCAAAACTACCGAAGGAAAACTTGTAGGTATTTGGAAAACAAAAGGTTGGTTGGGTAAGAAGTGTTTTCATAAGAGTAATAAAATATCACAATCGGACTTACCATTACTCGTTCCCGAAGGTGAAAAATGTATGCACTTTGCAGAAAATAATCCTTTTCTATCTAAACATTATTTACCTACGACCTGGTATGGGGGAGTAGAAAGACTTCATGAATTTAACTTTGAAATATTTAGAGGGAAAGAAGTTATCTTATGTCCAGACAATGATCTGCCAGGCAGAAAAGCCATGCACAGTTTCGCTTACCAATTAGTCACAAAAGGAATAACTGAAAATATAAAATACTTTAATCTTGCTGAAAAGTTTAAGGAGAGCTTCCCCTCAGCTTGGGATATCGCAGATGACTTTCCAGAGAACTACAAACTAGAAAAGGTATTAGAACCTAACTCCATGTTCATAGCCAAATATAAAGATGTAAAAGATGACATACTGTGGGAAGAGATTGAAAAAGCAGAACTTAAAAGAATAGAGAAGGAAACTGCGGGTAAAATATCTAAAACATATTGTTATGTGATGGCTAATGATATGTTTAATAAACTAGGTTCAGCAGATTTTTATCAGAAGCAACAACTAAACAACTACCACAAACACCAAATTAAAAGAGGTAACTTAACCGATATTCTTTTAAAAGATTCCGACTTCGATAAAGCTGAGACCTTTATAACGAGCGCTAAATTTAAACCTGGATTAATAAACATTACAAACCCTGGAATGGTCCCGCTAATTAATAAAGGAGTGGTGTTAAACATTTATGTTCCAAATTATGTAATTGAAAAAAAAGGTGATGTTCAATTCCTTATAGATTTTTTTATTTGGCTCATTGGAATAGAGAAGTGGAAGATTATTGAGCAATGGATCGCTTACTTACTTCAACACCCTGGGGAGAAAATAAAGTGGTCCATAGTTTTAGTGTCTGCTGTTGAAGGTACTGGTAAAGGATTACTAGCTAGAATTATTTCAAGAATACTTGGAATGGATAATGTAAACGAAAACGCTAACTACAAACATCTAACAAACACTCACAATACGCTCTTAATAGGAACTCAAGTATTGGTCTTAAATGAAGTTTCACTTGGAGATTTCAAAAGTAAACAAGAGGGAACTAATACACTTAAAAATTTCGTGGCTGATGACATTTATTCGTGCAACTTCAAGAATAAACCAATGGTAAAACTACCAAACCTTACAAATATAATAATAAACTCAAATGATGAAAGAGTTCTAGGAGCTCCACAAGGAGGAAGAAGATATTTTTTCTGTAATATTACAAGGAGCGAAGAAGAAATAATTAAAAAAACAAATGAAGGTTTTTTCCAAAAGGCTTGGAACTTTGTTGATAGTGATGAAGGAGCAGCAGCATTAATTTATTATTTTAATAAAGATGTCACAATAACTGATGCAGCAATATTTAAGAAAAGAGCTCCTATTACAGAAGATTTAAAAGAACTAATAGAACAATCAAAACACCCACTACAAAAAAAACTAGAACACGATCTTACGAGACCAGATATCTCTAATAGAAAGATATTTGTAGATAGATGGTGTGGGCTGATTACCTTTGAGGAACTTAACGAAAGATTGAACACAACCCAAAAAGATGATGACGAAAGATTTGATTGGGGCAGTTTTGGAGATGATGCATTATATAAATTTCTATCTGCTAATTCTGCTAGATGGAATAATGGTGATCCCACCAGACAAATAAGTATACAAGGAGTTAAGCATAGATTTCATCTATTAGATGACAGCAAATGTCCTGTACCAAATAAAAGCTACAAAGACTTAACACCAAAGCAAATAGAAACTACTTACCTAAATTATGAAAAGGTCTCAAAAGAAATTAGAGAGGAAAAAGCAAATTACATAAATGCAGAAAAAAATCTGCCAGGATTAAAAATAATCTTCATGGACGATATTAGACTATGGATTGGTATAGCAACTAAGAGGAGAGCAGCAGAATTAGGCAAGGATCCAAAGAAAGCCTATGAGGGAATAATGAATGGTACAATAGGAATAGGCCACAACGATAGATTTAAGAGAGACAATATAAGGAAACAAGAAGTTATTCTAAAGAGAGGAATTAGAACACCAGATCAAATACTTGAAGATATTAGGAATGAAACTTATTCCAAAAATCTTAGTAGGCTTAATGGAGAAAATCCCAACCAACCAGAGGACAAACCAACCCAACCAGACAGTAAATCAACTTTGTATCCAGAGAAACCCACCAGTGTGAACTATTGATTTATGAAACAGATAAGTAGGAGGAGGAAGGGGAGACGATTACAAAACCTAGTTAGAGCAAAAATACTGGAGACCTTTGATATATTAAGACCAAGCGATGTCAGTATAGCAAAGACCGGTGAGGGCGGAGCGGATATAAAATTAAGCAGAATAGCTAAAAGAATATTGCCTTACCAATTTGAGTGTAAATATCAAGAACGTCTATCGACCCTTCATCGCTGGTTTGCACAAAGCAAAAAACATGGAAGGTTGGAACCAATACTAATATGCAAGATGAACGATAAGAAGCCACTTCTGATCATGGATCTTGATCACTTCTTTGACATAATCAAAGAATAATAAATCGCCCCACTCAGCAAACTCGCCCCCTTCAACGATTGGAAACGGCCCCACAAAGATTTCTTACAAGTGTTCAGTAAAGGGGGTGAGATGGTTGAGATGGTTGAGTTGGTTATATTGAAGGACTTTTAGGATTTGTTCTATCAGGTCCCTCATGTTAAACTGGTGTTGTCGGTGAAATTTAGACCCCTCTGTTTCAGAGTAACTCACCCCCCTAAAAGGTACAATTATGACAACATTAAAAGGGCAAGAAGAACTAGATCAATACAAGTTAACTCGTAGAGAAGTAGCTGATTATCTAGGCATAACAACCAATGCAGTCCGGATGGCACAGAGAGGAAACAACTGTCATAACCTGGAATACCGGTTTGATGGGACTAGATATTTATTTAAGATCCCTCCCCGAGACCCGGTGATTACTAGGAACCGAGACCCCATGGTCCAACACTCTGGAACTCCTAAGTCAACACCTGAGACACCAGGGAGAAACAAAAAGATTTACAACAGAGGAGCCACAGCGAGAGGAGAAGACAACTACACCAGTAATGCTCTGAAAATGCACAATGAAGCCAAGATGAGAATAGCCTTGGATAAGAAATTTAAAAGCCCGGAGCATAAGAAAGTGTTTATGGATATGTCGGAAGCCGGGTTTAATGAAGCTTATGAGATATCTAAGAGAGCTAAACTTAAGAAAGCCCAGGACAACTCTAGGCCTACACCTGAAGTTTTCCCAGGTGGTAGAGCTACTTCACTTCAGCAATCACATGGTAAATACGGAACAATGCTTAATGCTCAAGGAATAGCAGAATGGGATAGAAAAGCACTTGAACAGGAAGACAGAAAATATGAGGAAGAAGCTGGAACTAAATATAAACAAGAGTGGCAAACACAAGAACGATTAGATGGAACCAAAGTAAACGTAAGAGTTAGTACAGGCATAATTGATTTCGGACCTTCCAACAATTCATATTTTACTGGTAAGGCCCCTGGTGATGGATATTTAGGTGGAGATTTAGATGATCCTGGTTCGGCAGAAGTACCAATATTAGAATTAAGTCCGGGCGATCCTAACATTGAACGAGAACCTATCAGCAAAGTTCGAGAGTCAATTTTACGTTTAGAGATAGAGGCCTTGAAGAAGAACAAATAAAGATTAGGTCCATTGACCCCTTGGTTCCCCTTGGTCTACACCAAGGAAAAATACTACTAGTAACTCCCTTAAATCCTACAATTCTACACGGCTGACACACAAAGAGATTGGGTGTAACATCATAATGATAGGAAAAAATGTCATTAGATAGTTCCGTTATTGAAATAAATTGTTCGTGTGGTCATATAGCTAAAATTAACAGAGATGAACAAGTTAAAATTTTTGGAGCTCATGTCAGAATAGTTGATCTAAATTATTTTTATGAACAATTCGTATGTGATAAATGCGGCGCTAAACGACCAAAAACTTTTGATAAAAATAAAAATCTTTTATTCGATCCAAAAAATTTAAAAAAGTGTAAAGTTTGCTCAAGATACATATCAATTCCACGTTTAAAAATTTCAGATATTTATTGTTCCCCCGAGTGTGAGTCCATAACGCTTTCTCCTGAAGAGCAAAAAAAAATTAATGAGTATAAAAAAGTAGTTGAAAAAAAAATTAAAGAAGAAGGAGCTGAAGCAGAAAAAAAGAGAATAATTGAACTAAATAAATTTCAAGAAAAAAAATATGCTATGGTGGGAGCTTATAAATCGTTAAAACAAGGCTCAATAACAAAAAATGATTATGAAAAAAAATTCAAACAGGTCACTTGGTGGATTAAAGAAAAAATTGAAGAAAAAGGAGGATATTTAGTTGATAATCCAGCAAATTATATTAGTTGTCCTAGATGTAAAAATTTAACGTTGGTACTTTGGACTCCAAAATACAATAGATATTTTTTGGGATGTTCAGAATATAAAAATGGCTGCACTTGGGCAAAAACTATATGGGTACACGGTGATTGAAACAATTCTAAATAAATGACAGCGCCTATCCTTATAACAATTACTATATTTATTCTGTTAGCTTTATTCAGTTTTCCATACATCAAATCTTACAGATTTAAAAAACAACAAAGAGAAGAAGAAGAAAGGATAAAAGAATCAAAATACCAAATAGAAAAAAGAAAAATAAAAGTTTATGGAGATCAAATAAACGAAGAAACAAGAGCAAAAAATAAATAAATGGAAAAATCATTAACAAAGAAAGTCTTAAAAAATGCAGCCACCACGGAAGGTATTGCAACAATTGGTGGAGCTGCGGCAGGAGGATGGTTAGGTTCATCAATGGGTGTTGCTGCTTTGGGAACAGCGATAGCGGGAACAATACCTATAGCCGCTCTTGGAGCTGGAATTTGTTATCTCGGCGTTAAGGTAATTAAATATAAGAACAAACTTAATAAAATTAAAAAAGAACAAAGAGAAAAGAAAAAGTTAAGCGGCCTTTTAGTATTAAAGAACTATTATAATTATGGGCTTGGCAAACTTTCATTATTTAAAAAATATTATAATTTCGGATTTTTCGAACACGTCGCAATTATACTTGCTTTTGGCCTAATGAGCATTGGTTGGGGAACTGTATGTGAGGTGTTTGGACTATCTAATACTTTATATGAATCAATTCTTAGTACCCCATTGGGAATTGTTATTTTAGCAAGTACGTTTTGTCTTCTTATGAAGATTGTTCGAAAGGTAGTGACATGAAGAATAGAAATAATTTGGATTATAATCGCAATTATTGTTGGAATTTATTTATTATTCAAGATCGAAGATAAAATTTTAATATTTATCGCTGGTCTTGTTGGTTCCAAAAAACGTTCGGTAGGAGTTATAATCACTTGGATTATATTCGCTATTATTGTTCTGCTCGTGGCGTTTTAAAAAGCACTACTACTAACTCCCTTAAATCCTACAATTCTACACAACTGACACAGAAAGAGATTGGGTGTAGGATTAAATCATATGAAATTAGACCATTGCAGGGTAACAATTTCAGATCATGTATTAGATATCTTTATTGGCAACAAAAAAAATTCTTTTAACATCGAGGACTTAAATAAGATAAATGCAATCGAAACAACAGAAGGGTCCCATTCTGGCAAAATTCTAGGAACTATGCTTGGAACAGGAGCTCAAATTGCAACGGGAGATTTTTTTGGCATATTGCCAGTTATAGGAACAGGCGCAGGAGCACTTTTTGATAAATTTTTTGGAGATAAGGAAACTATAAAATATTTGGAAGTTTTTCCTATTAAGGGAGATAAGATTAGATACACCCTTAATCCTACTGCAAATATAGAAAAGTTAAACACTGATTTTAGAAATTTTCAAAAAAAGTATATCCAAAAAGCAATTGATGAGGATATTAATAGAATAAACAAATCTAAGATATCAGACAAATTTTTTGAAGAAAATAAAAATAAATACATTTCATATTCTGAGTTAAAGATTATCTACACTAATTTTGCCTTTAATAAATATTCTAAATATAGGCAAGTTGAGAATCTTAATGAAGTTTTGGATAAGGACTTTCAATTAAAATATAATAAGATCAAAGACTTTTTAGAAAATTCCTATAAAATTTACGAAGAAAAAAGAGAAAAACATAACAACAACTTTGTAAACAATAATTTGCAACACCCTATATTCAATGAAATGGCTAAATCTATTGAAAAAATAAATAACGCTCCAGCTGAAATAGACATCAACCAAAAGAAATCAATATTAGTTGACGAAGATAATTTGTTAATTAATGCTTCCGCTGGATCAGGAAAAACAACTGCTTTACTTGGTAAAGTTAGATATATTTTAGAACAAAAACTTGCTAAACCAAATGAAATATTGGTTTTATCCTTTGCCAGAAAAATAAGGAAAGAAATCCAAGATAAACTGGATGATATTGAAGATGCGAAAGGACAAATTCATACCTTTCACTCTTACGGGTATAAAGTTGTAAAAACTCCTGTTAGTGAATCGTTTGAAAGTGACTTTCAAAATTATCTAAATCTTTCAATTAAAAATAGCTCTAAGTTAAAGAAAGAAATATTTAACTATTTTTTAGAATATGCAAATTATTATAAAAGTCCTTTCACTGATTTTATAACAAAAAAGGATTATCTGGATTATGTTCGTTTCATTAAAAAAAGAACGCTTAAAAGAAAAACTAAAGATGGCGATTATGAGGAAGTCAAAAGTTTTGAGGAAATTGATATTGCTAACTATTTATATATAAATGGGATTAATTATGTATATGAAAAGGAAATATACGATCCTACAATAGGAACCAAAAAACCTGATTTTTATCTTCCCGATTACGACATTTATTATGAACACTGGGCTTTGGATGAAAATGAACAACCTCCAAAAATATTTGAAGGATACTTAGAAAACTATCATCAAAAAAAACAGTTCTACAAAGAAAAAAAATTTAAATTAATAGAAACAAGAAGTGCGCACAAATCTCAAGGAGTCTTATTTGATGAATTAGCAAAACAGCTCAAAAAATATAACGTAAAATTCAACCCACAAAATGAAGATAAGATTCTTCAAGAATTTAAAAATCAGGAAAAATATTCTTTATTAGCAAAACTAATATATAATTTTTTCCAGCACTATCGATCAAACAGCTACGATGATCAGGTTGTGCTGACAAAAATTTATGATCTTAAGGTAGAACATGAAAAACTTAGATCTCTGAGTTTTTTAAAAATTTTTAGTGCTGTCTACAGATGTTACAGGGATGATTATAAAAAAAGAAATCGAATTGATTTTTATGACATGATAGATAATGCCATAGATCATATAACCAACGAAGGTTTAAAGTATATATTAGTTGATGAGTTTCAGGACACATCTCGAGCAAGATGTCGTTTATTAGAAGCAATTAAGAGAAAAAACAACAACTGCAAACTTTTTGCAGTTGGTGATGATTGGCAAGGTATCTCTGCATTTGCAGGAAGTGATATAAAAATAATGACACAAGATTTTAAAAAAATTTTCGGATTTAGTAAAAGTATAACACTAGATAAAACATTCCGATTTAATCAAGTATTATGCAATATCACTAATGAATTTATATTGAAAAATAAATATCAGTTAATGAAGAAAGTTAAATCAAACAACCAAACATACAACCAAAAGGTTATTAATTTCCATAACTTTAATATTGATCATGGATCAAATGACATCGGCCAATATAAGAATAAGGAAGAAATTTTGAACAATTATTATCTTTTTGTATTTTTAAATAAAATTAAGGAACAATTGGTAGGCAATACAATGATATTAACGAGGTATAATTATCACAAATACTCACGCCCATTAAAAAAAATAGATACTTTATTGTCCGATTTTAAAAAAATAGATACTTCAACCATCCACAAATTTAAAGGTCAGGAATCAGACACCATAATAGTGGATAGACTACAATCAGGTTATTTTGCTTTTCCAGTTGAAATTCCAGAGGATCCAATTCTTTTTTTAGTGAAAAATATTAATCCTGATGAAATGGAAGACGCAGAAGAACGTAGATTATTTTATGTGGCTCTTACAAGAGCTAAAAAGAAAATTTTCGTGGTTTCCAACAGCTCACGACCATCTAAATATTTAGAAGAGATAAAAAAAATATGTAAAAAATATGACACATTTGAAATTAAAAAAGCAAAAAAAACTGACAATGATTCAATTAGTTTTCAGGAAAGATTAAATAAGATCAAACTTAAATATCCAATAACTTTTAAAAAGTGGGAGGAGGTTGATGATAAAAATTATAATGAACCCAGGAGTAAAATTACACTTGAATATCCAAAAGCTTATCAACGCTGGTCCAATGAAGAGGATAATAAACTTAGAGGTTTTTTGAAAAGTCAAAAGTGTATTTATGAAATTTCTACTATTTTTAAAAGAAAACCCACTGCAATTTGCTCTAGGATTATGAAATTCGAGGATGAAAGTTTAGGTGACAAATAGATATTCGTTTATAAAAAATAAAGAATGTCAGAAAATAGACTTATTTACAGAATAATAGGAAAGAAGAATGTTTGATAAAATTAAAAAAGGAGCACAGGCTTCAATAGATGCAGGTAAAAAAGCTGCTGAAGTTTCAATAG
>Ga0187827_10009354_pt1 | contig 10402 bp, 9 predicted proteins | sample ETNtaG_39_FD_167969 | JGI IMG/M metagenome (GOLD analysis project Ga0187827, IMG submission 167969) | Marine microbial and viral communities from oxygen minimum zone, Eastern Pacific Ocean - ETNP2014_SV_150_PacBio MetaG (Illumina Assembly) | ecosystem: Environmental > Aquatic > Marine > Hypoxic... | reverse complement strand
TTGTTTGCATTATTTCAAAAATTTTTAAACGATCTTTTAATATCGACTAATGAATACAGCGCTAGCCATTATCGGTCTTTCAATGCTGATTTTTGTGATCGTTTTTTATTTAAAACGGGCTAAAGAAAAAAGAAAAGCTACAAAAGTGCAAGAACAATTAAAAGAATCAAGACACGTCACAGAAAAAGAAAAAATCAGGGTATATCTGGATAAGATAAACGAAGAAACGAGAAATAAGAACAAGTGAATAATCAAGAAAACAACTCTAGATCAGATATAAATGCCAAAGAAGCCTACGCCAAAATTCTTGCAGAAGAAGGATTTAAAGACATAAAAATAATTTCTACACCCACAGATATTTCTGCTTCTAAAAATGGAACAAAATATTTTTTTGAACTAAAATTCACCAATCAAATAGACAAATATTTTGGTGCAGCAACTTTGACCGAATGGGAATGTGCTATTAATAATTTGGGCAATTTTTTCTTCGTTATCTGTAGATTTGAGGACAATAAATGGTTATTTGATAAGTTTTCACCAAAAGAGTTTATTGAATATTCTACCATTCCACCTTTCAAAATTTTTTTTGATATAGATTTAAAGAATTTTGATAAAAAAAAATCAAAAGAAACAAAATCAGTAAAAGCAAATTTTGATAACTTAAAAGAATTAGTTAAAGTTTATGATAAGTTGAAATTAAAGTGAAAAACTGTATTTCCATGCAAAATCCAATTCTTTTGTTAATTTTACACTACCGCAATTTTATTTAACCTCTTATTCTCTAGTTTGATCACTTATAGACTCTTCAAAAAAAAAGTGTCAAAATTTATGTCATGGAAAACAAAAATAAAGGTTTTGAATACGAAGATAAAATAATTGAAATTTTAAAGAAAAAAAAACTTATTCCCCAAAATACAAAAAGAACAGGTGGATCCGATAAAGCAGATTTAGTTATTTATTACAAAGGAAATAAAATTATTGTTGAGCTAAAAAATAAAGATACTGGTGCTGACTATGGGCAAAAAGAACTGCTATGGAGTCAAAAAAAACTCTGGCATTGGTCAAAGGATAAAGATAAAAAAGTTGACCCTATATTCAAGCTTTTTGAGGGTCTTAAGATAATAGAAAATCAAATTCCTAAAAATTTTGTACCAGAAAGATATTTTAAAAAGAAGCATAAGAATAAAAAAATAAAAAGCGTTTATGAAGACGTAACAGTTGAAGATTATAATTATGATTTAAAGCATATGGAAAAACCTCATATTCCAATTCCTCTCAATACACTTTTTAAATATTACATGGAAAAAAACTGTTTTTATATACAAATAGAAAAAAGTGGATTTTATCATTTAAAGAATGACAAATTCAATCTTGGTACAAAACAATTTAATGGAGAGATTTCTTTAAGATTACGAGTTAAATACAGAGGTTCAAGAAAAAATATAAATATTAAACCTTGGGATTATGGTTTTCTAGCTAAAATTGCCCTTAAAAGAAAACCGACCCCATCACAATATGATCTTGAAGAACTTGATGGAAGAGAATTTCCTTTTAAACAAACTAAAAACTAAATCTTAATTGCTCTTTTTGGTGTGAAACGTCTTTTTCGTAGTTGAAGGCTACACTTCTAACAAGTTCAATATCGGTTTTACTAATTTTTTTGAGTTTGTTTTTTTTATTTTTTATCATTTTGACAATGCATTCACCTATTTTTTCCGCCATCAGAGGGGGGACGGCATTACCTATTTGCGTCCATTGGCTTGCTACCGAGCCTTTGAATTCAAAATTCGCAGGAAAGGATTGAATTGCAGCAGCTTCTCTTGGTGTCAGATAGCGATTTTTTGTGGGATGGTAATACATCGTTCTACCAGTTACTATTGTTGGAGAGGGTTTTGATCTATCTAGTCTGGCAAATTTTGCCTCCCTAAATCTTTTTTCATCAATTTCCTTCCAGTCGTGGTCAAACCAAAGCGCTTTAGGCAAATATTTTTTTTCGTCCCTTTCATAACGAATTGATTTTCCTTCCGGCACGCAGGCTATTCTTCGTTTTTCCATATCGTTTCTTACATAGGCTGCCCCCTCGTCATGGTTAAAACATTTTTTTCCACTAGCTAGCAATTTCTTAAAAGCCCACCCAACGGTTCTTGCATCTTTAAAGCCCTTAATTTTTTCATCTACGTTGTTGTATTCTTTGAATGGATATTTGTTTTCAATTTTCAAATTATTACCAATTAAAATAACTCTTCTTCTTATTTGGGGAACCCCATAGTGGTGGGATGAAAGGACTTTAATATCTAAATGATAACCAAGTTTTTCAAAACAATTAAATATTGATCTTAGCGTATTCATGTTTTTTTTTGCAAGCAAACCGGTTACATTCTCCATTACGATTACATTCGGCTTTAAATCCTTGACGAACCTAACGTATTCTAAAAATAAGTGGTTTCTGCTGTCCCTGGAGTTGCCGGGTCCTATAGTGGAAAAACCCTGACAAGGAGGACCTCCGCAGACCATATGTACTTTTTGATTTTTGATTATTTTTTTAAATTCTTTAGTTTTTATTTTCCTTATGTCAGCGTGGATCCCAATCGCATCTTTATGGTTTAAGCTAAAGGTTTCCATTGCGGGTTTTAGAAAATCAATACCAGCCAAACAATTTAAGCCCGCTTTTGAAAAACCCGTGGAAAGACCACCCGCTCCCGAGAACAAATCTATAAAATTGATTTTCATGAATTTCTTTCAATATATTATAATTTCTGGATACTTTAAATTACTAATCCTCTTGGCAATTCTGCAAAAGCATTTCTTTTAGCAATTTTCCATTCCACTTTTATCAATAATATTTCCTAAAGCATTCAGTTGATTCGTTTTAACTTTAATTTGATTGGTAAAAATGAGTGAATTTTTTGCTTGTATATTCTATTCTTGATCTGGCACTCCCGAATAACTAGAACTTTGTAGCCCAAACGTTTTAATTTTCTGTCATTTGCAATATCTCTTTTTTTGTTATTGTTTATTTTATTATTCCAAAACGACCGGTTGCTTTTGGGATGTCCTCCCAGCTTGCACCGATGTCCGTGCCAAAAGCAACCCCTGACCTGGATGGCGAGTTTGCGATTTTTAAAAACGATGTCGGGGCACCCAGGAAGCTTTCTGTCATGTATGCGGTACCTGTATCCTCCAGAGAAAATATATTTTCTCACGAGCAATTCGGGCTTGGTATTCTTGCTTCTGATCTTTGACATGATCTCCGAGCGTTTCTTTTTGCTTACCGTGTCCATTGATTTAGACTTTAAACCGTTATATCTTCAATGCCAGTCCTGATTTAGAAATCAACTCTAATTGCTTGGACTTTAAACAAACGCTAAAGGAGACAACATGGCAGTCAAGCTGAAAGACCTAAAGCTACTTCCGCCCGATCATAGGATATTTAAGATAGCGTTTTTCACGGTTTCGCATAATACCAGCGGGCGAAAACCGGAGGAACCAAATCAACGGATATCAAAAAATCCTCCGTATCCAAGAAAGAAAGCGGGGAAGATAAACACTAGTTTTCCAAAGAAGGCGGACAAAAAGTAAATTTGAGGGGGTGGATTTAAAACCCCCTTAAACTATTAAAGGTTTTTAATTTTTCTCTACTTCAGGAACATTTGGGATCGTTTCATTTTCTAAAAATAAATCTTTAGTCAGATCGTCATGTTTTGAACGACTAAATCTTGATATATGGGGAATTACAGGGGTTTTTTTTCCCATTATTTTTTTATGCAGGTCCCAAAAAAACAAATTCCCGTTTTTGTTAATGAGGAATGCATAGCTAATTTTTTTCCTTAACATCTTTTTGCGTATATTTTCGGATTTGTGTTCCCATTTTTGACTATCCGGTGATGTACTTGTTTGGCTAACTTCCAGGGCAGCCGCAAGTTTATCATCGGTTGTATATATCAGAAAATCAAAACTTGAGTATCTGCTCTCTGGGTTTTTTATAATCTTCATATCTCTCTTCTTAAGATCTTTACTAAGGGGAAGGATGATGTTTTCAATCCTATTGCCTTGGACTGTGCAGGATTGCGAACAATACTTCTTGTCCGATCTTGCGGCATTGCCTCCAACGACAAGCAGTTTTTTGCAAAAATTACATCTCTTAAGGAGCTTTTTGTTTTCTATTAACTCAACAATTTGCCTCCATATTTCACCGATTAGTCCACTGGGATTTACAGCAGTCCGAATCCATTCGGATTTTAAATCAAATTGTACACGGACCTTGGGGCTGTAAAAGTCCATTAGTACATAAATCAAATAGTCTCTGATTAAACGATCTACATTATGATCGTTAACGAAGCGGAACAAATGACCTTTAGATTTACGCCATGGACTCAAAAGAGATTCTTCGGCCATATATCCAATTACAATTTTTTTATTATTGAAACGATATGTATCATCGCAAAATTCCCATAATCCAGTGTCCTTCCAAAATTTGAAGTAGCGATCCATGTATTTAAAATTCCTGTTTTGATAGTGGTAAAGAATTTTCAAAACCGATTTCACGTTTGCTAATTCTAGATACCAACCGCGTAGGTACTCGGTTTTTTCTTTTTTTACTGCGTCATTCATTCCACCGATGCCCAGCAGACCGAAATCTTGGGCAAATTTTAACATGCCCTCGTCATTCATTTGGGTGGCCGCGAAATTGAGAAATATTCCCTCATGAGGTTTATAGACTATTTTCTTAGTGTTATATTTCACCGAGATGAACTTCTGCTTATTCTTGGATAAGGAAGTGTGTTTAATCCTAAACGTTTTGTTCGATTTTTTTCTCTCAACAGCGTCAAAACCTTCTCCCTCAATAATTTCTACTTTTTCTGGTTTTTCCCAGGAAAAGGATTTGAAAAATTGCTTATCGTCGGTCATATATAATAATGTAATATTTATCTTGACATATGTATAACATTGTAATAGAATGGTGTCAATGTTTAAAAATAATGGAATAAGAGGACTTACAGGAACTTTCTTTCGTATCTTCTTTCTGTTTCCGACGGTCGCTTATAAAATTATGGTTAAACCAGAAGATCTCCTGGACACCTTTCATTTGTTTTTTCCTTTCTGGATGTTTGGGAGATCTTCGGCTAGAGAGACCTTGATGAAGGAAATCTTATTAAGGGGGAGAAAGGATCGAAGTTTAAATGGATAACAAATTCAGCCACACTTTGAGACAGAGACTAGAAAGTAGATTGGAATGGCTGAATTATTACACCTTTCACTTGAAACACAATGAGGTTTCGGAAAAGGTCAAAAAGGAATACTATCGAGACAAACCGCTGCTTAAACTAATATTGAATTTTTATTTTTTACCGACCAATCTACTCAAACACTTATCAAGATTAAAAACACGGCACGATTATTCAAAATGCCAGAAGGAAGTAGAGATCCTGAAGCAGGAGATAGAGGAAAATGAAAAAGTCTAAAGAATTGAAAACTCATAAAAAAAAGTACCTGCTAAACCCCACAATGTTTATGAAATATTTGAACTGCAAATACTACATTGTCAATGTTGATAATGGAGAAAAGAGAAAGGAAACTACCGTCAGCAAGGAGGCTCTTTTTGAAAGAGGCAGAAAACATGAAAAAGACTATTTTAACAACCTCAAGAAAAAATATAAGGACTTTGTAGAGATCAAGGGTGACCGAGATCATGAAAAAAAATGGCAAACAGATAAAGCCATGAAAAACGGGAAAGAGCTGATATACCAGGGCCGATTAGCTAATGGCAGTTGGTCGGGCATATCTGATTTTTTAATTAAGACATCCAACAAAACGAAACTTGGAAATTACGGTTATGAAGTGACCGACACGAAAATATCTTCCAATCCAACACCTTATCATCTAATCCAGATATCGCTATACTCCGACCTTCTTTCTAAATTTCAAGGACGCATGCCTGATGAAATGCATTTAATTCTAAAGGGCAACAAACAATTCTCGGTTCCCACGAAAGAGGCGATGGACTATTACTCGGTCAACAAGAGGGACTTTGAATCCTTTTTAAATAGCGATTTTAAAAAGACAACCAAACCCGAGAAGTGCAGCTATTGTCCTTTTTGTGATTATGAGGATGCTTGCAAAGGCATTTGGAAAAAGGAAGATAATTTAAATCGAATTGCTGGCATTCACAAATCTCATATCAAAAAAATTAAAAATTATAAAATATCAACTGTGCATGAATTCGCAGAGCTAGATAGTAAAACAAAGATACCCGATCTTACCGACGAAAAATTTGCAAAGATTCATAACCAGGCTCGGTTACAGCTCCATAAAGAAAAAACCGGCGAAAACAAGTTTGATTTATTAAAGGTCGTTGCCAACAGGGGCTTTAATAGACTGCCAAAAAAAGGAACTTGCGACCTGTTTTTCGATATCGAGGGGGTTCCCGACTACGTCTACAAAGACAAACTTCAATATCTGTTTGGAATAAAATATGTGGAAAATGGGAAAGAAAAATTCCAAAAATATTTAGCTCATGATCATGTCCAGGAAAAAAAGATGTTGATTAGCTTTATGGATTTTATTACTGCTCATTTCAAAAAATATCCCGATTCCCATGTTTATCACTACCACGATTATGAAATCCAGGCACTCGATGAGCTTACGGCAAAATATAATATAAAAAATAAAGCACTCGATGATTTGTTAAGACTTGGAAAATTTGTCGATTTATACAAGGTTGTTAGAGAGGGCGTTCAAGTGTCGGAAGACTCCTACAGTTTAAAAAACCTAGAAAAATTTTATAACTTTAATCGTCTGGGAAACGTACTCACTGCCGAAGAAAGCATCGATTCCTATGTCAAATACACGATTTCGAAGGACAAGAAAATTTTAGATGAAATAGTCAGTTACAATGAACAAGACTGCCTATCGACTTTAAAGTTAAGAGATTGGCTGCTTGACAGAAGGCCCGATAATTCCAAGTGGTTTGTGGCAGACAAGGAAGAGGTTGAAAAATTAGAATGGGAAGAAAAAATCATCGATTATGAGAAAAGAATTAATAAGGCAAAGCTTGAAGAAGGTTTAAAGACCATGCTTTCAAATATTTTAGGTTTTCATAGAAGGGAAAATAGACCTGTGTGGAGAGCCTTGATTGCCAGAAGAAGCAAGACCATAGATGAACTTATAGATGATCCCGAGAGCATTGGTGGAATGACAATAATTGAAAAAGCATATCAGTTAAAAAAATCTTATGTTTATACATATAAATTTCCACCCCAGGAATACAAGCTTCAGAAAGGAGATCAGGCAATTAATGCCTGGGCCAGTTTTGGCGATAAGGACTCGGGAGCTGTTACGATTGTTTCTGTTGACGAAAAGAAATGCACTTTAGAAGTCTCGAGGTCCATAAAAAAAGAAAAACCCCCAGAAGTTTTAAATCTGGGCCCGAGAGGACCTATTAAACCCGATAGTTTAGAAAGTAGCATTTATAGTTTTATTGACTCTGTTATTAAAAACTCGAAAAAATATAAACCCCTTCTTGAAATTCTAGCTAAATCACATCCCGATATAAAAGGTATAAAACAAGGAGATAAAATTATAAGTTCCAGTGATTTTGAAACTGAAATACCCCGTGCGATATCCAGTTTAAATAACAGTTACATCGTCCTTCAAGGGCCTCCCGGCACAGGAAAAACTTACCAAGCTGCCAACGCCATCGTTGATTTGGTTAAACAGGGCAAGAAGGTTGGGGTGTCGGCACACTCACACAAAGTTATACATAATTTGTTGGATAGAATTGAAAAAACCGCAGATAAAAAAGTTACATTCAAAGGTTTGAAAAAAGGAGGGCAAAAGGAAGAGCATATTTATTCTGGAAAATTTATTACAACTCCCGAAAAAAGTAGGGATCCATATTTTATAGCAGCGATCAAAGATCCCAAAATAAATTTGCATGCTGGCACGGTATACCATTTTTCCAAGGGGTATTTTGACCAGGCACTCGATTATCTTTTTGTAGATGAAGCGGGACAAGTATCGCTTGCAAATCTGATTGCCATGGGAAGGGCTGCAAAAAATATAATTTTAATTGGCGATCAGATGCAGCTTTCCCAGCCCATTAAAGCCGTTCATCCGGGAGAGGTGGGTAAATCAGCGTTGAATTACCTATTGCAAGGTAGGGACACAATACCTTCCGACAGGGGTGTTTTTATCGATATAACAAGACGTCTGCATCCAAACTTAAATGGTTTTGTTTCACCTAATTTTTATGATGGCAGACTAAAATGCCACGACTTTGCTCAAAAAAGAGAAATTTTATTTCCAGGTAAAGATGAAATATTTAAAAATCCCGGGCTTTATTATTTGCCAATTACACACACCCACTGTTCTCAGCAAAGCGACGAAGAGGGCGAAGTTGTTAAGAAATTATATAAAAAGTTTCAGCAAGCAAAATTTAAAGATGAAAATGGAAACACAAAAACCGTGTCTTTTGAGGATATTTTGACCGTTTCCCCATATAATGTGCAAGTTAATTATCTTAGGTCCATTTTGCCCAAGGATTCCAAGGTAGGAACCATTGATAAATTTCAAGGCCAGGAAGCCCCGATTGTTATCATCTCAATGACAACAAGCGATCCCGAAAACCTAACCAGAAATTTGGAGTTTTTTTATAGCAGGAACCGTTTAAATGTAGCCATTTCAAGGGCCCAATGTTTATCGGTCGTGATCATGAATCCAGAATTGTTCAGGCTTAATTGCAAGAAAGTTTCACAAGTGAAATTGGTTAACACGTTGCTAAAGTTGGAGAAATTTAAAATTAATGATTTTAATTTATAAAGAAAATAATATGGCAAATTGCATTGGTAAAAGCGTTGTGAAATTTGAGAATGTAAATAAATTTTAATTAGGGTAACAATCGGAAATATATTTTTCTAAATAAATGTTGAATATCAATTTTAGCTATGATAGTGTGATTCCAAGATTGTTGATTTAACCTTGTTATGTAGATGATACTGTCTTTCTTATAAGAAAACCTTACACATCATTTACATATTAGGATTTTAGAGATTGTCCCGAAGCATAGCCTTGTGGCGTAGTGCTGATGGCTACGGGTGCGTCTGCTTCTGTTTAAATATGTGAATAGAAACAACCATAAAAGTTTTTGTTGCATTGATAAGTATAAATGAAGGAGGAATATGAATATCACCAACAAATTTAAATTCAATTTTAAAGTTTCCGAACCGATGAAAATCGGCAACATCGCTGTTTTCGGTTTGGCCTCAACTATGCAGACTAAGGAGGAATATCTGTGTCTGCCTGAAGCATTAAAAAATAATCGGGCTTCAATTTCCGAAGTGTCGGACCAGGGTTCGGTATCCAATTTGGTTGTAACCAATTATAGTCCACAAACCCTTTTAATGGTCGAGGGCGAGCTTATTGTAAGCACCAAAAACGCCAAGTTACTTCAAGACAGGGTATTAAATACATCCATACTGGTTCCTGCTTTTAAAACCGTTCATGTACCGGTATCGTGTGTCGAAGCAGGCAGATGGCATCACTCTTCCTTAAAATCACACAGGTTTTCGGTCAGTGAAGATTTTTATTTTGCTTCCGGACGCATGAGGAAAAATGAGGATGTTTATTATTCCTCAAAAACTCACGGAAGCAAATATTCTAATCAGAGTAAAGTTTGGTCCAATATCGATGAAAAGCTGAATAAAATGAATGCGTATTCTAACACCTCTTCGATCAATGCGGCCTATGCAAGAAAAAGGATTGAAATAGAAAAAGTCGTTAGAAAATTTCATGCAGAGCCATTTGATATAGGCATAGTTTATGGAATTGGATGTAATCTAATAGGTTGCGATATCTTTAACAGCAAAACAATATTCAAAACCTACCTACCTAAAATATTGCGTTCCATATGCCTTGATTCATACGAACACGAAAAAAATATCTCATCCTTACAAAAAAAGGATGCTTTATCTTTATTTAAACTAATCGAACAGGCTCATTTTGAAGAACACCCCGCTGTTGGTGGCGAGGGGCAAGAAGTCAGGGCAAACGATAATATCTTAATCGCCACAGGGTTATTTGACAAAGATAAAACTGCGGTTCATTTTTCAGCTTTTATCAAGGATAGAGAAGTCCAGGACGAATATATGGTGGCTTAAAATACAATTAGAACTAATCAAAAAGGAAAGGACATTACATTGATGAAAAATAATTTTAATTATAGCTTGAAAGAAAGACTGCAGTGCCGACGGGAGTGGCTGGATCATTGCTCTGAGTATTTATTCCACAAAGACATTACCGATAGGACCGAAAGGGAGCTCTGCAAGGAACAACCCTGCCTTTCGTTTATCCTGAAGCTTTATTTTATGCCATTAAACCTGGTTAAATATTTCTCTAGAATCAGGCA
>Ga0187827_10009352_pt1 | contig 10404 bp, 6 predicted proteins | sample ETNtaG_39_FD_167969 | JGI IMG/M metagenome (GOLD analysis project Ga0187827, IMG submission 167969) | Marine microbial and viral communities from oxygen minimum zone, Eastern Pacific Ocean - ETNP2014_SV_150_PacBio MetaG (Illumina Assembly) | ecosystem: Environmental > Aquatic > Marine > Hypoxic... | reverse complement strand
GGTCACAACCGGAACGACGCCGTCCGCCAGCAGCGGGGACAAAGTGTCGCGGGTAAGCGCGCGGGTGGCCTCCATATCGGGGTTGGCTGCCTGAAATTGAGCATCTGTACGCACGAGTTCGTTCGCCCGCACTGCGCTGGCAGCACAATCAAGCTCGCGCAGCCGCGCGGCCACGAGATGCACCGCGATGCGTTCCCCCAGCGAGCTAATCGCGTCCAGCGCCCGCGGGGAGGCCTCCCCCAGCACCTGCACCGCATGGCAGAGCACGGCGAACTCCCGCACGTGTGTGTGCACGCGCTCACGCGTTAATTCGCGCTCCGCTTCGGAGTGCAGCAGACCTTCGATGGCTTGCAGATGCTTCTCGCTGAGCGCCGCCGCGGTTTCCGCCGAACTGTTCTCATCGCCCGCAGCGGCCGCGTTTGCGCCGGCCAGCAACGCATCGGTGACCCCGCTCATGGCCGAGAGCACGACCACCACATGCGGCCAGCTCTCGCGTGCACGTTGAACCTGCGTGGCGACGCGCTCTATCGCCTCCGCGCTGCCCACCGAAGTGCCGCCAAATTTCATCACCAGTTTCTTCGTCATCGCAATTCGCTCCCGGACGTTCGCTTAAATCAAAACGCGGAGCCGGTGTGGCTCCGCGTCAGGTAATCTCACTTCAAGAAATCACTGGTATTCGCCCGGGCCCGACCCGGGGTCGCACCATGCGCAGAGGCCACACCGTGCCGAAGCCGGCGTAGTCATCATGGTAGTGCTGCCAGTGGTAATAGTATTCATCAGTGCTTTTTCGTGCTCGCAGGGCGAATCTTATCACAGTGACGGCAAGGCGTCAACGCGCGTTGCCCCCACTTGACAAGCAGAACTATGTTCTAGTATTATCTCGGCGGTCGCCCGGGGACGCTTGCGCCCGCCGGGGGGCGCAAACAAAAAATCCATGGCGCCAAATCCCTCTCGCCTTGCCCTCGCCGTGCTGGTGGCCACGTCTCTCGCCATCTTTAGCGGTTGTGTCACAGAATCCCAGAGCAAGAACCCGACTGACCTTGTCACCCTGGCCCGGGCAAATTCCGGCACTTTCTGGACGCTTTTCGCCACCGTCACTGCCAGCAGGGACTACGCGCGGGAAGACCCCTCATTCAGTTCACCGGGCGTATTGCGGCTTGCGCGAGGGGAAACCTATGCCGCGGTTGGGCGCAGCCGCGATGGTCGTTGGCTGCAGGTGCGCATCCCGGGCCACAGTGCGTCGCGCTGGGTCCCGCGCGATGCGGCAGAATTGAGTGGGGATATCGAAAGACTCGAGGTGGTTTCGGTCGCGGTGGCCGCAAAAGCCATGCCGACCGCCACCGCTGCGCCGCCGTCCAGCCCAACGCCGAGTCCCAGCCCGAGTCCAATCCAGAGCCCTACTGCCAGCCCGACCCCGACGGCAATCCCGACCAGCACGGCGCTGCCGACCGCCGCTGTGCCGGCGACCACTGCGCCGCCACCCACAGAGATGACCACTGCCACTCACACGCCTACCGCGACACAACCACCCCCTCCGACGGCCACGCCCGTACCGACCGCAGTCCCGACTGTGGCTCCAGCCACGGCTTCCGGGAACTTCGAGCTAGGCGGGCAGGTTTCCGATTTCCGCGCGCCGGATTTGATGCGCACCGCCGGAATGACGTGGGTGAAGCGCCAGGTCAAATGGCATCCCGGTGAACCCTCCGGTGGGCATATTGGGGTGATAACTGATGCGCACGCCAAGGGCTTCAAGATCCTACTCAGCGTGCTCGGCTCTCCGGACACATCATATCCGCAGAATTTCGGCGATTACGCACGCTTCGCAGGCGAGCTCGCCGCGGCGGGAGCGGACGCCATCGAAGTGTGGAACGAAATGAACCTCGACCGTGAGTGGGCGAGCGGCTCCATCAACCCGACCACGTACACCAGTCTGCTGCAGCAGGCGCACGCATCAATAAAGGCCGCGAACGAGGGTACCATGGTGATTTCGGGCGCGCCCGCGCCGACCGGCTATTTCGGGGGTTGCCACCCGCACGGTTGTGACGACGCCCCGTTCATTTCGGGAATGGTGGCTGCCGGCGGGCTCAATTACGTGGATTGTATCGGTATTCATTACAACGAGGGCCTGATGCCGCCTTCCGTCCGCTCGGGAGACCCGCGCGGCGCCAGCAGCCATTACACGCGCTACTACCCGGGAATGGTAGACACGTACTTCAACGCTGTCGGCGGCGCGAGGCCGCTGTGCTTTACGGAAATAGGGTATCTCAGCGGGGAGGAATGGGGCATGCTTCCGGCGGCTTTCCTTTGGCAGCCGCCGTATAATCTCAGCGTGACGCAGCACGCGCAGTACCTAGCCGACGCCGTGCGACTTTCGCGCGCGCAGGGCAAGGTGCGCCTCTTCATAATCTTCAATGTGGATTTCACTCACTGGAGCGACGACCCTCAGGCCGGATACGCGATCATACGCCCGGGCGGCAACTGCCCGGCCTGCTCCATGCTGCAGGCGGCCATGTCCGGAAATTAACCCTCCATCAGACAGCAAGACCATTGAATGTCATTTGAATGTCATTCTGAACCGAAGCGCAGCAACGGCGGAGAATCCCTAAAACCGGAAGTGAACAAGGAATTCCGTAGCGTTATGGAGACCTCTCGGCGCTCACCCGCCATGCACTAGAATCTTTCCGCGACGGGCCTGGGGGATCTTCACCTCCGCATCAACGCGCAACTTCACCCGCGCAAATGGCGGCGCGGTTTCATGCTAGAATAACCTACTCGCCGCAAAATTGACCTTCGGTCGTCGCACTGACAATAAGCGGCTCGAGCAACCATGGGCGCTTCTGATTACCGCCGTCTGGTCGTCAAACTGGGCACTTCCACCCTCACCGCAGGAACGCCGCATCTCTCCGCGCCAAGGGTGGGTGAGCTGGTGCGCCAGATGGCCGAGCTATGCGCGGACGGTTGCGAAGTCATCGTGGTCTCTTCCGGCTCAATGGCAGCCGGGCGCGAGGCTCTTTCATTTCCGGCCCTGCCGAAAGAAATCCCGGCGAAGCAGATGCTTTCCGCTGTAGGCCAGCCGCGCCTGATGGCCCATTATGAAGAGCTCTTCGCCCTTTACGGGCGCACGGTGGCGCAGGTACTGCTCACGCGCGGCGACCTTTCGCGGCGGCGCAGCTACCTGAACGCGCGTAACACCCTGCGCGCGCTGCTCGACCAGAAGGTCGTTCCCATCGTTAATGAGAACGATGCTGTCACCACCGAGGAGATCCGCGTGGGCGACAACGACAACCTCTCCGCGCTGGTGGCGAACCTGATTGACGCCGACCTGCTGCTGATGCTCACCGACCAGACGGGTGTGTTCACGGCCGACCCACGCCGCGACCCGAAAGCCACCCTGTTCACAGAAATCAGCAGCGCGGAGATTCCGGAGGAGATGTGGCGGGCGGCCGGCCGAGCGGGCGACACACTGGGAACCGGCGGCATGGTCACCAAACTGCAGGCGGCCGACCTTGCGCGGCGCTCCGGCGCTACCGTGGTGGTGACCCGTGGCAGCGACCCCGACGTGATCTTGAAAGCCGCCCAGGGAGACGCGGTCGGAACCCGCTTTCCAGCGCTTGTTACCACGCTGGAGAGTCGCAAGCGTTTCATTCTTTCCGGCGCGGATGGCGCGGGAAGTATTCAAATTGACACCGGAGCCGCGCGCGCGCTATTGAGCGGTAGCAGCCTGCTGCCGGTGGGCGTCACCTCGGTCTCAGGCGAATTCGACCGCGGCGACACCGTCTCGGTGCGCGATAGCAATGGCCGCGAGTTGGCGCGCGGACTGGCCAGTTATCAGGCCGATGAACTGACCAAGATCACCGGCAGGCAATCTCGGGAGATTGAGTCAATTCTCGGGTATGCTTATGGGGAGGAAGTGATTCACCGCGACCAGCTTGTGCTGCTCACGCATCAGCAGGAGGAGCCAGCATGATTGACCTGAAAAAGATGGGCGCTGCCGCCCGAGAAGCCTCGCGCCAGATGGCGCGCGCGACCACCGAGACCAAAAACCGAGCATTGCAGGCCATTGCCGACGGTTTGGGTTCCAGCGAGGCCGACGTTCTGGATGCGAACAATCGCGATGCCAAAGCTGCCCGCAAGGCCGGCTTAAGCGAAGCGCTTATCGACCGCCTCACGCTCACGCCGGAACGGCTGCAGGGCGTCGCCGCGGACGTGCGCGCCATCGCCGCGCTGTCGGACCCAATCGGGGAGGTTTTCGCCAAGCGTGTGCTGCCCAACGGGTTGCAGCTGCGCCGCCAGCGCGTACCCATCGGCGTGCTGGGCGTGATTTACGAATCGCGCCCCAACGTGACAATCGATGTTTCTGCGCTCGCAGTCAAGACCGGCAACGTGGCGATATTGCGCGGCGGCAGCGAGACCATTCGCTCCAATTGCGTGCTGGTGCAGGTGGCGCGGCAGGCGCTGCAACAGGCCGGGCTGCCGCAAAGCGTGGTGCAATTCATCGATGACAGGGACCGAAGACATGTGGCCGAACTGTTGCGACTGCACGATTACGTCGAGATGATAATTCCGCGCGGCGGGAACGCGCTGCACCGGTTCTGCCGTGAGAACAGTTCGATTCCGGTCATCACCGGCGGCATCGGCGTGTGCCATCTGTACGTGGATGCCAGCGCCGACCTCGCCGCCGCTCTGCCGGTGATAGAAAACGCCAAGGTGCAGCGTCCCTCGGTGTGCAATGCGCTCGACACCTTGCTGGTGAACAGCGCCGTGGCTGCCAAACTGCTGCCCCGCGTGGTAGCGCAGCTGGGCGGCCTCGGGGTGACTTTCCGCGCCGCGCCGCGCGCCATGAGCGTGCTTCAGGAAGAAGGCAACGGCTTCACGGAAGCGGAAGTGACCGCCGCCGGCCCGGATGATTTCGACACCGAATGGCTTTCGCTCGTGCTCGGGTTGAAGGTGGTGGACGACCTCGACGAAGCCATCGCGCACATAGGCGCGCACAGCACCGCCCATTCCGATGGCATCCTGACAGAAACAGACGTGCACGCGGAACGCTTCGTGGCCGAGGTGGATTCGGCCGTGGTGTACGTCAATGCCAGCACTCGCTTCACCGATGGCGCGCAGTTCGGCCTCGGCGCAGAGGTCGCCATCAGCACGCAACGGCTGCACGCGCGTGGGCCGATGGGATTGCCCGAGCTGACCACGTACAAATGGGTGGTGCGCGGCGACTACACCGCGCGCCCCTGAAGAAATGACCGCCGCCGCGCCCATCTGGCCCGTGGCCGAAGTGGTCATTTTCGATTGCGACAGCACGCTGAGCGCAGTCGAGGGCATCGACGAGCTCGCCCGTCTCACTGGCAAGGAAGCTCACGTGGCCGCCCTGACCAAACGCGCCATGGATGGCGAGATTGCGCTTGAACGAGTCTACGACCACCGTCTGGATAGCTCCAATCCGACACGGGCGCAAGTCAACTTCATCCGCGATTTTTACCGCGAGAACGTGATTGCCGATGCACCCGACGTCATCGCGGCATTGCGTGAACTGGGGGTTGCGGTCTTCATCGTCAGTGGCGGATTAATCGAACCGGTACGCGATTTTGGGGTGTGGCTGCATGTGCCGCGCGAGCACATATTCGCCGTGGACATGCAATACGACCAACTCTCCGGAGAGTGGTGGCGCTACTGGGAGCAACCCGGCGGAAAAAACCCGCACGCCAATTACCTTGCAGTGGACAGCAATCCGCTCACCGGAACCGGCGGAAAAAACCTGCTCATTGACCGCATTCGCGCCCGCCACCCAGGCCGCGCCCTACTTGTGGGCGATGGGCTTTCGGACCTGGAAGCGAGCGGCCGTGTTGACCTGTTCGTCGGCTTCGGCGGCGCGGTCTATCGCCAGCATGTGGCCGCAAAATCGCCGGTCTACATCAACGCGCCCCACCTCGCGCCAGTACTACCGCTTGCGCTGGGAAAACTTGCCGATGTCACTCCCTGGCGACGCCTTTTCTCCTCCGGGGTGCACATGGTGGAGCACGGCGAGGTGGTCTTCCGAGAAAGAGAGGTGAAAGAACGCTTGCTGCAGGCGGTGGAACGCAAAAGTGGCTGACGCGCCCTTTCACATCCTAGTCTCCGACCACCTCGGCCTGAATGGCTGGGAGATTCTGCGCGAAAGCGAGGACGTCACCACGGCCGGCCCGCTGCCGGAGCGAAAAGCGTTGCTCGCAGAGGTACCTCGGGCGCACGCGTTGCTGCTGCGCTCGCAGACTCAGGCTGACGCCGAATTGATCGCCCGCGGGAAACGCCTGCGCGTGATTGCCCGCGCGGGGGCACAGCTCGAAAACGTCGATATCGACGCTGCGACCCGGCACGGCATCATGGTGATAAACGTGCCGGACGCAAACGTGATAGCGGTGGCTGAGCACACCATGGCAATGCTGCTCGCGCTCGCCCGCCACATCCCACGCGGCTACACCTCGCTGCGCGCCGGACGTTGGGAACGGCACGAGATTCTCGGCTTTCAGCTCCGCGGCAAGACCATCGGGGTGATCGGATACGGACGCCACGGCCACGAAGTGGCCAACCGCGCGCAGGCTTTCGGCATGGAGGTGCTGGCATACGACCCCTACACCGATATTGCCCACGCGCGCGCTCACGGGGTGAGCATCGTCCCGCTGCACGAATTGCTGGCGCGCGCCGACGTAATCTCTCTGCACACCTCCCTTACCGACGAGACACGCAACTTCATCAATGGCGACACTATTTCGCAGATGAAGACCGGAGTGCACATCATCAATTGCTCGCGCGCAGAACTGATAGACGAGAAGGCGCTGTTACACGCGCTGAACGCTGACAAGGTAGCCGGCGCGGCGCTGGACACCCTCTGCCAGGAGCCCGCCCCGCCCGACCATCCGCTGGTGCAGCACCCCAACGTTCTGGCAGTGCCGCACCTGAACCAGAACACCGTCGAATCGCAGAGCGAGACCTCGCGGCTGGTGGTGGAACAGACGCTGGACGCCCTGAGAGACGCGGATTATCGCAGCGTGGTCAATTTGCCCTTCGGGCCTGGCGCCGAATACGCCCTCCATCGCCCCTACCTGCGCCTCGCCGAGCAGCTCGGAAAGCTGCAGACTCAACTCGCCGACGGTCGCATCAAACGCGTCGAGGTGGAATTGCAGGGTGAGGGCCTGCGAAACATCGTACGGCCGGTCGCCATGGCAATGCTAAAAGGCATGTTGCCCCCGCTGGATGAACGCCCGGTTAACTGCGTCAACGCGCCCCTCATCGCGCACGAGCGCGGCATCGAAACCGCGCAGGTAGTGGGGCTGGAATTGGTCGACTACCCGAACCTGCTTTCCTGCCGCGTACACTGGGAAGACGGTGGCTCGCAGACTGTCGCCGGCGTACTCTTCGCAGGAGCCGAAGCCAGACTGGTGCAATACCGCGATATCCAAGTGGACGCCCGACCTGAAGGGACTTTGCTTTTCCTCGAGAACCGCGACGTGCCCGGTGTAATCGGAAAAGTGGGCACCTATCTCGGCGCGCAGGGGGTCAATATCGGGGAGTGGCGCTACGGGCGCGACCGCCCCGGTGGCCGCGCCATCTCCTTCATCAATCTGGATTCGGAGTGCCCCGCAGACGTGGTGCACGCCTTGCACGCCCTACCGGAAGTCTTCAGCGCCCGCGTAATCAACCTCTAGAGGCGCCCACTACGCCTTGCGCAGCAGCTCACGCAGCGCAGGCGCAATCTCCATCAATCGCTCCGGCACCTGACCGTCCTCCATAACCACCTGACCGAGCCCCGAATGCCTGAATTCGATCAGGTCGCGCGCGAAGGCATCCTTGGGCACGGTATCGCTGATTACCTTGCCATCGCGCAGCGTGATAATGCGCCGCGCCATGTTGGCCGATTGCGTGTTGTGCGTGACCACAATCAGGGTGGTGCCCTGCGTGCGGTTCAATTCGGCCAGCAATTCCATGATCGCCTCGGTGGCTTTCGAATCCAGATTGCCGGTGGGCTCATCGGCCAGCACGATGGTCGGCTCGTTGGCCAACGCGCGCGCGATGGCAACGCGCTGGCGCTCCCCACCCGAAAGCTGGCTGGGCAGCGACTTTAGCCGCTGCTGCAACCCGACCAATCCGAGTAGCTCGGCCGCCCGCGCACGCCGCGCCGCCTTGCTCATGCGCGTCTCGTACAAAGGCACTGCCACGTTTTCCAGCGCGGTCAGCGTCGGAATGAGATTGTGCATCTGGAAGACGAACCCAACCGTCTTGCTGCGGAAGCGGTCCAGATTGCGCACTTCCTGCAGCGAGACGCCACTTATCAGCACCTCGCCGCTGCTGGGGAGATCCAGCGCACCGAGCATGTTCAGCAGCGTGGATTTCCCCGAGCCGGACGGCCCTACCACGGCGACGAATTCCTCCGCGCGGATCACGATGTCAACGCCGTCAAGGGCGCGCACCGGCTCGACCGCGCCGAAGATGCGCGTCAGTTTCCGTGTTTCGACGACGATTTCTTGCTCAGTCATAACAACTCACCTCCGGGGCGGATGTTGTCTGTCGTGTATCCATCTCTCAGAGATCACAAGTCACTGGATTTTGGTGATTACGCATCAGTCTCGTTATGATGACACTACCGTCACAGTCTCATTCTGAGCGAATGAAGGGAGCGAAGAATCCCCATAACCGTGCCAAATCCCAGAGAAGCTTGCGCAGGTAAACCAAGCGTCTTCCATGTCATGATGAGATGTGACTAATCACCAGATTCGATTATTCATAGCGCAGCGCCTCAATCGGGCGCAGCCCGGCCGCACGCCACGCCGGATAGATGCCTCCCAACAACCCCAACACCAGCACCAGCACCCCGATTTTAGCAAACATGGTCCCGGTGTAGATGGGCTCCAGCAGCGCGCCGAAATACGGAATCAGGCCCAGCAGGCGGTTCAGGCCAACCCCAATGCCCACTCCGGCCACGCCGCTCAACAGGCTTAAACCCAGGGCTTCAACCAAGACCATGCGCACCACGCGCCACCGCCGCCAGCCCAGCGCGCGCAGCACGCCGATTTCCTGCGTGCGTTCGAACACGCTCATCAGCATGGCGTTCATCATCACGATGCCGCCCACCAGCATGGTCAACCCGATCAACATATCGAGCACCACCTCCATATTGCGGAAATCCTGCATTCGCTCGGTGAATGTGGTCGTGGTGCTTATCATCAAATCCGGAAACTGCTGCTCAAGCAGGCGTGCGACCTCGTCAGCGCGCTCGCGGTCGTGCACCGCAATGCCCAGAAACGAGACCTCGCGCGGCTTATCAAACAGGCGCTGCGCGTCGCGCAATAGCATGGTGGCACCGGTGTCCTCAAAAGCCGAACCATTCTCGTAAATGCCGACAATCGTTAAGCGCGTGCCGCTGACGCGTATTTTCTCGCCCACCGTTTTCTCGAGGCTGTTCGCCGCCAGCCGCCCGAGGATGATTTCACCCTCGCGCTCCATGCGCCGTCCCTCACGGATGCGATAGTCGTTAATCTTGGCTTCGCGCGGGTCGAGGCCATAAACCATGAAGAACGGCAATCCGGGCGCGGCGGTTAAACCGAACACCATTTTTGAGACCGACTTGACCTGCGGGTGCGCGCGGATGCGGTCCGCCGTGCGCTCGGCAATCACCGAGAGCGAGGCGTCGGCCACACCTTTTTCCTCGGCCAGCAAATCCGACTCACCGGCGCTCATCAGATTGGCGAACGTGGCTTCGACTCCAAGCGCCATTCCCATCAACGCCACCGTGAAACCAACCCCGAGGCCGAGGCCGCTCAGCGTGATCAAGGTGCGCGTTGGCCGCCGCCACAGGTTGCGCAGCGCGGCGTTTCCCAGCAGCCGGCCAATGGCCGCCAGCCAGCGTGGCGGGGTAGCAGCGCGGGTCGCCGCGCGCATTGCCTCGGCCGGCGTCAGCCGCGAGGCGCGCCAGGCCGGATACAACCCGCTGATTGCTCCGAGCCCAATCGACAGCCCGATTGCCTGCACCAAGATATCGAGGGTGATGACGCCCTCCAGCATGGAGGCCACCGCCGGGGAGAGTTTGGTCAGTTCCGTCAATCCCACCCCCAACCCAACGCCGGCCGCCCCGCCCAGAAGCGAGACCACCATCGATTCGCCGAAAACCATGCCAATCACGCGCCGCCGCCGCCAGCCGATGGCGCGCAGCACGCCGATTTCGCGCGTGCGTTCGAAGACGCTCATCAGCGTGCTGTTCATCATGCCCAGTCCGCCCACCAGCACCGCGAAGATGCCCATAAAGAGGCCAAATGAGCGGTACATGCCCAGCATCTCGGTCTGCGTGGATGGGTCGCCCGAGCGCGTGGCGGCCAGCCGTGGCCAGCGTTCCTCGATTTCTGCCTTGATTGCATCGATGCGCGTTTTATC
>Ga0187827_10009351_pt1 | contig 10404 bp, 10 predicted proteins | sample ETNtaG_39_FD_167969 | JGI IMG/M metagenome (GOLD analysis project Ga0187827, IMG submission 167969) | Marine microbial and viral communities from oxygen minimum zone, Eastern Pacific Ocean - ETNP2014_SV_150_PacBio MetaG (Illumina Assembly) | ecosystem: Environmental > Aquatic > Marine > Hypoxic... | reverse complement strand
TATCTGGGGTGACTGAATATTTGTTTAATTTTATTTTTTTGGTTTCAACACCCACATGTTTTTCAAAAATTTTTACTCCAGCGCCGTAAGCAACTGCAGGGGAAATTTGAATTTCAGGATCCTCGTGAGTTGAAAAACCTATAATTTTTTCTCCATATTTTTTTTTTAAATAATTAAAAAAAGATAAATTTAGTTCATTTGAAAAAGATGGATATTTAGCTACACAATATAAAAAAGAGATATCAACTTTTCTGTTTTTAAAATAAGAGGTAACTTTTATGATATCTGTTTCATTTAAACCACCCAAACTAGCAATTATTTTTTTTTTCTTTTTCTTATATTTTTTATAGATGTATGTAACAAGAGGCCAATCAGTAGCAGAGCAACTAGCTATTTTTACATAGTCAAAATTTTCTTTAAAAACCTTATTAGCAGAAATTTCATCAAATAAAATACATGCAAGTTTAAAGTATTTTTTTGAAAATTTAATAAGTTTTTGCCACTCTTTATCCGAAAAAAAAGTAGACTGAAATCTTTTAACATATTTATCTTCTGAATGTTTGTAACTTTTGTGTATAAAAGTTTTTCTATCTCTATACTGGAATTTTAAAGCAAAATCGATTTTATCAGAGAATTTTTTGGTTATATAACTAAACTTTTTAATAATTTTTTTTGCATGGCCAATGTTGCCCATATGATTGTTAGCCATTTCAAGGATCACCAAAGTTTTCATTATTCAGTTATTACCAATGTTTTATTAAAGAATCAAAGAATTACTTTTTAAAGCACAATCAAATAATTTTTTATTAAAAAATTCTTTCTTTTTTACTTTACTTAAAAAAAAGGTAACACTTTTTTCAAGTGAAATATTATAATCATTATTTTCATCTACTTTATAACTTTCAATTAATTTTGGTTTTTTGAAAAAGCCCCTTTTATCCAAGTTTATAGCAGGACCTCTTACACTGACAATATTATCATATTGTTCTATAATTCCGTTTTCAAACAAAAAAAACAATCTTTTTGAATATGCAGAATTATAGGTTGAAAATACATTCACTAAAGAGCTATCAGAAGTTATTATCTCAACTAAAGAAGTATCAAAACTATTGCCAATGCCTGAGTGATTTAGCAATTTTGGTTTTTTTATTATATTAATATTAAAATGAAAGTTAATAAGATCTATCCAATGAATTGAAATTACTTCATAAACTCCTTTGGGAGATTTTTTTAAATTTGATCTCCAGTTATTCTTATATTCTTCTTTTAGCGCTAAACCGTGCGAGGTTATCAAATTAGCATATATTAATTTTCCAACTTTGTATTGATCTCTTTTTTCTAAAATTTGTGATATTTTTGAAAATCTAAAATTATAATTAAAATATATTTTTTTCGAATTTATTTTTTTTAGATTTTTTAAATCTTTAATCGAGTTAACTGGTGGTTTTTCACAGAATATATATCTTTTAGAATATAGTTTTTTTATGTAATCAAGATGTGTTTTATTAGGAGTAATAATAAATATAACATCACACTTTTTAATTTTTTCAAAATCTTCAATATTGTAGTAATTAGGCCTACTGGGTTTATATAAAAAAAAATTAATATTTTTTCTTTTCAAAATTTCTTGAATTCTTTTTGAGTGATAGCCATTTCCTATTAAGCCTGCTTTCATTGGAATGTTACTCCACACCTGTCGCATGGTGTAATTTTATCTCGATCCCCTTTTAAATGGCTATTTCTTAGTTTTGAAATTAACTTATCATTCCAAATTTCTTTAATACTAGTCTCATTAAAATTTCCATATGATAATTGGCTTTTATAGTCAGCATCACAAGGATTAACTTTTCCATCAAACCAAATATACATTCTATCCCAGAAGTTTTCACATGGATCATTTATCGATGGGTGTTTTTTATTTTCATAAGTATTCCATCTTTCTAAAGGTAAACTGGCTGTTACATGATCGCATCTTTGAATCCAAAATTCTTTAAATTTTTTTCTGTCTAAATTTTTTTCTATATCGATTCCCGAAACTCTTATCTCCGTTAAAGAGTTTGGGTAATATTTTTTTCTAGTATTAAATAAAAGGTCAGCATTTTTTACTACTTCTTCAAAATTACTATTTACTCTTAATCTTTCAAAATTTACCTTAATGTAGTGATCTGCTGATATAACTACTTGAGTAATATTATTTTTAAAAATAGCGTGACATATCTTATTATTAAGAAAGGTTGCGTTAGTGTTTAATTTAATTTCAAAAATATTTTCTTTTTTTCCAGCATATTCCAACATTTCTGTAAGCTGTTTATGCATTGTTGGTTCTCCTCTACTAGCAAGAGTAATTGCGCCAACATCTATTTCATTTGCTTCATCAACTATTTTTTTAAATAATTGGAAATTCATAATCCCCATATAAGGTTTTCTTGTAAATGATTTATCTGTCTGAAAACAAAAAGGACATCTTAAATTACATGTCGAAACAGGTTCAATAATTAGATACGGAGGATAAGTTAAATTTATTTTATCTTTCCCTGAACTTAAAAATTTATATCTAAATATAATGTATTTTATTACTTTTATTATATCTTTCTGATTTTTTGTTATGAATAATTCTGTGTGCTTGTTAATTGGAAAATTTAACTTTTTATCTTTTATTAGTGAATCTAATATTTTTTGCCCATACTTATCCTTTTTTTTTTTAGAAATTTTTTAAAAATAAGCACATTATCTAAAAATATTTTTTCTATTTTCTTTTGGTCTACTTTTTCAGATATCGTAATTTGTTTAACTTTTCCTGACCCTAAAGTTAAATTATTTAAATTGCTGTGATTCATATAGATGTAAAAATAGAAATATTTTAATACATAAAAAATTATTTTAATTTAATTCATCAACAAAGCCCCTTTTTACGTCATCTGAAACGTTGGGCATCCTACTGACATCTTTTTTTCCCGATAGATCCTCTTCCGGTTTTAGAAAATATTTTTCTATATGCTCTAATCTGAGATTCTTATAAATTTTGTTACCTTCTTCATCGAGTTTTTCTGCTTTTTCGATATCCTTCCATCTATTTTTTGGAAATTTTACATAAAGCGGAAAACATCTTTTAATTCCTTCTATTTCTTCAGGTGGATACTCTGGTAAAATAAGTTGGGGTTTATTTGTTAAGCATTTAGTAATTGTATTATGAGAAATTAATCCCATTTTTTCGGACACAGTTCTCAGTGGCGTGCCGTGAAAAGGAGCAAAACTATAAATATTTTGATTATCAGAATTGATATGTCTGTTTAACTCGATTGTGTCAAATGCAAGCTTCCTTGTTTCTGTTGGAAAACCTGTAATATTGTTTACACTAAACTGGATACCTAATTTTTTGGGAACACTAGTTGCCTCTATGATATCTTTATTTTTCCATCTTCTATCAAGCATTTTTTTTCTAAATTCTTCGTTACCATGTTCTATACCGAATGCCATCCTATTAAGGCCAACTTTCTGTAATTTTTTTAACTTTTCCTCAGAAACAGTCTCGGGACGAGTTTGTATCCAGAATGGCAAATGAATATCTTTGTACATTTCGCAAAATTCATCTAGCTCTTTATTATTCCATGCTAAAAATGTATCAGCCCAAAAAAAATTATATTCTATTGCAAACTCTTCTTTAAAATATTTTAAATCTTCATAAATTTTTTGCATTTTTCTTTTTCTGAAAAAAGAGCTTCCAGTTTCTTTTTTATACAACGTTTGCTGATCTGGTGAATTGCAAAATGCACATGTGTATGGACAGCCTCTATGTGTTTCGACTGGGGCTATTTTCCAAATTTTCCCTGCCATGGGTCGATAAAATCTATTTTCTTCAAAAATAGATATATCCAGCATTGGAGTATTATTTACATCAACAAGTTCGCTAATTTTGTTTTTTGTAATTTTACCATTTTTACCTTTGACCCATAAATTTGTAACATTAGAATAATCTTCACCCTTTTCTATTTTTTTACAAAGACTAACTAAAGCATTTTCTCCTTCCCCAACACAAACCATATCCACGTAGGGATATTTTATGCACAAGTCTGGCGCAAATGTACTAAAAACTCCACCAGCAATAACAGGGATATTATTTTTTACTTTAAATTCTTTTATTTCATTTAATGCATACATTCCCAATTCCCACATATCTTCTGTAGAAGTGATTGCAATCAAATCAGGTTGAAATCTTTTGAGTTGATTAATTATATCTAATTTCCAATTTGATTTTTTCAAGCCTTTTAAACCCATATCATACGGCACAACATTTAAATTTTCCATTCTCGATCCATCAGAATCAATCCCATAATCTGTAGAATAAAAAGAGAAATCAAAAATTTCCATTTTATGCCCATGTCTTTTTAGCAAGGATGCAAACAATGCTAAAGCAGGCGGCGGCAAAATCATGCCAGGATTATTTGGATAAACAAATAAAACCTTAATTCCCATAAAATTATTCAAAAAAAATAGTGTATGTCATCTTGAACAATACAACAACACCTTAACCAATATCATAAATAATAACTGTATTTTTACTCACTATTTTGAATTTTTTTACTTACCGTTCAATTTTTGAACGCTATAACGTTCAAATATTGAACATTTTATTAAAAAAGTCAAGATTATTATAGCTTATTTTGAAAAGTAAGTAATATATGCAACATGTTTTTTTAATTATTAAATTAATATTTAGGATAAAAGTAATTTTTGGAGAACCCAAAAATTCTAAGCTTGTTATTTTTGATTACTTATATATCAGAAAATTATATAATTCTTAATATTATGGACAATGATATCGTCACTCTAATTTCCCGAGACGGAAAAAATAAAGTAGTTTGTTCTAAATATATGGAAGAATGTTTTAAAAAAGAGGGATATATATCATCTAAGAAATTCTACATAAATTTATTATACAAACTTTTTAATTTTAAAGTTCTTAGAAAAATAGAGGTTTTCTTTACTTTATGTTTAAGATGTAAGTTTTTTTTTCAAGATCCTAAACATATTGAATTTGTGATTTTTGATAGCGAAAATTCAAGAAGTGTTGAAAAAATTCTACTTAATAAAAATTATGTCATCATTTCTACCAGAATAGAACAAATAAATAAGATATACATATCTACAAAAATAATATTTTATATTATAAAAAACCTTTTTAAACGCAGTTTAAAACAAAATTACCTAGCCGCTTTAATCAAAGTAATTGCACCAAAAATTGTTATAACCCACATTTCTGATTCAGAGGATTTTCATATTATTTCAAAAATATTTCATAGTAAAATAAAATTTGTCGCAATTCAGACCTACGCACCAACTATGTATAATAAAATGTTTTCGGCAGAAGGCAAAAAAAATTTTTTTATACCTAAGTTTTTTTGTTATGGAGAATGTGATGAACTATTTTACAAAAAGAAAAAAGTTAATATAGGATCTTTCGAAGCCGTTGGATCAATTCAAGCCTCACTGTGTTATGAATATGTAAAATCGGAAAAATTAAAAATAAATCCAAATAAATATGATATATGCCTAATAGCTGAAACTCATTGTTTCCTTAATGGAGATTTTTCGCAAGTAAAAAACTATGCTGAATGTCATGGTCTAGTTGCCGAGTTCACCCATAGGTTATGTAGAAAACACAATCTAAATATGGTTCTTCCTGGAAAAGCTGCTAAAGATACAGCGGGCGCCAGGAGAGAAATTTATTTTTATAAACATTATCTTAAGAATTATAATTTTGAAATTCTTCATTCGCCCAAAGAAACAAGAAGCTATTCATCATATATAAATGTTATGCAAAGCAAACTCACAATTGCTCTTTGGTCTACTCTATTGAGAGAAGCAATTTCTTTTGAAAAAAAAATTTTATCTTTTAATCCTACCGGACACCCTGATGTTATATTTCCTGTACCAGGCATTACATTTCCTCAAGAAAGTATATGTATCTTAACCAAACCATCCTATGAACTTTTTGAGGAAAGAGTTCTTAAAATATTATCAATGACAAACAAAGAATATTTTAGTCAATTAGGTAAAGAAAAGTCTTTTTTAATGGCTCCTGCAGTTGAGACGGCAAGTATTTTGAGAAAAAGATTAAAACAAATGTCAGAACACGACACTAACGACACTAACGATAATATTATATAAATCACTTTGCAGCTTATTTGAAAAAGCTTGTTTTCTTAATTCCATGGGGAAATACAATAATTTGGTATTCCATATAAATCTAATCTAATGAAGTTTAATATTGATATTGATAGCAATTTTGCTGTTTTTAGATAATTATCAAAAAAACTGGATGAAAAATTCCAATCAGTATAATACCCACCATCTCTAGGCGTGCTATCAGGTATTTTGCATCTATCTAAAAGCATAATTTTGCTTTACCGTTCATAATTTGAACGCTATAATGTTCAATATTTGAACAAGTTATGAAAAACAATCAGGACTATCTCAATTTATTAAGAAAAATTAAAAACAAACCAGAATCATCACAAAGAGAACTTGCTGAAGAACTTGGTTTTAGTTTAGGAAAATTAAACTATTGCCTTAGGGCTTTAAAAACCAAAGGTTTGATAAAAATAAGCAACTTTAAAAAAAATCCAAATAAAATTAATTATATTTATGTTCTTACCCCAAGGGGAATTTCGGAAAAAACTAAACTTACAGTCAATTTTATGCGAAGAAAAATGCTGGAATATGACGAACTAAAAAAGGAACTTAAAAAAAGATAAAATGTGGGTAATAATAAAATTTGATAAGAAAAATCTAGAATTTTTAAAAAAAGAATTGAAAAAGAAATTAGGAGATAATTTTACTATTTATAGTCCAAAATTTTCTTTTCAAAAATATGTAAATAATAAACTTATCTATAAAGAATTTCATTTATTAGGGGATTATTTATTCTGCTTTCATAAGAATTTCAAAAATCAAAGCATTATAAATAGTTTAAAATTTACAAGAGGTTTAAAATATTTATTGGATGGTTATGTTCAGTCTCAAGAAGAAATTAAAAAATTTATAAAGAAATGCAAAGACTCAGAGAGCAAAAAAGGATATTTAACACAGAATTTTTTTGAATTGTATATTAATTCAAAATATCAATTTACCTCTGGTCCTTTTACTGAAATGATTTTTAAAATTATTGATTTACAAAAAAATAAAATTAATATTTTGTTGGGCAATTTAAAAACCACAATTAAAAAAAACGAGTTTTTATTTAACCCTCTTTAAAAAAATAATGATAAACACGCCTGGCGCAAAAGAATATTTGCTAAGTGCGGAGCGTTGGCTAAATTTGGAAAAAATTTTTTTAAGTAATCAAAATATAACACATAAATTAAATAATAAAAATTTCCTAGAATATGTTTAAAAAAATTAGCTAATTTGTAAGCAATAATGCTTGCGGACAAAACTGAAGAATATGAGAATGTAACCATTCTCACTCAAAGCAAAATTTAGACATTAGATAAAAAATCATATAAAGTTACCATTGAAAATTAAGTAGTCCAATATTACAAAACTAAATGAAAATACTTTTCATAAATCCCAGTCTGAGAGGTGGTATCAAGGGCGGTCATTTATCCCTTCCAGTTGGCCTTGGGTACGTTATGACTTATGTTAAAAAACATGGTTATAATTTTGATCTCTTGGATATAGATGCCGGAGGTTACGACAATGAATACATTGAAAAGTACTTCATAAAAAATAAATTTGATGTAATTTGTATGGGCAGCATTGTAACCCACTACAAATGGATCAAATGGTGTGTTAATACCATAAAAAAACATCAACCCGAAGCAATTGTAATAGTAGGTAACTCTGTAGGCGGAAGTATACCAGAGGTGCTATTTCAAACAACCAAGGTTGATATAGTGGTTTACGGCGAAGGAGAGCTCACAATTAAAGAAGTATTTGATACTATTAAATCCAATAAATCCTTTGGTGAAATTGTTGAGCCTCATGTAGAAATTCCACATGCAAACAAAGGTTATCCCGCCACTATAAAAGGATTAGGAATTCCAGGAATAATATATAGAGCAGAAAATAATCTAATAGTAAATAACGGAAAGAGAAAAGCTGTTAAAAACATTGACGATTTCCCTTTTCCAGATTGGGAGCTGTTTGATATTCAAACTTATCTTGAAAGTGGCAAAAAGCACGGGGCATCACATTCTTGGTTTTACAAACCCAACGAAGCCATTATTATGCCAATCAATATTGCAAGAGGATGCGTTTTTAAATGTACTTTTTGTCATTATGTTTATTGGTATGATCCTTACCGTCACAGATCTGCAGAAAATGTGATAGCTGAAATAAAACAAAATATAAAAAAATACAATGCAAATTTTATTAATTTTTGGGACGAACTTTCGTTTCATAAGATCGGACCTGCTTCTAAATTTTTGGATGAATTAATCAAGGCAGATTTAAAAATACACTGGACATGTGCTATCAGAGCTGACCTTATGGGAAGAGAGAAAGATACCAAAGGAAATCCAATACCTAGAGAGGAAAGATTAAATTTAGCTAAAAAATTTGTGAGAGCCGGCTGTGTTTCTGCCGCCTACTCTTTGGAATCTGGCAGCGACAAAATATTAGAGGCAATGAACAAAAAAGTAAAATCAAAATATTTTAAAGAACAAGTGCATCTTTGCAAAGAAGCTGGATTAGTAACTCACACTAGTTTGGTAATGGGGTATCCTCAGGAAACTTCTGAAACTATTAAAGAAACCATGACGCAACTTGAGGAATTAAAAATTTATCCAAGTACAGGTTTTTTATTGCCTTTGCCAGAAACAGGAATGTTTAAATATGCAGTAGAAAATGGATATATTAAGAATATAGATGATTATTTAACTCAAATTACAGACAGACAAGATTTTAGCTTAAACTTGACTAAAATGAAGGAAGAGGATCTCAAAGGCGAGACCGTGCAATGGTTGGAAAGATTAAACAAAACTTTTGGCAGCTTATTGGACAAAGGACAATTATTAAAGACCGGTGGTATGGATAAACATTCCAAACATCAAAATACCAAAGAAAGAATTAACATAGTCGACAGAAACAAAACCACTCGCGAAACTTTAAATTATGCGACTCAAGAAGGAACAGTGAGATAATATTCCTGCGTTAAAAATATCAAACAAAAAAAATATAAATAAGCTACTAAATACATCCAATTGAATAATTGAGATTTCTTGCAACATGTTTAAAAAAATAAAAATTATATTATCCAAAAAGCAATTAAGATATTTTTACTTTTTTATTTTTTTATCCTTTATATCAATGATCTTAGAGATGCTCGGAGTTGGTCTTATCATTCCATTTATGCAGGTACTTGTTGGTGATGGATTAAATCAATACTTAAATAAATTTTTAAATATTTTTAACATTTATCCAACATCAAAGTATAATCTAATTTTTATTTTGTTATTAGCGCTTGCTTTTGTTTATACTCTTAAAGTTTCTTTTTTAACATATGTTTCATATGTACAAACGAAGATATTAGCAGACACTCGAGTCTCTCTTCAAAACCAACTCTATGATACATATTTAAATAAACCTTATAGTTTTCACTTAAATAATAATTCCTCAAAATTAATAAGAAATATTAATGAAATTGATCTTGTTGTTCATGTTTTAAAATCTTCAATATTACTAGTTACTGAAACGGTCGTATTTCTAGGTGTGTCTGCATTTATAATATTTTACGAACCAATGGGATCATTAATAGTTATTTTATTTCTTGGAACATTCGGATATTTATTCTACTACAACATTCAAAGAAAAGTAAAAAAATGGGGCCGAACAAGGCAAGTTCATGCAGGTCTTAGTTTAAAATATCTGCAAGAAGGTTTTAAGTCGATTAAAGATATAAAAATTCTTCAAAGATCTAATGAACTTATTAATGTTTTTACCACAAATAATAAGCTTGTTAACACTTCTGTTTTTAAAAATACTTTTTTAGATTCGTTGCCCAAATTATGGTTAGAATGGCTCGTAGTTCTTAGTTTTATTTTACTAATACTTTTAATGCTTTTTCAGGGTCAAGAATTATTATACATTATTCCATTACTAGGGTTATTCGCGGCGGCGGCATTTAGATTAATGCCATCACTTACGAGAATAATGAACTCTATTCAAGTTATACTTTATAATCGAGCTGCGGTTGATTCTGTTTTTAAGGAATTTGCTCAAGAAAGCTTTCAAAATAATATCAATAAAATTTCTACAAAAAAAATTCTATTAAATAAAGAAATTGCTCTTAAAAATGTTAATTTTAAATATTCAGATTCAGGCCCACTTATTTTACGAGACATAAATCTAAATATTAAAAGTGGAAGTGTGATTGGTTTGATTGGTGAAAGTGGAATTGGGAAA
>Ga0187827_10009349_pt1 | contig 10404 bp, 8 predicted proteins | sample ETNtaG_39_FD_167969 | JGI IMG/M metagenome (GOLD analysis project Ga0187827, IMG submission 167969) | Marine microbial and viral communities from oxygen minimum zone, Eastern Pacific Ocean - ETNP2014_SV_150_PacBio MetaG (Illumina Assembly) | ecosystem: Environmental > Aquatic > Marine > Hypoxic... | reverse complement strand
AGCTTTTTGCAACACTATAGGCAGATGCCTCTTTTGAAGCACTTAACGCGTTCTTACTTGCAATGAATATGATTGACCCTCCCAAGTCTTGATCAATCATTTGGGAATAGACTTCTCTGCTAATGACAAAACATCCTTTTGATAATACGTTCATGTTTTTGTCCCACAATTTAGTAGGTGTTTTTTCGAATGCTGCCGCTGAAGAAAAACCTGCGTTTGCAACTAGAATGTCAATTCCTCCAAAGGTTTCTATCCCTTGTCGAACAGCTTTTTTTACCTGAGTTTCATTGGTAACATCCATTACAATTGAAGATATTACTTCTGAATTAAATTCTGATGACAACTCTTTTTCAACCATAGATAGTGCTTGTTTATCTATGTCTGTTAAAATAACACAACAACCCTCTGCTAGAAATTTTTTTGTAGTTGCCGTACCAATTCCCCCAGCTGCTCCAGTTATTATTGCTACTTTTCCTGCTAATGCTTTTTCAGGAGGCATGCGTTTAAGTTTAGCTTCTTCCAGCTCCCAATATTCAATTCTAAATGCTTCTTTTTCTGTTAAGCCTGTATAGTTTGTAACACCTTCAGCTCCCTTCATTACATTAATAGCATTACCAAAAAATTCACTGGCTATTCGCGCTGTTGTTTTATTTTTTGCAAAAGAAAGCATACCATATTCTGGTATCAAAACTATTACGGGATAAGGGTCTCTTAAATTAGGTGAGTTTTTATCCTTGTTTCTATTATAATATTTTGAGTAAGCACTTTTATATTTTTTAATGTTTTCAACAACAATACTTTTTAAATTGTGATCATTCTTTTTTAAATCGGATAATGACGGCAGAACAAGAGGCAACCTCTTTGTTCTAAGAAAATGGTCGGGACACGAAGTTCCAATGGATGAAGTTTTTATCAAATTGGACGAGTTAACAAATTCGAGTATTCTGTTTGACTTATTACTATGAACAATTTTTAAATTATCTATTGATAAACATCCTCTTAGTATCGAAATCAGTTTTCTTTCAAAAAGTGGGTCAGTTTTTTGTTTATACTTAGGTTTACCAAAGGAATACTTTTTGATATTTTGGTTTAAGTATATCTGTGCTTCTCTTATTATTCTTATAGAATTATTGTAACATTCATGACTTGACTTGCCCCAATTGAAAAGTCCATGATGTCCAAGCACTATACCTTCAATGTTAGGATATGATTTTATTAATCTTTCCATTTTTAAACCAAGATCAAATCCGGGTCGTTGCCAGTCAATCCAACCTATTTTGTTATCAAAAACTTTTTTTACTATTTCTCTTCCTCCTTTCAATGTAGCTAATGCAATGATAGAGTCAGGATGGGTGTGATCAACTTCATCGTAAGGTACAAAAGCGTGCAACGGAGTATCTATGCTTGCTGCTCTTGAATTGTTATTGAATGTACACATAGGATAGTAACTAACCATCTCATCTTCGTACTTAATTCCTCTATAGATATTCTTTAGATTATTTAGTTTTTCTTGGTAGAGACTTGCAAAACCATCTTCTTTTATTGATCCTAGGTCACCACCTGATCCTTTAACATATAAAACTTTTTCTTTTTTTTTTGTTATAGGATCTTTTACAATTATCTTTGATGATGTATTGCCTCCGCCAAAATTTGTAATACTTAAATCACTACCCAATAGATTGGAACGATAAATTAATTGATTTAACTGCGATAATTTATTTGATTTATTGTTCCAAATATTTGTAACTGGGCGTTGAAAGTTCATAAAATAACAATTAACTCATAGATTAACGATAAACAATATTTTTTGGTCTTATTATTATTAAATTCTTAATAATCCTTCAAATATCTTCATTTTCCTTCACTATTTAAAGCAGAATTATCTTGATAATATTTGTTTAAAGTAAATAATATTTCGTAAATTGATAAAAGGAGGAATAATGAAAAAAATTTTATTAGTTTTATTTTCTTTTGTTTTAATTTCTTCAAGCATAGATGCAGCAAATACTTGTTCAGAAACAGTAAAAGTTGTAGCTCAACCTCGAGATAGTTTAACGATATTAGATGATTATCGTGATGAATTTAAATCTTTAAGTGGAGCAGATTTTAGAATAGATTTTTTGAATGAAAATGATAGACGAGCAAAGTCACAAGTAGATGCTGCGACTGTCGGAAAATATCATGTATATTATACAGACGAAGCAAATGTAGCTTTGTTTGCGAGATCCGGATGGTTAATTCCAATCTTAGATTATTATCCAAAGGAATTTGATTGGGAGGATTTTAATGCAGGATCAAGAAATATTGGCACTGTTGACGGCACCCCTTGGTTTGCTCCCATTAATGGAGGCACAGACTTATTAGTTTATAGAACTGACTTATTTGAGAAAGCGGGACTTAAACCACCTACAACTTTAGATGAACTTATGGCTACTGCTAAAGCATTACATGATCCTGACAATGGGATATCAGGTATTGCTTTAAGGGGACTTAGAGGTTCTGGAGCAAACGTTTGGAGATGGATGCCATATTTTAGAGGTTTTGGAGGTGAATGGTTTGAAGGAAATAAGCCCGTATTTAATTCAGATGCAGCTGTAAGAGCTACAGAGACATATCTTGAGCTTTTTAATTACTCAGCACCAGGAACACGAACAGGTAGTTGGGATGAATCAACCGGAGCGTTTCTTGCTGGTCAAGTTGCAATGTTGATAGAATCATCTCCACTAGCAGGATATGCAATAGATCCAGGAATGTCTTCTGTTGTAGATGTTGTTAGTTTTATGCCACCTCCATCACCACTAACTGGAGGAGGCTTTGCTCATGGTCTTTCAATTGGAGCAAAAGCTAATCCTGATGACGCTTCTAGAAATTGTGCAGCTTTATTTATTGCTTGGGCAACATCTAAAGACATGGAAAATAGGAAAAATGAAGCAGGTTTCTTTGGATCATTAAATAGAGTAAGTGTATTGACAAGCGATTTGTATAAAGAACAATACGGAGCTGTATTAGGTCAAGCACTTAGTGATGCCGGTAAAGTCACAATAGTTAATTTTTGGCAAGATGCTTCTTGGCCTGATCTTGGAAATAGGTGGGGTATTATTCTTGAAGAATTAATTACAGGTACTCGCACAGATATTCAAGCAGGTTTAGATGAGCTTGAAGAATATGCTAACGAAATTATGGCTGATCGTTAATTTTTTTTGTAGTAAATGGGGTTATCTATTTAATGATAACCCCGTTTATTTATATTATTATAATTTGTTTATTTTCTTTTGAAAAACTATAATTCTTTTAATCAATGAACATAAAAACAAGATTACCAATATTATTTATTGCTCCAACTTTGGTGTTACTTGCCACTTTAGCTTTGATACCTTTGGTTTATGCAATTATAATTGCTTTTCAAAACCAGACATTAATAAAACCAGATAGTAGTTTTGTAGGTTTGGAAAATTTTTTCAATCTTTTTTCAGATAGACGTTTTATAAATTCTCTTAAAATTTCTTTTATATGGGAACTAGTAACTGTTTCTTTCACTATGATTTTAGCAATATTTCTTGGTATTTTAATTCATGAAAAATCTTCTCCTGTTATGAAAAAATTTCTTACCTTACTTTTACTTATACCAGTTTTGTTGCCTAGAGTTGCTGCAGCTTTTGTATGGAAATTCGCTTTGCATCCTATTTTTGGACTTTTCACTTATCCTTATAAACTCATAACTAGCCAATCTTTAGAACTTCTTTCAAATCCATCTACAGCTTTATATACTGTTGCAATGGTTGATGTGTGGCAATGGGGCTTATTTTTTGCAATAATTATTTTAAAACTTTTAGAAACTCTTCCTAGAGAACCTTTTGATGCAGCGCGACTTGATAATGCAAAAACGTGGGAAATACATTTTTATATTTCTCTCCCTATGTTGAAAGCGCCTTTGGTTGTACTTATGTTTGTTAAAATGATTGAGTCGCTTCGATCTTTTGATCTTATTTATGTAATAACTCGAGGAGGTCCAGGTATTACTACTGAGACACTTGATATGTATGCTTTTTCTCTTGCTTTTATAGAAAATGGTAGAGTTTCTTATGCATCAAGTATGGCAATTTTAATGATGATTCTTACTGCAATTATTTTTACTGTAATCTGGAAAAGAGCTAGCAAATGAGTAGAAGTTTTAAGATTGAGAATTTCGTGAGTCAATTTATTCTTTTTTTGACGGCTTTAATGGTATTGATCCCACTTTTCTGGACTTTTCTTAATGGCTTTAAATATAAAGTTGATATTATAAGCGTGATTCCTAAAATATTTTTTACGCCTACACTTGATAATTTTATCTATGTTATAACAAAACAAGCTGTTTATACTGGTTTATTAAATTCAATAATCGTTACTGGAATTTCAGTTTTATTAGGAGGATTACTTGGCCTTCCTACAGCATATGCTCTAGCCCGTTATCCAAATAAATGGACTAATGATATTCAGTTTTTTGTTTTATCGCTAAGATTTTTACCTCCAGTGGCTGTTGCAATACCTATAATGATTATTTGGTTAAAACTTGGACTCTATGATACACGTCTATCACTAATAATCACTTATTTATTGTTATCGCTTTCTTCTACTGTCTGGTTATCAGTTCCTGCATTTAAACAGGTTCCAATAGAAGTTGAAGAAGCTGCGCTAGTTGATGGATATAATCCATATGAAATTTTCCTGAAAATTGCATTGCCTGTAGCATATCCTTCTTTAATTGGAGCTTTGGCATTCAGTTTTGTTTTAATTTGGAATGAATTTATGATAGCACTTATGTTAACTACAACAGATGCTCAAACTTTACCTGTTGTTGCTTCAGGTTTTACACAAATGGGAAGAAATGTCCCTTGGGGCATATTAAATGCCTCCGTTATTGTTCTTTCTATCCCACCTTTATTATTTCTTGGTCTGTTGAGTACATTCCTTGACAAAATCATTAAAAAAAGTTTGGGGGGAAAAATAAGTGGCTAATATAACTTTTTCAAATGTAAAAAAATCTTTTACAAATATTGAAGTTATCAAAAACTTTAATTTAGAAGTAAATGACAAGGAATTTATTGTTTTACTGGGTCCTTCAGGTTGTGGAAAATCAACTTTATTAAGAATGATAGCAGGCCTAGAACAAATATCAGAAGGAAAAATATTTATTGACGATATTTTAGTTAATGATTTGTTACCTAGAGAAAGAAATGTAGCTATGGTATTTCAAAATTATGCACTTTATCCCCACATGAATGTATTTGATAATATTTCTTTTGGTTTGAAAAGAATTAAAGTTAATTCCTCAGAAATTAAAAAACGCGTTGATGAAGTCACAACTTTGTTAGGCATTGAAGATTATTTGCTTCGCAATCCTAAAGAATTATCAGGGGGACAACAACAAAGGGTAGCAATAGCCAGAGCTATAATTAAAACTCCTAAGGTGTTTCTTTTTGATGAGCCTCTTTCAAACTTAGATGCAAAACTTCGTAATCATTTGCGAACTGAAATTTCACAATTACATGAAAAACTTAAAACAACTAGTATATATGTTACTCATGATCAGTTAGAAGCAATGTCTTTAGCCGATCGAATTGTTGTTATAAAAGATGGTTACATTAAGCAAATAGGTAATCCTAAGGAAATATATCTTCAACCTAGCGATATGTTTGTAGCAAGCTTTATAGGTACGCCAGCAATAAATTTTCTTCAAGCAACAGTTTCAGATAGTGGCAATCAATGGAAAATAAATTCATCTAATAATAATTTTTATATAGATAAAAAAAATTATAATCTATCCCACGGATTAAATATCAACTTAGGCTTAAGACCTTCAAACATTAATACAGTTTGTGATAACGTAGACATAAATTCTTTAGAAGGTATTGTAAGACATATTGAATTTTTTGGTCAGGAACAGCTTATTAGTTTTGAAAAAAACAATAATCTAATTAATGCACTTGTTCCTTTTAATTTAAAAATATCTAAAGGTGAAAATATTTGTTTTAAAATAGATATTAACTCATTAAATATATTTGATACTAAAACAGAAAAAAATTTGTATAAAAAATAAAATTTTATTTTATTGTCCTTTCATTTTTTTGATCAAAAATTAAATAATAAATTAAAACGAAATATGATAAAATGAAATTAGAATTTGTAGTATTCATTTGGTACATCCAGTCCAATTAGTGAGTCTACTAAGTAAAAAATGTAAATTTTACTAGGAGTAGCAGTAGCTTAACAGGATAGTGCTTTAGATCCCCCAATCTATTGGAGTTTCATTGTAGAGGTTCGTATGTTTATGCAAGATATTTAGATAATTTTGCTAGTATACTTATAAGTCTTGGTTTCTTGGAAGTATAACTAAGTCCCTTATAGTAACGTTTCTTGGTCTTGATAAAATAAACTTAATAGTTTCAACAATGTCATCGCTATGCAATCCTTCACCAGCCTCAATTTTTTTTGTAATTTCAATTTGATCTTTTTCAGTATAACCCCATAACTCAGTCAATACCATGCCTGGTGCTAAAGAACTTATTCTGATATTATCTTTAGCAACCTGGGTTCTAAGTCCATGAGCAAAAGATTTAATTGCATGCTTTGTAGCGCTATAAATAGGCTCCCATCTAATCGCTTGATATCCTGAAACAGAACACATAATTATTATGTCCCCAAATTTATTCTTTATCATTGATGGCAACACAAGATTAATAGATCTAAATACACTATTCACATTTACTTTTATTACGTTATCCCAATTATCGGGATTGCCACTTTTAACTTCTGATGGTTCATAAAGCCCGGCATTGGCAATTAGGACATCAATTCGACCAAATTTATTCAATGACTCTTGGATTAGGTGATTTACATCTTTAGGATTACTTAAATCAGCAGATATTGTTAACACTTCACTTTTTATTTCAGATGCTAGTTCTTCAAGTTTAGACTTTGACCTTCCAGTTAATATTAATTTAGCGTTACTTTTAATTAAGTCTTTAGATATAGCTTTACCAATGCCTGAAGTTGCTCCTGTAATTAATACAACTTTATCTTTTAAATTTATTGTTATAATGTCTGAATTCATTCAATTTTTTTGCATCAATTTTCAATAATCAACTAATATTTGCAACTTAATATCTTTAGGTCGATGTTCCGCTGCTCGTTCAAATGCCTCAACGCTTTGATCAAAATTGAATGTTTCTGTAATCAACGGTTTCACGTCAATTTGACCGCTTGATAGTAATCGAATTGATGTTTCATATTGATGCGAGTAACGATGAACTGTTTGAATTTCTAAACCTTTGGCAAATAAAATAGCCCAATTCATTGGAACTGGAACAGCATTGTTTCCGATCAGAACAACATGCGCACCAGGCGAGCAGCAGGAGAATATTGCTTCATAAGCTTTAACAGCGCCGGAACATTCAAAAAAACGATCCACGCCCCAGCCATTGGTATCATTCATAATTCTTTTTTCTAAATCTTCTTTGCTTAAGTCAATTGGAATAACATTAGGATAGTTGTCACAAGCTTTTAGTTTTTCCGACAGAATATCACAAATATAAACTTGAGCACAACCCCCGGCAAGAGCAGCCAAGGCCGTCACTAATCCAATGGGGCCGCAACCCATGACTAACCCAACTTGACCTGGCACTATTTTGGCTTTTGTTGCCCCTTGCATGCCAACCGCTAATGGCTCAACCATTGCTCCTTCTGCAAAAGATAGATGATCGGGAATTTTGAATACCATGTCTCCCGGAAACACTACTTCGGGTGCCAAACAACCATGAACAGGAGGGGTTGCCCAAAATTTTACTTGTTGATCATAATTATACATACCAAGTTTATATTCCTTAGATTTTTTGCTAACTACCTGCGGTTCAATACAAACACGGTCTCCAACTTTGAGTATTTTTTCATTTTCTCCGACTTCTATAACTGTTCCAGCACCTTCATGACCTAAAACCATTGGTGCCTTTACTTCCCACTGGCCTATCTTTCCATGTTCATAATAATGAATATCTGAACCACAAATGCCAACAGTGTGCATTTTAATCTTAACATCATCTGGACCTATTTCATTTGGCAGGTCGATATCACGTAAAACTAATTTAAGTTGTTTTTCTAATACTAAAGCTTTCATAAGTTATAATTTCTAAATAAGCGTGTGTAAGATATACAAATACATCCCTTATATTATCTTTGATGATGTATTGTCTCCGCCAAAATTTGTAATACTTAAATCACTACCTAGTAAATTTGATCGATAAATAAGCTGATCTAATTGTTTTGGTTGTTTTACTTTATTATTATTCCAAATATTTGTAACTGGGCGTTGAAAGTTCATAAAATAACAATTAACTCATAGATTAAAGATAAACAATATTTTTTGGTCTTATTTTTATTAAATTCTTAATAATCCTTCAAATATCCTCATATTCTTTCATTGCTCCAAGATAAATTATTAAATTATCTTGATAATATTTTTAAAGTAAATAATGTTTCGTAAATTGATAAAAGGAGGAATAATGAAAAAAATTTTATTAGTTTTATTTTCTATAGTTTTATTTTCTGCAAATGTGAGCGCTGCTGATATGCGTATTGCTCTTGTGGTTAAAGGTTTAGGTATCGGTTTCTTTGAAGCTGCTGCTGATGGCGGTCAAGAAGCTGCAGAAGACATTGGTGGTGTAGAAGTTATTTATACTGGTCCAGCAACAACTACTGCAGAAGAGCAAATTGAAGTTATTAATTCTTTAATTGCGCAAAAAGTTGATGCAATTGCTATATCGGCAAATGATCGCGATGCACTTGTGCCAATTGGCAAAAAAGCAATGGAACGTGGTATTACTGTAATTTCTTGGGACTCAGGTGTGGGTGAAGAAGGTAGAATAATGAATCTTGATCCTTCGAACACTGCTTTAATTGGATCTTCAAATATAAAATGGATGAAAAACTCTATGGGTGATGAAGGGGAATTTGCAATTCTGAGTGCCACAAGTCAAGCAACTAATCAAAATGCTTGGATTGAGGAAATGAAAAAAGAATTTGCTAAACCTGAATACTCTAAAATGAAATGGGTTGATACCGTATACGGAGATGATTTATTTGATAAAAGTTATCAAGAAGCTCTTGGTTTATTCAAAAAATATCCTAATCTAAAAGGTATAATTGCACCTACATCAGTTGGAATCGTTGCTGCAGCAAAAGCAGTTGAAGATCAAGATCTTGTTGGCAAAGTATTTATCACTGGTCTTGGCCTCCCAAGCGAAATGCAAGCACACGTTAAAAGTGGCGCAGCTGTGCAATTTGGTATCTGGAACCCAATTGATCTAGGTTACTCAGCTGTTTACCTTTCATATCAAATTGCGACAGGTAAATATAAAGGTGAAGAAGGCGAATGTATTCCTGTAGGAAGAATGGGTGAAATTTGTATTGGCGAAGGAAACTCCGCAGCTATGGCTGATCCATTTATTTTCGATCTTTCAAACATCGATAAATTTGCTGCAATATTCTAAATTAAATTTTAATACACGCGACCATTTTTTAATGGTCGTGTGTTTCTTATACCAATGAAGCTAGAAATTACAAATATCAGCAAATCATTTCCTGGGATCAAAGCTCTCAATAAAGTTAATCTTAATTTAAAACAAAATAGTGTGCATGGCCTAATAGGGGAGAATGGTGCCGGCAAGTCAACACTCGTTAAAATTTTATGTGGTGTGTATCAACCAGAAGAAGGAAAAATAAAAATTAATCAAAAAGAAGTTAATTTAGATAATCCCAAAGAATCCTTAAGATCTGGCATTTCAGCTATTCATCAAGAACCTGTAATGTTTGATGAGTTAACCGTTATGGAAAATATTTTTATTGGCAATCACATTATCAAAAAAATTAATTTTATTGATTGGAATCAAATGACACTAAAATCTGATGAAGTGTTAGCGACACTTGAAACAAATATTAAATCTAGTGATATAGTTAAAAATCTCAGTATTGCTCAGCGCCATATTGTGCAAATATCAAGATCGTTGGTGCAAGATGCTGACATAGTGATCATGGATGAGCCTACTGCAGCTCTCTCACAAAAAGAAATACAAGAATTATATAAAATTATAACCAACTTACAAAAACAGAATAAATCGATTATTTTTATTTCTCATAAATTAGATGAAATTCTAGAAATCTGCGATGAATTTACCGTGTTGCGGGACGGGGAAGTTGTGTCAACAGACTTAATTAGCAAAACATCTAAAAGTGAATTAATTTCAAACATGGTGGGACGTCAAATTAATCAAATTTTTCCAAAGAAAAAAGTAGAAATAGGGAATGAAATTTTTGTTGCAGACAATTTATTCAAAAAAACACAATTTAAGGATATTTCTTTTAATTTAAAAC
>Ga0187827_10009345_pt1 | contig 10405 bp, 11 predicted proteins | sample ETNtaG_39_FD_167969 | JGI IMG/M metagenome (GOLD analysis project Ga0187827, IMG submission 167969) | Marine microbial and viral communities from oxygen minimum zone, Eastern Pacific Ocean - ETNP2014_SV_150_PacBio MetaG (Illumina Assembly) | ecosystem: Environmental > Aquatic > Marine > Hypoxic... | reverse complement strand
ATGCCCTGGCGCCCGGCCAGGGTCAGGCCGAAAGCTATCAGCGCGGCTGAGGCGATACCCCAGACGATGATGCGGTTCATTGTGGGCTGCTGCCCTTCGCCGCGGCCAGGGCTGCGATCAGGCCGTTACTCGCCGGATTGCTGACGCGGCGGTCGATGACCACGTGCGTGGCGGTCACGGCACGACCGTAATAGGCCCGGTTGTAGGCGGCATCGGGCTCAATCCAGCCGCCGTCGAGCTTGACCCCGCCATAGAGGCCCTGGGCACGCGAGAAGGCGAAGATGTCGACATCGGCATTGAGCGTCGTCGCGCCTTCGACGCCGCCGCCCAGCATACCCATAGTAAGGCCCGCCTTGCCACCGAACTTGGCGGTGCCCGAAAGCATTTCAAAAAGCGCCTCGTCGTTCATAACCATCATCATGATCTGGGACTTCTGGAGGCCGATCTGCAAACCGATGCTAGCCTCGACGACTAGGCAGAATGAGGGCACGGACCAAGTATCGTCAGATTCGCCGCGCGCCAGGATAAGGCATTGCCCTCCGCCGCCACCGACGATTAGTCCGGCCTCCAGGAAATCGGGCACGAGGACTACGGCACGGGCTTCGGCATAGGTCGCTGCGAAATGGCCCCACGACGAATCTGAGGACATGGCGCGGACCATCGCGGCCGCGTCGTCGATCAGCTTCTGGGCATCGTCCGCGATCGCGGGACCGCTTGAGGGAGTGAGCAGGACCGCTGCAATCAGGCCGGCCGCCGTCAGGGCATTCAAGCGCATCGATGGTGTCTCCGTTGTTGGATATGGCTCAAGCGAGGCTACCAGACTCGGCCCGTGACCGAGAGCGCGCTGGGCAATTGATGGTCTGCACCTGCCATGCCATGCCGCGGTCCGGATGCTCTATCCGGTCAAGGCGGGTGACGGATAGGTTCTCGAACAAGAGGGTCAGGGCGCCCTCCGCATCGAGGTCGAGGGCGTGGGCGACGGCGGCGCGGATCGAGCCGCCATGGGCGACGGCGATGATATCGCGGCCGGCATAGGCGGCCGAGATGCGCTGAACTCCCGCTTTGACCCGGATCATGACGTCGAGATAAGTCTCGCCGCCGGGTGGACAGTGCTCCGGCGTGGTAAACCAGAAGCGGTGCCGTGGCTTGTCCTCGAGCTCCGCGATCTCGCTGTAGAGCATGCCCTGCCATTCGCCGAAGCATTGCTCACCGAAGGCTTCCTCGGCGAAGGGCACTTCGCCGTCAAGGCCGCGGGCGCGAATGCTCGACGCGGTGTCGCGGGCGCGGCGCAGATGGCTGGTTACCCAGACCGCGCCAGCCGGCAAGATCTGCGCCAGGCTGGCAAAGCTCTCTTCGTCGTCGAGGTTGGCGGGCGGGTCGGAAGCGCCGTACATGCGCCCATTGTTGGCTGTCACCGGTGCATGTCGCACCCACCACCAGCGTGTACTGCTTGTTATCGTCATTCTCCCATTTGCAGGATTAGGCCCTTGACGCGGGCAATGTGAACGATGGCAAGAAAACTTGCTATGCCAAGCCCGACAAAGACGCAATTAAGGAGCGCCGCATTGATCAATAGATCAGCATCAAAGACACCTTCTACAAGGAGCGCGCGCATGCCCTCGAAAACATGTGCCGAAGGCAAGGCAAGGGCGATCGGCTGCAGCCAATCGGGTAGCACGGCGATGGGGTAGTAGACCCCGCTTACCGGCTGGATGAGAAAGACCAGCGCCCAGGCTAGGCCTTCCGCGCCCTGGCCGAAGCGTAGCACCAGCCCGCTGACCAGCAGCCCCAGAGACCAGCCGAGCGCGATCAGATTGATGAAGAAGGCTATCAGCGGCAAGCCGATCTCGAAGATAGAGAAGTCGAACAGCGCTATGGCAAGAACCGCTGCGCCGCCAACGCCGATCAGGGTGCGCACCAGGCTGGTCAGCACCAGAGCTACGGCCAGCTCGGCAGGGCGCAGGGGGCTGACTAGCAGGTGTCCCAGATTGCGCGACCACATCTCCTCGAGGAAGCTCAGGAAGAGGCTGATCTGGCCGCGGAACAACACATCCCAGAGCAACGCGGCGGAGAGCAGCACGCCAGCGGTCTGCGCCAGCCAGCTCGACTTGGTCATTAGGAACAGAGTGATGAAACCCCACAGGGTCATTTGCAGGGTTGGCCAGTAGACTAGATCGACCAGCCGTGGCCAGGAGCCGCGCATGAGATAATAATGCCGCAGCACCATGCCCCAGATACGTCGTGCGGCCGCCATCACGCGCTCTTCGCTCTGGGTCGGCGGCGATCGCGGGCGATGTCGAGAAAGACGTCCTCCAGGGTCTGACGGCCAAAGCCGGTGATCAGCGCCTGCGGTGCGTCCTGGGCTACCACCTGACCCGCCTTGAGCATGATGACGTCTGCGCAAAGCCGCTCAACCTCGGCCATGTTGTGCGAGGCTAGAAGGATGGTGGCGCCACTGTCTCGTTGGTAGGCGCTCAGATAGCTGCGCACCCAATCTGCCGTGTCAGGATCGAGCGAGGCGGTGGGTTCGTCAAGCAGCAGTATGTCGGGTTGGTTGAGCAATGCCTTGGCAAGCGCCACGCGGGTCTTCTGCCCGGCCGATAGGGTCGAAACGGTGCGGTCGAGGATTTCGTTTAAATCGAGGTCGCCGGCGAGCGCGGTGATGCGTCCACGGATGTCGTCGAGATCGTAGAGATGACCGTACACCGTGAGATTCTCGCGCACACTGAGGCGGTGGGGCACATCGACATAGGGCGAAGAGAAGTTCATCCGCGGCAGGACGCGGTAGCGGTGGCGCAGCATGTCCTCGCCTAGCACCCGGATGCTGCCGGCGCTGGGTACGATCAGGCCGAGCAGCATGCCCAGTGTCGTGGTTTTACCGGCGCCGTTGCCGCCGAGTAGGCCGATGGCCTGTCCACCGTCAACGGAGAAGCTGAGCGAGTCGACCGCCCGCACCGGTCCGAAGCGTTTGCTCAGGCTCTCGACCTGGATGATCGCCTCGCTCATTTTTCGTGCATCCAGTACAATCGTTTGTAGAGCACAGGCAGCATGGACAAAGCGGCAAGGCCGACAAGCGCCATGATCATGACTGGCGTGAGAATTCCAGCAAGAGTAAAATTCTCGTGCGATTCGAAGGCACTGCCAAGACTCGCCCCGGTCAGGCTGTAGACGAAGCTTCCTGGTATGATGCCAAAAAAGGTGCCGAGCATATAGATGCGCAAGGACACTCCAAGCAGTGCCGGCACCAAGTTGACTAGCCAGAAGGGAAAGAGCGGGATCAGGCGTAACACCAGCAGATAGGAGAGGGCATTCTTGTGAAAGCCCTGCTCCATGCGCTGCAGTGCTGGCGCGGCGCGGCGCGATAGCGTGTCACCTACTGCTGTGCGCGCAACGAGAAATATCACGGTGGCGCCGAGAGTGGCGCCGATGACGCTGTAAAAGGCGCCTTCTACGACGCCGAAAAGAAAGCCGCTACTGAGTGTGAGAAAGATGGCGCCCGGAAACGAAAGGGCGACGACGACGATGTATATGGCGATATAGACGATGCCCGCGAGAATGCCTAACTGCGCCACGTGTTTGAGTAACAGTGCGTGGTTGTCGCGCAGGGTCGCGAAGCTGAGATAGTCGTCGATACCGAGCACTAGGGCTAGGGCCAGCGCGCAGAGCAGTAGCGCTGCCGGCAGAAGGCGCCGCCATAGCGCCTTCGGCGGCGGCGCCTCGCTGTCGCTATATGACGTCGTTGAGTCGCCAGTCATAGTCGTAGTCGCGAACGTCGAGCCCGCTTGCCGGTGATTCGGCAAGGAGCGCCATCGCGAAGTGGGTTATATGGGCAAGAGTGTCAGCCTCGTCCGCGCCGAAATTGTCGCTGTACCACTCATAGAGGCTGAACTCGTGGCTGCCCGCCGCTGCGCCGCGCGAGTGATTTATGAAGTCGGGGGCGCTTTCGTCCAGCAGCCGCGCTGCGTTCTCGCACGTGAAGAGTTCGACATTGACCGGTGGGTAGCCGAGGGAAGTGCAGTTGATGACCCATATGTCGCGCGAGCCCTCGGTGACTACCGCGTACTGCCCGGCTTGCAGGCCGGAAGGACATGCCGCAAGCAGGAGTGATAGCACCAGCGCAACAATGCAAAGTCGCAAAACAGCCATATTTTTACCCGTGTCCCCCCACGGTTTTGCCGCCATCGGCCACGGATAATTCCGCCATGCTAAAGGCAGAGCCCGGGAACCGCCATTCAAAATACCGTTGTGTGCGGGGATAAGCTGTGCCAGCCGATTGACTTGCCCCCGGCAAGACCGTATACGACCGGCTATTTTACGGTGCCGCCGCAATGGAGAGTAGTCGGTGAAAAGGACTTATCAGCCAAGCGTTCTGGTGCGCAAGCGTCGCCATGGTTTCCGCTCCCGCATGGCGACGGTCGCCGGTCGGCGCGTGCTGGCCAAACGGCGCGCTAAGGGGCGCAAGCGCCTATCGGCTTAGGCTCCGCACTGTGAACCGAAGCCTGCCGCGGCTTAAGCGGCGCCAGGATTTTTTAAGAGTGGCAAAACTCGGACGCAAATGGGCCGCGCAGGGTGTGGTGTTGCAATGTGCTCCATGTCCCGATGGCCTGCCGCCGGGCGCTTTTGCTCGGGTCGGGTACACGGCGAGCCGCAAGGTCGGCGGAGCGGTTCGCCGCAATCGCGCGCGGCGCCGCTTGCGTGCTGCGGCCGAGGCCGTGTTGCGGGATCAGGCGCGCAGCGATCGCGATTTCGTCCTGATTGCCCGCGTCGGCACGGCCACGCGGCCGTATGCGGCGCTGCTCGAGGACCTGACGACGGCGCTGACCAAGGTCGGCGGTCGTGCGGAGTTGGTATTGTGAGCCCTGCTGCGAGCATCCTGCGCTTTTGCGTCGGCCTATATAGACTGGTACTGAAGCCAATCCTGCCGGGCAATTGTCGCCACATGCCTAGCTGTTCGGAGTATGCCCTGGAGGCCCTGGCGCGGCACGGAGCTGTGTACGGCGGCTGGCTGGCGCTGTGCCGTATCTGCCGCTGTCATCCATGGGGCGGCTTTGGCTACGACCCAGTGCCGGGTGATCCGGTAGCAACACGAATACGGGCGCGCGACGACGGCGCCATGGGCGCGAGGTAGTAGTGCAGGACCAACGGAATTTGCTGCTGGCGATCGTGCTTTCGGTCGCCATCTTGTTCGTCTTTCAGACTCTGTTTGCGCCGCCCTTGCCACCGCCAGGGGCAACGATCGGCGAGGCCGCTATCGAGACGGCCGACGAGCCCGTGCCCCCGGGCGAGGCAGCGACAGATAGTGTCGGCGATGCGCCGGTCCCAGCCGACGCCGTCGTAGAGGCCGATGCCAGCCCGCGGCTCGCCATTGACCCGGCTGGACGCGGGCGCGTAAGTGGCTCGATTGCCCTGCGTGGCGGGCGCATCGATGAACTCTCGCTGCTCGATTACCGCGAGACCCTCGACCCGGAAAGTGCGCGCATCGAGCTTTTCACCCGCCAGCAGTCGGCCCGCCCCTATTACGCTGACTTCGGCTGGATTGGTAGCGGTGTGGCAGTCCCCGACGCCGACAGCCTGTGGACCGCCGACCGCGATGCCCTGTCGCCCGGTCGTCCGGTCACGCTGACTTGGGACAATGGTGCCGGACTGATCTTCGAGCGCAGCATAGCGCTCGACGACAACTACATGTTCACGGTCTCCCAGCGCGTGCGCAACGAGAGCGGAACCGAGGTGACGCTTCATCCCTACGGGCGCGTCAGCCGCACGGGCGAGCCGACTACGCTCGGTTTCTTCATCCTTCATGAGGGCCCGCTCGGCGTCTTCGTCAAGGAGGTAGGCAAAAAAGGCACTCTCGAAGAGGTCGATTACGAGGACTTGCGTGACAACCCCAGTATCAAGCGGACTACCACGGGCGGCTGGATAGGCATTACCGACAAATATTGGCTTACGGCTCTAGTGCCTAGCCCGAAGGTTGAGGCGACGGCGCGCTTCCATTATTCCGGCAGCAACGGGCGCGACCGTTTTCAGGTCGATTACTGGCTGCCGGCGGTGACAATCGTGCCCGGCGCCGTCGAAAGTGCCGAGAGCCGGCTCTTCGTCGGGGCCAAGGAAGTTACGCTGCTCGATATTTACGAGGAGGAGTTGGGCATCGAGCGCTTCGATCTGGCAGTCGATTTTGGCTGGTTCTATTTTCTCACCAAGCCGATCTTCTACGTGCTGCATAGCTTCTATGGCTGGATAGGCAATTTCGGTGTCGCCATCCTGCTGCTGACAGTGATCATCAAGCTTTTGTTTTTCCCATTGGCCAACAAGTCCTACGTGGCCATGAGTAAGCTAAAGAAGCTGCAACCGCAGATGATGGATCTACGCGAGCGCTTCGGTGACGACAAGCAGAAGTTGAATGCGGAGGTGATGGCACTGTACAAGCGGGAGAAGGCAAATCCCCTAGCCGGCTGTCTACCGATCGTGGTGCAAATTCCCGTCTTCTTCGCGCTCTACAAAGTGCTGTTCGTCTCGATCGAGATGCGCCATGCGCCGTTCTATGGCTGGATCCAGGATCTCTCGGCGCCCGATCCGACCAATCTCTTCAATCTCTTTGGCCTGCTGCCGTTTACGCCACCGGAGTTCCTGGCGCTCGGAATCTGGCCTCTGCTCATGGGCCTGACCATGTTCCTGCAGCAGAAGCTCAACCCGACGCCACCCGATCCCATGCAGGCGCGCATCATGATGATGCTGCCGTTGATTTTTGTCTTCCTCTTCGCCACCTTCCCGGCCGGACTGGTCATCTACTGGACCTGGAACAATGTGCTGTCGATTGCCCAGCAATGGGTCATCATGCGGCGCATGGGGGTCAAGGCGGGTTAGTGATATGAGTGCGAATGAGGAAGCCGGTAGGCTCTTGTTCGCCCAGGCCTGCCAGTTTGTCGCCGGGGCGGCGAGAGAGGAGCAGCTGCCGCTACCAAGCTTGCCCGAGGTGGCCTTCGCCGGGCGCTCCAATGTCGGAAAATCGAGTCTGGTCAATTCACTCACCGGCCGCCGCACTCTGGCGCGGGTCTCCTCGACGCCGGGGCGCACGCGGCAAATTAACTTCTTCGACCTCGGTGGCAGGCTCATGCTGGTGGACTTGCCCGGTTACGGCTATGCGCGTGCGGCCAAGGGCGAGATCAAAGCCTGGACCGGGCTGATGCGCAGCTTTCTGCGTGGACGCCACGGTTTGCGCCGAGTTTGTCTACTGATCGATTCGCGGCACGGTCCGAAGCCAGCTGACGAAGACGTTATGACTCTGCTCGACGAGGCTGCTGTGGTCTTCCAAGTGGTGCTGACAAAATGCGACAAACCGGGCGCGAAAAAGGCTAATGCCATGGCCGAGACGCTGGCTCGGGAATGCTCCGGGCGCCACCCGGCGACCCATCCCCAAGCCTTCGCCAGCAGCGCCCGCATCGGTTTGGGCATCGCCCAGCTACGCGCCGAGCTCGCAACTTTGGCCGATCCGCAGGCAGACAAGATGATGGATCCTAATCTGCCGTGAGCCCAGTCAAACCACTTCCCTCAAATCTTCAAGGGCTCTAGGTTGACCAGATGACTGACACGGACCCGCTTGAGGCGCGCTTGCAGACCGCCGCCACGTTGTCTGAGGCGCTGCCCTATATGCGGCGCTTCACGGGTAAGACCTTCGTCATCAAATTCGGTGGTCACGCTATGGGTGACGAGGCCCTGGCCCAGCGCTTCGCTCGTGACGTGGTGCTGCTCAAGCAGGTTGGCATCTTGCCGGTGGTGGTGCATGGTGGTGGGCCGCAGATTGGGCGCATGCTTGAGCGTCTCAAGATCGAGAGCCAGTTCGTCCAGGGCCTCCGCATTACCGATGCGGTTACCGTGGAGATCGTCGAGATGGTGCTCGCCGGCAATATAAACAAGCAGATTGCGGCCGATATCACGGCGGCCGGTGGCAGAGCCATCGGCCTAAGCGGCAAGGACGGGCATTTGCTACGTGCAAGGCGTTTGCAGTGCACTCACCGCGATCCAGAATCACAGGTCGAAAAGATTATCGACCTCGGCTTCGTGGGCGAGCCGGAAAGCGTAGATACAGAAGTTATCGAGCGCCTGACGGCTGCTGGCATCATCCCGGTCATCGCGCCAATCGGTATCGGCGATGACAGCGCGACCTACAACATCAACGGTGACACCGCGGCTGGCGCCATCGCCAATGCGCTTGGCGCGACGAAGCTCTTGATGCTGACCGACGTAGCCGGCGTTCTTGACCAGGAAGGGGCGCTGATCCCGCACCTGACGCCGGATAGCGCGCGGGCGCGCATGGAAGACGGCACGGTCTCGGGCGGCATGGTGCCGAAGATAGAGACCTGCATTGATGCCGTGGCGGACACAGTGGAGGCGGCGCATATCCTAGACGGGCGTATTCCCCACGTGCTGCTGCTGGAAATCTTTACCGCCCACGGTGTCGGCACCATGATCAGTGCTGAGGCGGGCTGAGCCTTTTCAGTCAAGGAATTCGGCGAAGATGCGCTCAACGGTCGGTGGTGTAGTATCGGTCGGTGAGGCCATGGCAGGCTTGACGAAGAGAATGTCATTGCGCGTGATGAATCGCTCAAACAGCTCTTCGCTGATGCCCTTTTCTCGAAGGCACACTTCGCTGCTTCCATACCCATGAGGTGTGATTCGATCTCGATCGCCTCACATACACTTGTGCCAAGGTGCACCATCGCATGCCGTCGCAGAGCCGCGCTGAGATCTTCGGCAAGCGGGTTCGCGTGGAGAATGGTGAGATCGGCATCAGACAGCAAGGCCCCGCTAGGACTAGCGCCGCAACAATCGTCGCCGAGGCGGGATCGGTAGCCGAGTTCTCACTCGCCATCACGGGCCGCCCACTGCCACCGAGGTCTTGCGTAGCCAGTGCAGGTCAGGCAGGGTTGCCCTTCGTTACGCCCCATCAAACGAGGCATTCATGTCTACTGCTCCCACGGAGACGTGGATTTTTGACCTCGATAATACCCTCTATCCGGCTGATTGTGAGTTGTTTGCGCAAGTGGATTCTCGCATGAGCGCTTATATCAGTGCCGTGCTAGCGGTAGACGCAACGACGGCGCGCGCGCTGCAAAAGACATACTATCGCGAACATGGCACCACGCTGCGCGGCCTCATGGACAATCATAGTGTCGAGCCGGAGGACTATCTCGACTACGTCCACGATATAGATCTCTCGCCGCTTGATGCTGTGGTATCGTTGGAGGGAGGCTTGGCGGCGCTCCCTGGTGAGCGTTACGTGTTTACCAATGGCTCGCGCAAGCACGCCTTGCAGGTCTTACAGCGCCTCGGGTTGGCGAACCTGTTCGCCGGCGTCTTCGATATCACTGCCGCCGGTTATGTCCCCAAGCCCGACGCCTTGCCCTATGAGCGTTTTCTGGGGCATTTCGATATCGATCCGGTCTCTGCCGTGTTCGTCGAGGACAGCGTGGCGAACCTTGCTCCAGCAGCGGCGCTTGGTATGCGTACGGTGTGGCTGCGCCGTCATCGCGACGACGCCACGGATGCGCCAGACTTTGTCGACCACGTCATTGATGACCTTGCCCAATGGCTTGAGGCGGAGCACACCGCCAGTTAGGTTGCTGCCGTAAAGGAGAGGCAGCGATGGAAGCAAGCGAGTTGGAAAAGGTTATCGAGGCTGCGTGGGACGACCACAACAGCGTCGATCAATCGACGACGGGGCCGGTGCGGGAGGCGATCGTCGCGGCGCTCGACGGTCTTGACAAAGGTGATTTCCGCGTGGCCGAGAAACGTGGCGGCGAATGGCAGGTCAACCAGTGGCTCAAGAAGGCTGTGCTGCTCTCGTTTCGCCTCAATCCCATGGAGACGATCTCGGGCGCGCCGGGCGGGGCCGGTTGGTGGGACAAGGTGCCTTCGAAATTCGCCGGATGGGGCGATGACGATTTTGTCACCGCCGGCTTCCGTGCGGTGCCCGGTTGCGTCGTGCGTCATTCAGCTTTCGTTGCCCCCGGCGTAGTGCTCATGCCGAGTTTCGTCAATCTCGGCGCCCATGTTGGCAGCGGCACCATGATCGATACCTGGGCTACGGTCGGCAGCTGTGCCCAGATCGGCTCGAACTGTCATATCTCGGGTGGCGTTGGCATCGGCGGTGTGCTTGAGCCGTTGCAGGCTGGGCCTGTGATCATCGAGGATAATTGCTTTATCGGCGCCCGCAGCGAGGTCGCCGAAGGAGTGGTGGTCGAGGAGGGTGCGGTGCTCTCGATGGGGGTCTTCTTGGGTGCCTCGACCAAAATCGTTGACCGCACCACCGGCGAGGTCGCTTTCGGGCGCGTGCCGGCTTATTCGGTGGTGGTTCCGGGCAGCCTGTCGGGCAAGCCGCTGGCCGACGGCTCGTTAAGTCCGTCGCTGG
>Ga0187827_10009342_pt1 | contig 10407 bp, 10 predicted proteins | sample ETNtaG_39_FD_167969 | JGI IMG/M metagenome (GOLD analysis project Ga0187827, IMG submission 167969) | Marine microbial and viral communities from oxygen minimum zone, Eastern Pacific Ocean - ETNP2014_SV_150_PacBio MetaG (Illumina Assembly) | ecosystem: Environmental > Aquatic > Marine > Hypoxic... | reverse complement strand
GATTCTCCGTTTGTTCACGAGTCATGGAGTTCCAATAGAGTACCAGAGCTGATTCAGAACATGCATAGAGTTCCAATAGAGTACCAGAATCAATTCCCAGAATCTGTTTTGGGAATCCCTATTAGAACACTTCATCTTTCACTCGTGATACGACAATCAAAAAAGAAAGGAAAACAAAATGAGCAATGAAAAAGAAATGAAGCCAAGAGTAAAACATACCAATGCAACGATTAAGAAGTTGCCAAGAAAAAATCACAGATATTATGACCGTGATTCAGAAAGCATTGGTTTGAGGATCCATGTTGAATTAAATGGAGCGAAGTCATTCCATTTACAAAGATATGTTTCTCAATTTAAATACAGTAAGAGGACCAAGTTAGGTGACTTTCCAGACATGAGTATTTCAGAAGCTCGGAAGCTCGCCGCTAAAGTTAAAGCTGCTAATGTGCAAGGCAAAGACCCATTGCTTACGAAAGCAGCTTTGAGGAAAGAGAAAAAACTAAGTGATGTTGTTGAGGAATTTAAAAAGAAAAAATTAGATGTCCGAACCAACAAAGCTAGAGCTAAAAGCAACATTGATGATGAGCTAGGTCAAATTGGAGCTTATATTGAAGGTGTCAGTAAGCGTACCGACATCATAAAAGTTTGGAAAAAGTATCCAGATGAAATGAATATAAAGTCCAAACGATTGAGTGAAATTACCACAGAAGATGTGTTTGATTACCATGGAGCAATGTCATCAAAGACTACATACTCTGCAAATAGAATGGTCCGCTTGATCCGTAAGTATTTTAATTATGCAATTAGAAAAGGTTATTATACTGGCAAGAATCCTGCTTCAATTCCAAAGTCAGAATTGAATGAAGAGATCAAAGATCATCTGGATTATTACAACACTGCTCACATGAAAAAGATTATTAAAGCATGTGAAAAGTTGAGAAAGCAACCTGATAAAAGAGTTGCATGTAATGCAATTCTTGCAGCTCTTTATTGTGGTGGGCGCCCTCAATCAGAAGTGTTTAATCTTACCGTTGATCAAATAGATTTGGATAAGAAATTAATCCATTATAAAAAATCTAAAGTTGGTCAGTGGTCAAGAACCATTAATAAAACTATGGTGAAGCATCCATTTTTTTAGATATAAAAACTCTCCTTAATTGTTTTCTTTATATTTTCATCTTCAAAGAGCATGGAAGAATTATTAAAATTATTTTTTTTATTTTTAAGTTCCTTTACTAAATGTTCCAATTCATTAGTTTCAAAAGTTTTTGCTAAAATACTTCTCATTGATATTTCCATAGGAATATTTTTATAAACAGAGTAATTTTTATTTAAAATTTTTCTAGGAGTATTTATTAAAAATGCTTTGCGGTTTGTAATTATAGCAAATTCGACAAATATACCAGACCAATCAGAGATTAAAAATTTAAAACTATTTAAATTTACCTTATGGGATATATCAAATTGAATGTTATTTTTTTTCAAATCGTCTAGATAGATTTCTTTTTTCTTTAAAGACATGGGATGAGGTCTTAAAATATAATTTATATTGTTTTTTTCCAAAAGATATTTGAGTTGTAGATGACAATTTAATTGATAAAATTTACTATTCCATGATGGTGCTATTAATAAATCAGACACATAAGTGTTGCTTTTATAATTTTTAGATATGTGCTCAGATAAATATAAATACTTTCCTTTAAAAACTTTTGTTTTTAAATTTCTTTTTATTTTCATTTCCTTCATTTCTTCAAATTGATAGGTATTAACCGCTTGAACAGCATCATATAAATCAAATGCATTTGAATTATAAATCATAGTTAAACTTACTGGAGCGTGTTGCAAATAAATATATTTGCATTTAGAAAACTTCGATCTTCTAAAAATTGTTTGACCAAGATCTGTTGTTGACGAATATAAATAATCTAATTTAAGTGTTAAAAAAACTAATTCTCTAAAAAATTTTGTATAGAAGGTGCAAATTTTTATTTTATTTGTTTCTTCAAAATTTAGTTTTTCAAAACTTATTAACAAAATCTTTTTCTTTTTACATTTGTTGATGATATACGGTTTTAAATATTCAAAAATGTAATTATTTTCACAAAAAAAACCAACACTAAAATCTGATTCTTTTTTCTTAACTAGATAGTAATTAAAGATATCTCTAAAAACTTTTACCAATTTATCCTCTTTGATAGTATTTTTTGTAGTTTAAATAATCGGAATAATCATCAAACTCATACCATTTATCACTTGTTTTTATGCAAGCAATTTTAAATTTTTTTTTAATTAATTTATTTAAAAAGGTTGTTAAATGTAAATTTTTTTTAACTTTGCTATTATTGTAAAAGTTAAGTACTTTTTTTCGCTCTGAACGAGGAATAAAGGTTATTCCCATAAATTGGTACTTTATTTTATTTAATTTTTTAATTTTTTGACCAATCGAGGTTAGTCGTCCATCACTAACAGCCAATGACTCTGCATCGTCATAAGGATCTTTATTTCTAATTTTCCAAATTTTTTTCCAGTTTGACAAAACCGGTATAGTGATATTTTTTTTATCAGATTTAATAATTTTGTTAATAGTTTTATGTGAAAAAATTATATCAGTATATGCAAAAATAACATCAGAATTAAACTTTCTCAAAGCAAATATTGAAGAGTATAACATCTCGCTAGAATTATAATTTTTATTTAAAATAAATTTTATTTTTTTATATTTTTTTAACTTTTTTTTTATTAGATTTGGTTTAAACCCCAAGACAATAATAATATCTTTGAGTTTAACTTTTGCCTTTAAAATTTCACTTATAGAATTTTCTATAATTGTGTTCTTGTTGATCTTTAATAAACATTTATTTTTATTAATTTTTTTAAATATTCTTTGACTTTTACCTGCTGCAAGAAGAACAACTTTCATTTAATTTTAAAATGCGAAAAAACAATTTTGTTTATCTGTTTTTGGGAAATATTTTTTCTTTCTGGATGAAACATAAAACTTAAAATCTTATATTTGCTTGACTTTGCAATTTCTATTGAATTATCTGAACATCTGATAATCAAATCAAAAAATCTTGGTAGCTGCTTCACGGCATAGTTGTGATAAGAGTTAACTTTTAATACTTTAATTTTAAATCTATGATTTGTTTTGTTTATCTCTAAAACATGAGTTGATCTTACATGATTAATTGTTTTGGAAATTTTGCTTTTGAAAAATTTTGCAACAAGTTGAAAACCACGACATACTGCAAGTATCGGAATATTATTTTTTATAGCCAAATTTAAAAGTTTAATTTCATACTTATCTCTTGTTAGATTTTCTTTTAATCTAATTTTATCATAAAGGTCATTTCCCCCAGATAATATTAGCCCGTTTGGTTTAAAGGCCAATAATTTTTCTTTATTATCGGTATCAAAGTTTAATGGTATTAAATTTATTTTTTTTTTATTAAAATATTTAAACCAACTATTTTCTAACGACCAATTTAGCTGGCCGTGTTTGTCGATAAAAAGTTTCTGCGTAATTAAAATATTGCGCATTTATTAGTTTAAAATTTTATAATATTTCTGCTTGCAGTTTATCTCAATTAAATTGTTTGCTGATATCAATTTGAATTCTCTTGACCCTATTCCAATAATTGCCGGTACACCAAGCTCCAAGCACCTAATAGACATATGAGAGTTTGAACCACCATACTCTGTAATTAAACCTTTGATATTATGTGAAAAAATAAAGTCATATCCTGGATCCGCATTTTTTAAAAGAACAATTTTATTATTCATAGAGTTATAATTTTTAATTTTTTTAAAATGGACAATTTCACCATGGGTCATTTTAGTTGTAATATAATTTCCTAACTTGGACTTTTGTTCATGAAAGCGTACATCCTTGTTGTTTGCTATAAATTCTGGAAATTCAATCAAGCTTAGAAGTTTATAATTTTTCTTGTTTTGAGTAATTTCCTTTTTAAGAATTTTCCTTAATCTTTCTATATCAACATTGTTGTAATAGTTTAGAAAATTTTTCATTGAAATATATTCAAGATCATTACGTGTTAACTCCACTTCTTTAGAAAATTTTATTAAGTTTTTAAAAATCTCATCAATAGATTTTGTAAATATTAACTTTGAATATTCCCTTAACTTTATTGAATCATGTGCAAATTTGAAAAATTTATTACAATCAAATTGAAGCTTATGATTAAAAAAAGTTTGATTGATCTTTTTCGCTTGTTCTTTTTTAACCTTAAATCTTTTTACATTCTTTACTATTGGCTTTGATTTTTTTGAAAAATATTTTTTGAAATTTTCATGATAATTTTTAGACATAATAGAATAAGTAGATGGACGTAAATGCCCATATTTTTTTAAAAAAATATTTTTCTTACTTGGGCTATTAATTTTACTGTAAGAAAAATTCATTTCTTTATTTACAGTATAAATTGATTCGTAAAACTTCTCTAAATTTTTTTCATTCAAAATTTTATTTGTTACTAACGATCTCAATATTCTAGTTGCTATGAATGCACATCTTGCTATTCCGGCAAAAGGTAGTGTACCAAATTTTTTACAATCTTTTATTAAAAAATAAATTTTTTGTATCTCGCTAATCTTACTCTTTTTTATAACTTTAATATTATTTTTTAATTTCTCAATTTTCTTTATTTCTTTTTTTAAAAATAACGAATTTTTCATAATAATATTATTCGTTAACTTTCTTAGTTCACTTAAATAAACACGTGTTTCTTTCTTTGATAGAAATTTAAGCAGTTTTTTTTTGGAATTTAAGTCGTAACACGTTTCAACTATTTCAAACTCAATTTTATCTTGCAAATTTGGTTTTCGTCTTACTTTATTTAAATAAAAATTTATTGCTTTTTCCTGAATCCTTAAAGGCAACTTTGCTGGTAAAAAAGAATTAAAATCTACCCTTAAATCTATGTACGGAGAACCAGCCAAATTTAACATCAATGGATTAGGTCGAACATCTTTATATCCATAATTACTTCTTTGTTCAGACCAAATTTCATCAGTAATTAACTCGCTATAAAGACTAGAACTTAGGATAGAAGGTTTAACACCAATCATTTCAGCAGGATTCCAATCTGACATGTTGGCAAAATATGTTGTTTTTCCACAAAGGTTTGGAATTCTTTCTTTAATTTTTACAATTTTCTTACTTATATTTACAATCGCTTCTTTAATTAAATCATCATTTACATTTCTAACAAACTTTAATGGCCTACATTGAAAAATATAAAATATATTATTTTTAATACAAAATTCAATGTCAAGTCTATCATTAGAAAAAAATTTTTCTAATTTTTTAATTGTTTTTAAATTTCTTAAAATATTATTTGTGCTATTAATATTATCACGATAAACAATTAAAGTTCTCATAGATGGATTTAATTTTCCAGAGGTGACTAAGTTTGTAAGTCCAGATTTATCAAAATTAATAATATAATAAGGAGCATTGTTATTAATATTTCTTGTAAATATTACTCCTGAAAATTTAGGCTTAGATATAAATTCTTGAACAAGAATTTGATCTTTATTACTTTTAAAATCCTCAACAACAAGATCTATATATTTAAAGACCGTTTCTCTATTTATTTTTAAATTGCTAAAAGATTTGTATTTACCTGCTTTCGATTGATTAATATTGTCTTCCTGTAATGCAGATGATCTGATTATGATATTTTTTTTTTTAAATTTTTTTTCAATTTTATTAAAAATTAAATTTTTTTTCATTAATTTTTTTTTTTTTTTGAAATAAATAAATGGCGGCACCAAAAAGTTAAATTTGTTCTCGAGAGATTCTAGAAACCTTAAACTTTCAGCTTTTGTATAATTTTTTTTAAATGAATAAGCCACAAATAATTTTAATCTTTTTTTAAATTTAATAAATTAACCAATTTTTGATCTGTTTTTTTGTCATAGAAATAAACAATTAGTAATAGAATTATAGATATGAAGAGAGTAATAATTCTATTGTAAGGTTCAAATAAAATATAAATACAAACAAGCAACAATCCGACAATTAAATATATATTGTTGTAGTATTTTTTATTAAAGTAATCGTTTAATAAAACTTTAGAGATATAAAAACTAACTAAAGCATTTAAAGATATCCATAAGAAACTAAATTTTCCAACTGATATATTTCCTGGAAGTTTTATTAACTCGTTTTCATTACCATTTTTAGGATAAATGTCTGCTGTTAGATGCAAAGCAAGACCCAAAAATAACCCAATAATTATTGTGATGGCATTATTATTAAGTTTATGTTTTTTCTTAACATAAAAATAAAATAAATAAGGAACTAAAATACTATGCGTTAATATAGATCTATGTCCAATAAAATTTTGAAAAAAACTCATTTGAATGTTGTAGCTATCAAAATCTGGAAATATTAGTCCAATAATTGATGCATTAAATAATATTATAGTAAATTTATAATTCTTTTTAAATGAATAATTCACAAATAGTTTATAATTTTTTTTTAAATTCAATATTTTGAAATAAAACCTTTAATCGGCTTATAGTTTTTTTATTTGAAAAAACCAGAATAATCATTATTGAAGTCTAATTCTTTAAACCTAAACTTATCACCAATATTAATATTTCCACTCTCAAATCAACAAAATATCTTTTTTTTTCAATAAAATCAGTTGTTCGTCCAATCCTGCATCCAATCATCAATTGAGTCACATTTAAAATATTTAGTATGTCAGATACATTATGTTGACATTCTTCATTTGTTTTTACAAGAGTGAAAATATCAAATCTTGAATAAAAAAATCTTTTATATTTTTACCATGGTCCCTACTTAAAATTATATTTACATTACGATCTTTTTCATTAATAAAATTAACAAATTCATAAAATCTTTTTAACATGCACATATAGTTCGCTTTGTAGCCCTCAAAATTTGCAATTTTACTTAACTTAGAAAAATTATCTGAGTAACTAAGCGTCGGTTTACTTTTTAGGGTATAATCGGAATTAAATAAATATATTATATGAGTTGAAAAAATGAATTTAAATAAGAGGTGTATTAATGATTTAGTTTTAATTTTTGATGAGAAACCTATATCTAGAGCATATTTACAATTTTATATTGATAACAATTTTATTAAAAACAAAATATTAATTCTCAACAAAAAATTACCTATATTTAATGATCGATATTTAAAATTTAAATTTAACCGCAATCTATATTATCCATTATCTTATTTGAAGTTACAAAAAATAAAAAGATTTATCAGAAATGTTGAGGATTATTTTAATTTAGAGAAAGATTTTTTAATCAATATGTATAATTTTAATAATTTAGATGAGTTTAAAAATATTGATTTTTTCTTAAGTGAAAATGTTAATGATGATAAAAATCTTAAATTTATAAATAATCTAACCGAAGAGAATTTTTTAAATACCTCACAGGTAATATTAAAAAATATTTTAAATTCGAATAAGAACTTTTTTCATATTCATCCTGGATATTTATATAAAGTTAGGGGCGCCGATGGGTCTTTAAATAGTATTAAAGAATTTAATCAATTTGGTGGGAGTTTTTACAAGATGAACAAAAAAATTGATGATGGTGATATATTATTTAGATATGAACAAAAATTTGAAAAAATTAAATTTGAAAATTATTCATCTTATGATTTAAAAACTTTATATCGTATATGGTTTAGTTTCGTTGATCCCGCTATCAGAATATTTATTATAAAAAAATGCCTAAAAAAAAATATATGTCTTAATAATTTTTTACCGGTTAATAGAGAGCTGGAACTAAACAATTATTATACTTTTTTAAAAAATGACCAACTATCAGATTTATTTAAAAATAAACTTTTTAAAATTTGAATTATAATATGATTATAAATTAAATATTACATACGTATCACGTAATATGTTTAAAACCTATATTCCATCTGCTTTATCGTCCATGTTCCAGAGCAAATTGCCAGGATAGGAGGTTTTCTTTTTAATCTTTCTCTCAATACTTCGGTTTCAAAAGTTTTTATATCGTCAATATATAGTTTATATACTTCTGCAAATATAATCACATCTGCTTTTATTCCTGTGTAGGAAATAAGATTTAAATCATGCCCATTATTTTGAAAAAAGGATAGTATTTTCTTTCTATAGATATTAATCGTTCTACTTTGTTTTCAAAACATCTTGGTGCTATTGTTAGCTTCACAATTTAATTAAAGTTATGAGTTTAAAACAAATCTATAATTAGTGATAAGGAAAGACTTGCTAACTTTTGTAATTAAAATTTAAAAAATTTTTTTTGGTACAAATCAAACTTCCTTGTTTCTGATATAAATTTTTGATATAAATCAGTAAATTTATTTTTCATAGGATTATTTTTTAAAGAATCTAATATAACTACATTAAATTTAGGCATGCCTACACATAAAAAAATAATAAATCAAATTATTTTAACAAATTTATGTATTGCATTAGTGATACCTTTTAATCTTGTTTTGGATTCAAAAGAATATCTAGGCGAATTTATATCTTATAAAATCTTTTTTTCATATATAAACTTATTTATTTTAATAAATATAATTGCTTTAATATTTTTTTTATTAATAAATTTTTTAACATATAAGTTTAATAAAAGATTAAATAAATCTTTTTTGCTTCTTGTTACTTTTATTTTTTTATGGATATTTTTTAATGGTATTTTTTTTCCGGTTGTTGGAATTCATGATCCTTTTTTTAATTTAAATTATACAATTAGATTGCGATATATACTACTTTTTAAAATTATTTTTATAGCTTTCTTGCTTTTTTATTTTGAGAAAAGTAAATATAAAAAAATTTTTTATAAATTTATATCAATTTATATCTTAATAAATTTTTTATACTTATTTTCTTATGTAATAATATTTAATAATGTTCAAAATTATTCCAAAAAAATCCAATTTTTTGGAAAAAAAAATCTGATCGTTTTAAGTCTAGATGGCATTTCTGGTTTGAAAATGAATAAAACAATTCAATCGGATGAAGCTTTTAAAAATATACTTAAAGATTTTAAATTTTATAAAAATGTAACTTCCTCATGGCCTGGAACTAGAAATTCTATAAATGCTGAGTTAAATGAAAAAACTAAGAGTAAACATAAAAACAAAAAAAATATTTTAAATGATAAAAATTTTAATACGATTGTTTATGGAAATTATTCAATTTTTGTTAATAACGCTGATCATGCTGTTCTTGAGGGTAGGTATAAAAACTATGGCAAATCTTATGAAGCAAACATCTTTTTTCAACAAGTTGTCATTGCATCTTTGGGAAGGTGGGGAACTCCTTATTTAGTTAGTTTTTTTGAACAAAGAATCTTATACCTTTCTGTTTATAAAAATTTGATGAATTTAATTTCACTTGAATTCTCAAATCAGCATAATCCTTTCAATCATAATATTTACACTATGGTACATTTGCATGAGTTTGATTTGATATTTGATGGTTCAAAATTTGATAATAATTTGGATAATGTAATAAGAATGTATCATTTCGGTTTTTCACACTGGCCAATACGAATAGATGAAAATTGTAACGAAGTTAAAGAATTAAAAATAGAACGCTATCTTCAAGAAGAAATAGCAATTAAGTGTTTGTCAAAAAAAATTATAAAATTTTTAAAAGTCCTAAAAAAAGAGGGTATATATAATAATTCTTTGATAGTTCTTAAATCTGATCACGGTAAGCCCAATGGATACTATAAAGAACATCCTTATAGTTTAAACATAAATAATTCAAGATACTGGGGATACGGTAGATATAAGACATTTATATTAATTAAAGATAATAATAGAATTAAAAATGAAATCGAGATATCTAGCAAGCACGTTTTTTTATCGGATTTAGCTAATACTTATTGCAATTATTTAAAAGATAGAAATAGTTGTGATCAAAAATTTTTTGGAAACAATCTTTCGTTAGATGAAAAAGCTTTTAAAAAAAACAAGTATGATATATATTTGCCAAATAATAAATCTACTTTTTTAGAAGATGAAGGTTTTACAAAATATGAAATTTTTAATGATGTGAGTTTATTAGATAGCTTGAAATTAAATAATATTATTTTGAATCAATGAAACTAATAGTTTTAATTATCATAATTTTTTTTAATATTGCTGATGCTTATGCTTATTTAGATCCTGGTAGTGGCAGTATATTAGTCCAAGCCTTGTTATTTATATTGGCTGGATTGGGGACTTTTTTCGTATTTACCAAGAATAAAATTAAATCACTGTTTAAAAAATTATTTAAAAAAAAACAAAAAACCTAGAACCACGATCCCTAAAAGTTTTTTCATATTAATTTTGACTCATAATATACCAAGCAATTACAAGAGCAGCGACTTCAATGATGAGTATT
>Ga0187827_10009339_pt1 | contig 10408 bp, 11 predicted proteins | sample ETNtaG_39_FD_167969 | JGI IMG/M metagenome (GOLD analysis project Ga0187827, IMG submission 167969) | Marine microbial and viral communities from oxygen minimum zone, Eastern Pacific Ocean - ETNP2014_SV_150_PacBio MetaG (Illumina Assembly) | ecosystem: Environmental > Aquatic > Marine > Hypoxic... | reverse complement strand
CTGGTCAACCCGGGTCGCCATACGCCAGGTAGCCCGAAGGCGCTCGCCTTCAAAGACCCCAAAGGTGATATTGGTATTACCGATATCGATGGTTAATAACATGACCTCTTCCCCGTCTATTGATCGAACAAATTTTCCTTTAGCTGCTTGATCACCAGGGGCAGTACCGGCAGAAGGTCGGAAGCGACCATACCGGCATTACCCAGTTTCTCTCTAACCATATCGCCAGCCTGCCCGTGAATGTAGACGCCGCAACCAGCAGCGTCACTTAAAGTCAGGCCCTGGGCTACCAGTCCGGCGATAACCCCGCCAAGGACATCCCCGGTCCCGGCCGATGCCAGTCCCGGGTTAGCCTCCGGCCCAATCCTGACACCACCGCCCGGAGTAGCTATGATCGTATAGGCTCCTTTCAAGACAAGCGTCTTATTCCACTCCATGGCCATCTTCCTGGCCAGCCCGACCCGGTCTGATTGCACTTCTTCTACAGACACTCCAGTCAATCTGGCCATCTCGCCCGGATGTGGGGTAAGTATAACATCACCAGCTAACTGCTGCCACCAGTCCTTACTGTCAGCTAGTGTGTTGAGGGCATCGGCGTCCAGGACCACCGCAGGCAATGGCACCCTCTCTCCCAAAAGTGCCGATTTTACCAACCTTACCGCTGACTCACCCTGTCCTAATCCACAACCCATTAGCAAGACGTCATATTTGCCCAGTTCCGTGTGTATCATCCAGTCTGCTTGATGAGAAATCATACCCGGACTGGACTCGGGCAAAGGCAGGTGGGTTACCTCAGTCAGTTTTGAAGCCAGAATAGGGCTCAAGCTGGCCGCTGTCGCCAGTGTTACCGTCCCTGCCCCAACTCTCATAGCTCCGCTGCAAGCTAAATAGGCCGCCCCAACATAATGAATTGAACCGGCAACAACCAGTACCTTGCCAAAAGTCCCTTTATTAGCTCCGAGGGGACGTTTCGGCAGAACCGACCGGGCCCAATCAGCGGTAATAAGCTCGATATGAACCTCGTCGGCCAAATATGATGGGACGCCGATATCAGCGATGGTTATTCTACCGGCTCTCTCCAGACCAGGGGGATTATACAGACCCATCTTGGGGAAAGCCAGCGTAACGGTATCATCAGCATACAGACAGGCAGGGTCCACGGCCCCGTTATCGGCATTAAGTCCTGATGGCAAGTCCACGGCGATAATGTGGAGGCTGGGTCGTTCTTCCTTGACTCTGCTCACCCGTCCCAGGGCTTGACCAAAGACGTCGCCGACAGGTCGGCTGGTACCGGTGCCAAGTAAGGCATCAACAACGGCCGTTGCCATCGCCAACTGACCGTCAAGACCGTCCAAGTCTCCCTCTTGATCCACCTCAACGCAGGGAATATTACGTTCTCGAACCAGATCAAGGTTTAGGTCATCGAGCGGTCTCTTTCCAAAAAGATAGAGACTGACCCTTGCCCCCCAGTCGTGAAAGTGGCGAGCCGCCACCAGGCCATCTCCACCATTATTGCCAGGGCCGATCAGCATTAGGATGTGTTGCCGCTCAACGGGCCCTGATATCCGCCAAACCTCTTCAGCCACCGCCTTGCCGGCATTTTCCATCAGCAGGCTGGCAGACAGGCCAATCTTATCGCACTCCCGGTCTATTTTCCTCATCTGATCAGCAGTTACAATTTTCATACTAAGGTCACTGCAATAAAGTCTGTTTTGAAGTGTAACAATATCATAGACTGCGGTCAATAAAAGGGGATGGGCTTTGCAAGAACTGAGCAGATAGGGTCGGTAGGCAGTTTCTGCAGTCAGTCCTGACTGAGCTTCTCCAGCATTCCGGTCATCGCCTGCCTTTGGGTGCCCTTCCAGTAGATTCGATGGCAAGCCGGGCACTCTGCGTACTGGTCTTAAGTTTGGAAAACATAAGGAGGTACCTGGTCTTTCACCTGCTCCCTGGTTCTTTCTTCCAGGGTTGGTTACACTCCAGGCAACGAGAAAATACCTTTGACCGGGTATTCAGCTTTGATTCATCCACTACCTGACGCAGTTGCTGTTCCGGGTCATCACTCCGGATAAGAACGGATTTAAGTCTGCCACTGGCTATCACTCCCCGGCTCATTATCCGGGTATCACGAGTCAGTAGCACGCTGTCCTCATTCAAGGCAGTAATTATCATCTGCCAGTCATCATCATCCTTGAAGAAGAAACTGTCATAACCCAACATCCTCAACCACCTGACCAGCTTGCCCACATTGTGGTTGACCATGAATTTCATCAATGCTCAATGAGACCCTTTTTATCGTCTTACTGTATCAGGCTAGAAGTTGATTTCCATCCCCTCGTAACCCAGACTAATCCGGATATTCAGCTCTCCGGCCACAACGGCCATTTCTGCCTCTATCTCCTCTTCCAGTCCAGGACTCATGTGAACGGTAACTACCTGTGGCAGGTAACCCTTAAGCTCCCTGAAGTTTATCAATTCCTCTTTGAGCAAGCTGGGGGTCAGATGTCCCGATTCTCTGCCAAACTCGTCAAACCTGTTTGATGCAGTGAGTTCGGTGACGAGCAGTCCAGGAGCTATTTGCTGCCAGCAGTCACTCAGCCCCGGCCCGGTATCACCGGTATAGAACATGATCTTGCCATCCGCGGAAGTGATCTGGTAACCAACGCTGGGAATAGAGTGGCTCACCGGCACGGCCAGAATGCTGTAGTCTTCAATTTGCTGTCTCTTCAGGGGTTCGATAATGTTTAGTCTAAGTGTCGGATTTTCCGGCGGCCTCTCCAGGTAATTAGGATAAATACCGCCGTCAAAAAGGTGGCTGGTGATGGCATCAGCCGCCGGTAGAGTGGCATAGACGCTGACGCTGTCACCGGATAGGAACAAATTTATGCCCAGTGCCGGAAGGTCCCTGATATGGTCATAGTGATGGTGCGTCAGCAGGACTATTCTAAGCCTTTTCTGAGCTGCGAAAGATAGAGCGGAGGTAATGGAACCGGCATCCAGTGCCAGGATATCATCTACTAACAGGCCGGATAACCTGGTATCTCGCGACTCGGTGTTGTGGGCTCCCAGTATACTGACACGCATTTTCTTCCTACAGCATATCCGGGAGAATCACTCCCTGTCTATCGAGAAAGGAGAGAAATTCGTTTCGTAATCATAAGTGTCAATCATTTCTTTTCTCTTCAGGTATTTGACCACGACGTAGGTTAATGGGGTGGCGGCGGCCTCAATAACAATTTTGGCCAGCCAGTGGTACAGAATCAGCACTGGGGTGAACACCGGCGTACCGACAAAAGCCAAGACGATAAATATCGAAGTATCCAAGCCCTGCCCGACAATTGTGGAGCCGATAGTTCGGCTCCATAACCAGCGCCCCTGGGTCAGAATTTTCATTCTTGCCAGGATAAACGAATTGACGAATTCACCGGCCAGATATCCAAAGAACGAGGCGCCAAGTAACCTAGGGGTGTAGCCCAAAATGACCTCATAGGCTTCCTGACCTTCCCAGAAGGGAGCGGCAGGTAGAATCTGCCCCACCCAGGCAAAGATGACGAAAATCAGATTACAGGCAAAACCGAGCCAGATGACTCTCCTTGCCCAGCGATAACCGTAGACCTCGGTAAGGACGTCTCCAAAGATGTAGCTCAACGGGAAAATAAATATCGCCGCCGGCAGGATAACAGAACCAAAACTTATCACCTTCACAGCGACGACATTGGCCGTGATGAGGGAGGTGACGAAGACAGCAGCAATAATGACAAATCGGTGCGAAACACTCATAACTTTGCCCTTTCAGACCAAGACCACTGGCTGATTACGAACCGCAACTACTAAATCCAGTGATGCCGCCGGAAGAAGTATAGCATACCACTGACAATAAGGATGCAGATAAGGAGAACATAGAGGGCAGAATAGGCAGAATCCGCGAACGGCCCCAACGGGATGTTCATCCCAAAGATGCTGGCAACCACCGTAATCGGCAGAAGAACCGTAGCAATAATGGGCAACATTCGTATCGCTTCGTTGGTGCCGTTAGTAGCCAGCGAGTCGTGGGTGTCGTTCAGCCCTTCGATTATCTCTTTGTATTCGTCCAGACCATCCCATATCTTATCCGTATGGTCAACGACATCGCCGAAGTAAACCGACAAATCCGCGCTGGTAAAGCGCCGAACCCTGCTTTCCAGACTGCCGAGAACGGCCCGCATGGGCCAGATGATACGACGAAACGAAATAACATCCCTCCGCAATACTGAGATTTCCTTTATGGCCTTTGGCATCGCGCTGGAGAAAATATCTTCCTCTACTTTTACTTTCTCAATATTATCACCAATCTTGTTCAATATCGGCAGGCAATAGTCAACCAGCCTGTCATAACCCGGTAGAGTAAATAACCGGAACCCCGACCAAACTGCTCGTGCCGTGTTTGTTCGTCAAGCTGGCAGTCCCTGAACAGCTTAACCAGGGGCTTCAGATCGCCCCGATGCAAAGTAATCAGGTAGTTATTCCCGATAAAAACCGATACCTGGCTGGGCGTAGTCACCCGTGCCCCAGCATTAAAAACCGGGAAATGCAAGACCAAGAACAGGTAATCAAGATACTCATCTGTTTTAGGTCGCTGAATCCGGCTGAGACAGTCATCAAGGTCCAGGGCGTGGAAGGGATAATTCTGAGCCAGATACTCTATCTCCCTTTCCCCGGGCTGCTCAATATTTAGCCAGGTCAACTCGCCCCAGGTTACTGATTCCAAATTCAGCCCTAGATCTTTCTTCCTATGCTGAGAGGTGGCATGATAGACTCCCCTTCCCACGAATGCGGGTCAACAACGGAGCTTGAGAAGATCCGGGAACTATCGTTTGACAACCCCACTAGGACTAATTACAATTAAGTCAATCTCTTTGGGGCAGCGTAGCTCAGTGGCAGAGCAGGGGACTCATAAGCCCTTGGTCGCAGGTTCAAATCCCGCCGCTGCCACAGTACGTAACAGGTCGATTTGGAGTACTGTTCAGGAATATGTAGAGCGGCTATTGACAAACATTAATAGCTATGATATAACCTTTACTCATAGTAAAGAAAGTCTGTAGTTGGTCTAGATAATTCAAACTTCAGTTGAAGTGCGGAAGACAAGGAAGGGAATGGCATGCGATCTTATTTAATCAGAAGAGCACTTCTGACAATACCTACCCTGATTATAGTGACCATGATCGTCTTCATGTTGGTGCGATTCATTCCTGGCGATGTTCTGGACATGATGGTGGCCGAAATGTCGGAGGAAACGGGTGAAGAATTCGCCGACATCGAAGGTCTCAGACGTCAGTTGGGGCTAGACCAACCGATACCCATTCAGTACGGACGCTGGTTGGGAGTCTGGCCGCAAGCAGTTGATGGGCCATATGAAGGTGCGGTTTCCGGTTTGTTCCAGGGTGACCTCGGCAAATCATTGTGGACCAATGAGCCCATAACGGACATAATGAGGCAAAGGCTTCCCGTATCGATAGAACTCGGTTTCTTTTCTCTGGTAATAGCCTATTTGGTAGCCCTGCCCATCGGGGTATTTGCTGCAACGCGGCAGGACAGCGTGACAGACTATTCGGGTCGTCTCTTTGCCGTAATCATGCTCTCCCTACCTAACTTTTGGATAGCAACCATGGTGATAGTCTATCCCTCAATCTGGTGGGGGACGATGCCAAATATTGTCTACGTCCCCCTCGCCGAAAATGTTATTGAGAATCTCAAGCAATTTCTCTTGCCCGCTTTCATTACGGGAGCGAGTTCTTCAGCTATGACCATGAGGCTGACGCGTACCATGATGCTTGAGGTGCTGCGCCAGGATTACATCAGGACGGCTTGGTCAAAAGGACTCACCGAACGGGCTGTGCTACTGAAGCACGCTGTCAAGAATGCCTTTATCCCAGTGATTACCGTAATGGGAGCCAGGCTGCCGAGCGTGCTCAGCGGCCAGATTATTTTAGAGACGATATTTGCTCTGCCCGGGATCGGCCGTGTCTTCATCGCCGCTCTTGGACAGAGGGACTACCCCATAATCAGCGCCATAAATACGATGATTGCTATCGCTGTGTTGACAATGAATGTCATCGTTGATATAGCCTACGCCTGGCTAGACCCCAGGATTCGCTATAAATAGAGGGAGAAACAGAAAATGGCTGAGACTCCAAAAGAATCATCCTCGGATGTAATAGTACGGAGAAAAAAGCGTCCCTATTTACTTGACATGCTGGTCAGGCTGTTCAAGACCAAGCCGCTGGGTGCTTTGGGATTCGTGATAGTCATACTACTGTTTCTCACCGGCATCTTTGCTGACTTCTTATCTCCTTTTGGCTGGAACGAAATCATGCTCCAGCACCGCCTTGCCCCTCCAAACCCGGAATTACTTCTCGGGGCAGATAACGTGGGGCGGGACCTGCTCAGTCGAATTATCCACGGGGCCCGTATTTCTATGACCGTTGCCTTGGGTGCTCAAACCATCAACCTGGTTGTTAAGCTAGCGCTGGCCGTACCTTCGGGATACTTCGGCGGCAAATATGACCTGATACTGCAACGGTTTATTGACGCCTGGATCTGCTTTCCCATGCTCGCCCTTTACTTGACCGTTATGGCCGTCCTGGGCCCTGGCATCTGGCAGGTAATACTTGTTCTGGGAGTAAGTGGTGGCATCGGAGGTACCAGAGTAATAAGGGCTGCTGTTATCCGTATCAGGGAAGAAATGTACTTTGAAGCAGCCAGAGCTATCGGTGTTCCCACCCGCAGAATAATGATGAAACACGTCATACCCAATATCGCCTCAGTCGTAGTTATCAATCTGGCCGGCGGTATGGGTGGAGTGATTCTCGCCGAGTCATCGCTCAGTTTCCTCGGCTTTGGTATACCGCCTCCGTTCCCGAGTTGGGGAGGCATGCTCAGCGGGGCAGGACGTCAATTCATGATGGTTGCTCCTTGGATGATGCTCTGGCCCGGCTTGGCTCTGTCGTCGGTAATATTCGGCTTTAACATGCTGGCAGATGCCATCAGGGATTTGATGGACCCAAGGCTGAGAGGTGGTCTGGGACGCTACGGAGGGATGTCACAGGAACAACTCCAGAAGCTGGCAGCCAAGAAGAGTGGGCAAATCGCTGACGCCTAGTTAAGAACCCGGTTAACCATGCAAAGTAATGACCTTGAAACATATTGAGGCTGTCTAGCAACTAGACAGCCTCAATATAGAACGACAGAAATGAGGTGAGGGACTATCGCTGAGAAAATCTTAGAAGTTAAGAACCTACAGACCCATTTCTACACTCGAGAAGGAGAGGTGAAAGCGGTTAACAACCTTTCCTACCATGTTAACAAAGGGGAGAGTGTAGGAGTAGTTGGTGAGAGTGCCTGCGGTAAGAGCGTCAGCGCCCTCTCCATTTTGCGGCTCATTCCCTATCCGCCGGGTATTATCGTCGGGGGAGAGGTTATCTTTAAAGAACAAGACCTCCTCAAGGTTAACGAGAACGAAATGCGCAAAATCAGAGGGAATGAGATAGCCATGGTCTTCCAGGAACCATCGACATCCCTGAATCCCGTGCTTAGCGTCAGGACCCAACTAGCCGAGGCATTGGAGTTGCACCGTGATATCGAAAAGAAGGCAGCTACCGAAGAGGCAATAAAACTACTCAAATTGGTGGGCATACCGGATGCGGAAAAACGGGTGACTGACTACCCTTACCAATTCAGCGGAGGAATGCAGCAGCGGATAATGCTGGCGATGGCCCTGAGCTGTAACCCGGACCTGATAATAGCTGACGAGCCGACTACCTCCGTTGACGTTACCGTTCAGGCGCAGCTGCTGGAACTGGTAGACAACCTTAGGGCACAATTCGGGGCAGCGGTGATCATGATAACGCATAACCTGGGAATAGTTGCCCGCTACGTCGATCGGGTGAATGTAATGTACGCGGGAAGGCTGGTGGAAACCGCCCCAACAGATGAAATATATGGTGCGCCAAAACACCCTTACACTATCGGTCTGATCGGTTCGGTGCCAAGGCTGGATTTGCCCAGGGATCGTGATCTCTACGTCATTCCCGGACTGCCACCTCACTTGGCCCGCCTGCCTTCGGGCTGCTCTTTCAATCCCCGTTGCGCCTATACTATTGACCGATGCCACCAGGAAACCCCGGAACTGGAACAAATAGGCGAGGACCATCTTTCCGCGTGTTTCCGAAGCGGGGAAATGACTGAGTTACTTGAGAAGGAGAGGGTAGCCTGATGGCGACCAACGATAATTTAGTTGAAGTAGAAGACCTTTACATGTATTTCCCTGTGACCGCCGGAGTGATGCGAAGAAAGATAGGTGACGTCAAGGCGGTAGATGGGGTAAGTTTCAACATCAAGAAAGGCGAGACGCTGGGACTGGTGGGTGAAAGCGGCTGTGGCAAGACGACCACCGGGCGCTGTATCTTGCGGCTTTATGAGCCCACCGGAGGCAAGGTAACTTTTGAAAAACAAGACCTTACCGCATTAAACCAAAGAAACTTAAGAAGCATTCGGAAGAATATGCAACTCGTATTCCAGGACCCCTACGCTTCACTCGACCCGCGTATGACGGCTGGCGACATCATCGGCGAGCCAATGCTCGTTCACCAGTTGGTCAGTGGCAAGGAGTACAAAGGGCAGGTGGACGAGCTATTCAGATTGGTCCAGCTCGAGCCTTATATGGCAGACCGATACCCCCACGAGTTTAGTGGTGGTCAAAGGCAGCGTCTCGGTATAGCCCGGGCGCTGGCTACCAGACCGAGTCTTATCGTGTGTGACGAGCCCGTTTCGGCTCTGGATGTTTCAATCCAGACCCAGATTATTACTCTGCTGATGAGACTGCGGCAAGAACTCGGTCTTACATACCTCTTCATCGCTCACGACTTATCGGTAGTGCGTTATATCAGTGACCGGGTGGCGGTCATGTACCTAGGCAGAATTGTAGAGGTTACCAATAGTGACGAGCTTTATGACAACCCCCTCCACCCCTACACTCAAGCGTTACTCTCAGCGGTCCCCATACCTGACCCCGTGGTTGACCGCCAGCGCAAGCGGGTCTTGCTGGCTGGTGATGTGCCCAGCCCTGTTAATCCTCCGTCTGGCTGTACCTTCCATCCCAGATGTCACCAGGCGATTGATATCTGCAAAGAACAATCTCCGGAATTCAGGGACATTGGTAGTGAACATTGGGTATCCTGCCACCGCGTCTGATTCGAGGGGGCCTCTCGGTAACCCGGTAAACCCTGTCATCAACGAGAGGTTCTAGGGTTGTTTTTGCGCTCAACGGAGATCTTTGTTCCCTCCGGAATACCCTACAAACTAAGGTGAGGCATGTCTCTATCCAGAAGAAAACGGTCCGATAAAAGGCCAACAGACCAGGCCACAAATCCCGCCCCTGTGGGCGGGGGGCACCAGGGAAGATGGACAAGAATCATTATTGCCGCTGTTGTTATCGCTCTCATAGCGGGAACAATAGGCTTCTTCGCCTATCAGCAGTATGTGGCCCCTTATCGTCTAGTCGTGATTACCGCGGATGACACCAATATCCGTATGGACTATTTTCTAAAGAGAATCACGCTGGCCGGTGAAGTCGACCCCATAAGTATGCTTACCCAGCTTACTGAAGAACAGATAATAATACTCGGAGCGCCCCAGTACGGCATAGAAGTCAGTCCGGAAGAGATTGATGAGACATTGAAAACGATGTTTCTGGGAGACAGCGAATCATTTTCTGAGAGTGAATTCAAGGAGTGGTACCGTCAATCACTTAACGAGAGCGAACTATCCGACACTGAATACAGGGATATTCTAGCCATTGGTCTACTGTCCTCTCGCCTTCATCGATATCTCGCGGAAAGAGTGCCAACCGTGGCCGAGCAAGTTCAGATCCATATTATCTTCGTGGAGACTTTTAAGGAAGCGGAGGAGGCGAGAGCCAGATGGGACGCGGGGGAGGATTTTGGCGACCTTGCCCGAGAATTATCCTTGGATGAAATCACCGGGGAGCAGGGGGGTGAGCTTGGCTGGTTCCCCCAAGGTGGGACTCTGAACCCCGAAGTGGAATTTGCAGCTTTTAGTCTCGCAACCGGCAATGTCAGCCAACCGATAACCTTTGTGGGAGAAGAGGCGACACCGCAGGGAGAACCGGTGTCGGCCATACTGGGCTACTATATCATCAAAGTTTCAGACAAAGCGGCTGCCAGGGAACTGGATGAGGCATCCCTGAATGCGATAAAGTCCAACGCCCTTGCTGAATGGATCTCGGTGGAAAGAGGCAAACACACGGTAAAATGGCACGGTTTCAATAACGGATTTGACTCTTACACCGATGCCTGGATCCGATTCCAAATGGCGAAACCATAACTCCGGCACCGCCGTCTAAACGCCAACT
>Ga0187827_10009336_pt1 | contig 10410 bp, 10 predicted proteins | sample ETNtaG_39_FD_167969 | JGI IMG/M metagenome (GOLD analysis project Ga0187827, IMG submission 167969) | Marine microbial and viral communities from oxygen minimum zone, Eastern Pacific Ocean - ETNP2014_SV_150_PacBio MetaG (Illumina Assembly) | ecosystem: Environmental > Aquatic > Marine > Hypoxic... | reverse complement strand
TGAGTATTTTAATGACAGGTAAATTGAGGTATTATTAATTATGTATTATATAGAAGATAAAATATTAGTTTTTATTCCAGTCTATAATTGTGAAGCTCAAATTAGTAGGGTTATTAATAGATTTAGTAAAACGACCTTTTCACTTTTCAATGAAATACTAATTGTTGATAATGGAAGTTTAGACAATAGCTTAAAAAAATCAATTGAAGTTGCAAAATTACTTAATGAAGTTCATATTACAGTTATACAAAATAAATATAATTATAATTTAGGCGGTTCACATAAAGTTGCATTTAATTACGCATTAGATAATAAGTTCGATTATGTAGTTGTCATACATGGTGATGATCAGGGTGATATAAATGATGTTTTACCAATATTTAAAAATAATGATCACAGAAATTATAATTGTTTGTTAGGATCTCGTTTTCTCAGGGGCTCAAAGTTAATTGGTTATTCATCATTTCGAATTATTGGTAATTGGGGACTCAATCTTGTTGGCTCAATAATCACAAAAAAAATGTTATATGATCTTGGAGCTGGTTTAAATATATATAATACCAATATGCTCAAAAGTAGATTTTATTTAAAATTCCCTAATGGCCTTACATTCAATTACTATATGATGTTCTATACTGTTGGAAAAAAATTAAGTTTCAAATATTTTCCATTAACCTGGAGGGAAGAAGATCAAGTAAGTACCCTGAATTTATTCAATCATTTATTGGAGTGGTTGGGAGTAATAAAAATTTATCTGTTTAATTATAATTTATTTATTAATGAATATCATTGTGAAAAGCAAAAATATGAATATAAAAAAATGTTTACCAATAAACATCAGTAGTCAAAAAAGATTATTTTTCGATAGCATATTTATTTTATGAAGTCGTTAGTTATAGGCTTAGGCTCTATTGGCTCCCGCCACGTAAAAAATCTTTATAAATTAGGCATTAAAGATATCTCAGTATTGAGGGCAAGGAATCTTGCTCCACCTACTAAAATTAAATTTGATATAAAATATTTTTCAAATTTTGAAGATGCAATAAATACTAAACCTGAAATTATAGTAATAGCAAATCCAACATCCTTACATTTAGAATTTTTAATTAAAAGTTTAGATGCAGGATGTCATATTTATGTTGAAAAACCAATTTCACATAATCTCGATAACATTGAAAAATTATTATTGAGAAAGTTAAAGAGTTCAGTTGTTCAAGTCGGTTGTCAGTTACGTTGTCATCCACATTTACTAAAAATTAAAAAAATGATTAGTAATGGAGAACTAGGTAAAATTATTTCAGTTGTAGCAGATGTTGGTGAATATCTTCCTGGATGGCATCCATGGGAAGATTATAGAAACAGTTATGCTGCTCGCAAGGATCAAGGAGGTGGAGTCATACTAACAATGATCCATGAGATTGATTATCTTTATTGGTTGTTTGGCCCACTATCTGTTGAACATGCTATGGGCGGTACTCTGACTAATTTAGAAATCGATGTGGAAGATACTGCCTTAATAGCCATGAAAAGTGAAAAGGATGTTCTAATACATCTTCGTTTGGATTATTGGCGCAAGCCACCAAAGCGTACATTGAATATTGTGGCTGAAAAAGGAGAAGTATTCTGGGATTTCCATAAAAGGGAATTATCATTTTATGCAGGTGGCGAGCTAGTAAATACCAATATATTATCATCAGAATGGGATCGGAATGATCTTTTTTTGGATATGATGCAAAATTTTTTAATGGCCACAAAAGGTAATGAATCCGTTTGTTCGCCATTAAATGAAGGCGTTGAAGTACTAAAACTTGCATTGTCAGCACAACAATTACTAAAACAATAGGCTTGAAATGAAATCAAATAATTTATACACAGGTACCAATTTTGATCTTAATGGCAAAGTTGCAATAGTTACGGGTGGCTGTGGACTATTAGGAAATGAATTTTCAAAGGCGCTTATTTCTGCTGGTGCTACTACTATTATTGGTGACATTAATCAAAATCAACTTTTAAAAACGAAAGATTTAATTTATAAAAAGTTTAATCATTCTAACATTTCTGCGATTTTGCTTGATATTACAAACGAAAAGTCAATCTAAGATTTTGTAAGTAAAGTTGAAAAAAAGTGTGGGAAAATAGACATACTTGTAAATAGCGCTGCCCTTGATAGCAAGTTTGAAAAGGGATCAGAATTATCAGAGTTTAGGCGTTTCGAAAATTTTCCACTTACTGCTTGGAATGAGTCAATTAATATCAATTTAACAGGCACTTTTCAAATAACACAAGCTGTTTGTGAAATCATGAATAAATCAGGGAAAGGATCCATTATTAATATTGGATCTAATTATGGAATTGTAGGCCCTGACCAAAGGATATATAAACAAAAGAATAAAAAACATCAATCATATAAACCAATCGTTTATACAGTATGTAAGGCAGCTTTAATTGGATTTACAAAGTACTTAGCAACATATTATGCTGGCACTGAAATCAGAATAAACATGCTAACGCCTGCGGGTATTTTTAATAATCATGATAAAGAGTTTGTTGAAAAATATTCTGCCAATACAATTTTAAACAGGATGTCAAATAAAAACGAATATTGGGGAAGTATTATTTATTTGGCTTCAGATGCATCAAGTTATATGACAGGGGCTAATTTAATTGTCGATGGCGGGTGGACCGCACTTTAATGAACTAACGAATAAAAAGGAATACAAAATGTATAAACAACCGATGTTAATTGCCGAAGTGGGGTGTAATCATATGGGTGATATTGATATTGCGAAAGAATTTATTGATACTGCAAAAGATTTTTGTAATGTAAAATACATAAAATTCCAAAAAAGATACAATAAAGAATTGTTACCTATTGAGCAATACAATACACCCCATCCAAACCCCCAAAACTCCTACGGAGAAACATATGGTTTACATAGAGAATATTTAGAGTTTAATGTAGAAATACATCAAGAATTAAAAAACTATTGTGATGCATTAGACATGACTTATTCAACTTCTGTATGGGATATTACATCTGCGAAAGAAATATGTTTAATAAATCCTGAGTTTATAAAAATACCATCAGCAACAAATACTCACACTGAATTATTGAAATTCCTTTGTGACAATTATGTTGGTCAAATTCATATTTCTTTAGGCATGACAACAATGGAAGAGGAATCAAATATTATCCAATTATTTACGGATCATAATCGTTTGAAGGATTTAGTTATTTATGCATGTACTTCTGGGTATCCAGTTCCATTTGCCGATTTAAATTTATTAGAGGTTAAGCGTATTAAAAAAGCATATAGTTCCCTTGTTCATGGCATTGGTTTTTCTGGCCATCATAATGGCATTGCTGTAGATATGGCCGCATATACCTTAGGTGCAACTTATATTGAAAGGCATTTTACTCTAGATCGAACATGGAAAGGAACAGATCATGCTGCTTCTCTTGAGCCAGATGGTTTCAGGCGGTTAAGTCGTGATTTGGATCATTTGTATGAAGCATTGCATTATAAAGAAAAAGAAATATTGGATATTGAAATACCACAGAGAGAGAAACTAAAATGGTCGCAAGGAGAATAGTTTTTTTGTTGCATTTTTCTCAAACCTTAAAAAATAATAGGTTATATCAAATAAATGAATAAAATGACTATAATGATACCCATAAACCAAGGGATATCCTTTCGATATATTATCCAAACTGATATTTTTATAGAACTTCAAAAAAAAGTAAAAAATATAATTTTAATAGTTCCGGATAAAAGTGATTCATTTTATAAAGATCAAAAACTGTTTAAAAATGTAATTGTTGAAGATTACAGGCAAGAAGAATGTGAACAATATATACTTTCGTCTAAAATTCATAGATTATTACGACGGATAAGAAGTTTTGTGCAAAATGGTCACTATGATATTTCGACGACGAAGGGTCACCATGCTATTTTTTTAAAAGATTTTTATAATAATAACAAAGCAAGCTATTTTAATTTATTTATTTTAAGGATTACTAATATAATTATTGTAATTGCCCGCCGCAGTAAGGTTCTAAGAAAATTAATATTAATTATAGAAAATAAATTATTTACTCCAAATATTCATTTTGACCTTTTTAACAAATATAAACCGGATATATTGTTAGTTGCGAGTTTAGGGACTTTTGATTATGATCAGTTATTTATGCGCCAGGCTCGAAAAAATGGTGTAAAGGTTATTTCAATAATATTAAGTTGGGATAATACAACCACTAGAGGATATCCCGCCGCTTATAGTGATCTTATTATCTCTTGGACAGAGATTATGAAAAAAGAATTGATTCAACTTAATGATATTGATAAATCAAAAATTCAAGTAGGTGGCGTTGCGCTATATGATCATTACAATAATAATAATTTTTTTTATTCCCGTAATGAACTAAATGAGATACTAAAAATTGATAAAAAATTGGATTTTATTTTTTTTGCGACAAAATCTCCTAATTGTTATGTGTCAAATGATTATGTTGCTGAACTAATACTTGAGGCGATCAATAAAAAGAAATTAATAAAAGAATGTCATTTATTAGTCCGTTTACACCCAATATTTTTTAGAAGGGTTAATGGTGAAATGGTATTCGCACGTTTTTTAAAGGATTTTAAAGAGCTTTCGAATAAAAATAATAGATTAACAATTAATGGGCCAAAGATAATATCTAAGGCCTTGAATTACTCAATGCCAAATAGTGAAATTAAACTATTGGCTTCAATTCTAAAGCATAGTTGCCTAATGATAAATATTTTTTCCTCTTTAAATATTGAAGCAAGTATTTTTGACATACCAATTATAAACGTTGCGTTTGAAGGCAAAATATCAAATTCTTTAAAAAAGGCACGCCTTAATATTCATCAGGATTTAAATGAAACCCATAATCAGCGAATTGTTAATAGTGGTGGAGTTAAAATGGTGTATAATGAGCAGCAATTAATACCGGCTATTAACGAAGAATTATCTTCTCCTTCAAAGCGTCAAAAAGGTCGCCAAAATATTCTACAAAATGAAACAGGTCCAAATTCAGGCATAGCTGGGAAAAAAATTGCCAATCTTATTTTGAATTGTTAATTATTAATTGATTCTTTTAATGGTGAAATCAGCAATATACAAAACATTTCGTGAATTGGGCGGATTTATCCCTCAATTACGAAAGAAAATAATTATTAACCGATTTAGCGACCCTAATGCTCATGTATTTTTTGGTTATTATGATATAACACCCTTTAGTCATAATGATAAAAAAATACTTGCATGTAAGGTGCCAATAAACAATTTAGTAGCAAATATTGTTATGGAATTAGGCTACTATAATTTAGATGAAACCTCGCCCCATTTTGTAAAATTTGGTGAAACAAAATCATGGTGTTGGCAAATGGGACCAAGATTGAGATGGTTAAATAAAAAGAATCAATGTGTTGCATACAACGTTGTGAAAAATGGGAAATATATTTGCAAAGTTTCAAATACAGATAGCGGTAGTATTGTAACGGAATACCCCTTACCATTTTATGATATTGATAAAAATGAACATTATGGGGTTTCTATCAATTTTTCGAGACTACAACGATTAAGACCAGGCTATGGATATAAAAATTTAAAAGATAATACGGAAGGTGTTGACGCACCAACTAATGATGGAATTATATTGTATGATTTTATAAGAGAAAAACAAAAAATGTTGATATCCCTATCAGAAATCCAACAGGTAGAACCAAATGATACCATGTTAAAGGCAGAACATTATTTTAATCATATTTCATTCTCTCCCTTTTCTAATAAATTTATTTTTTTTCACCTTTGGACGAAGAAAAAGAAACGATATAGTAGATTATTCATATTTAATATCACAAAAATGGATTTTAAACTTCTGTCATCGAATATAGTATCTCATTATGTTTGGAAATCAGAGTTTGAAATATTAATAACAGAAATATATAACAATAAGCTTCGGTACATATTATATAACATTAATGACAATAAATCACAAATCATTGGGTCTGATATTCTAGATGAAGATGGCCACCCCTCTTTCATTAATAATAATCTAATAATAACAGATACATATCCCAATTTAATTGGGTTTCAAACTTTAAAGTGCTATGATATTTCAAAAAGAAAATCAAAGAATATAATTTCCTTGTATTCTCCCCCAAAGTATACGGGCGAAAAAAAATGTGATTTACACCCCCGGTTAAGCAGAAATAATAAACTTATTTGTGTTGATTTCGTAAATAATAATAAACGACTTATGGGGTTAGTTCAATTATAAATTGAAAATTATTTATATTGCCCCATCGTTCATACCATCAAAAAGTGCAAATTCAGTTCATGTTATGAAAATGTGTCAAGCAATAGCAAAACAAGGTCATGATGTTCATTTAATTACATGTGGTGTTGAAAATGGTGATATTAATGATTTTGATTATTATGGCGTCCGCCCTTCATTTAAGATATCGAAATTTATAATTAGTGAGGCGAATTTTTTTAGGAGTATATTTTTTACATTTTTTATTTGTAAAAAGATTTTTGAATTAAAACCTGAACTAATATATTCTAGGCACCGCTTCAGTTTGATCCTTACAAAATATTTTTCTATTTCGCAAATTTTTGAAGATCATGCGCCACCATTCAAATGTTATCAAAAATATATAATAAATAGTGCAATAAAAAATAATATTACTAAAATTGTTTTAATTTCAAATGCATTAAAAAAATCTTATGAAATTGCAGTGCCCTCAATTAATAGAATTAAAGTTATTGTTGCGCATGATGGCGCCGATCCAATTAGTGATAAAAAAAGTAACATGACCACTCCACCTCTATTTTATAATAACAAGGTTAATTGTGGTTATATAGGTCATCTATATAAAGGTAGGGGGATTGATATTATAATTGATATTGCAGATAAATTGCCAAGAGTGATATTTCATATTGTTGGCGGTAATAATAAAGATGTAGATAATTGGAGCTTAAAAACGAATCAGGAAAATGTAATTTTTCATGGATATAAATCAAATAGTGAAATACCTTACATTATCAGTCAATTTGATATTCTTTTAGCACCTTATCAAAAAAAAGTCTTTTTGGCAAATAATACAAATACGTCCCAATTTATGTCCCCATTAAAGATTTTTGAGTATATGTCATCAGGGAAGCCAATTATTGCATCAAATCTTCCTGTATTAAGTGAAATACTAATTAATAATGTTAATGCAATTATGGTTGAACCAGATAATGTGGGGGAATGGATTAAGGCGATAAAAAAAATAAATAGTAATAAAAACATGGCTCTTAAATTTGCAGAAAATGCGAAGTTGGAATTCTTTAAAAAATATAAATGGGAAACCCGAGCAGTTAATATTCTTAAATGAGAGAAAATATTTATTATTTAGCGAATTAATTGGAATACTTTCTTGTAACATTATTGATATCTGTTTTTGTCTTACTTCAGTCATATGATTTAAAGAATAAATACTTATCTTATATTTATTATCTCATTGCGATTTATGTCGCTTTAGCAGTTGGCTTAAAAGGGAATGAAGATGAGTATACTAGAATTTTTATATTAATTCCTAATCTTGAGGGTTTTTTAAATCGCCCTTGGATAATGCTTGAAAAAGGAATTGTTTTTACCTTTATTTGTTCTACGCTTAAGACACTTGGTTTTAATTCTCAGGCACTATTTATTTTATTTAGTGGCGGTGGAATTCTTTTTTATGCTTACTATTTTAAGAGGTTTACAAATTACTATTTTTTAGCATTGTTTATTTATTTTTGCCATGGCATTCAATTTAAGGAATTTGTTGCATTAAGGATGGCTTTTGTAAGTGTAATGGTATTACCCATGATTTTATTGATTATAGAAAACAAGAAAATAAAATTCACTGTTTTATTAATATTTAAAACATTAATTCAGTATGTAGGTATATTATCTTCAATTTTATTATTTGTAAATAAAAAATATAATAGACGGTTAATTGTTTTAATATTTTTAGGGTCTATCATTATTCAATATATTGGTATTATAGATCAATTTTTTAAATTAATAGTAACATTAGATTATGTCCCACAAGTGATAAGAGGTTATATTGGTTGGGATTCTCTTTCTTATAAGCTTGGCATCCTTCATCCAAAAATATTACAACAAATTATAGTCATAGTTTTATTATTGATTTTCTATGAGAGGTTGGGGAAGAATAGTAAATATTTTTATCCAATATTCAACACTTACTTTTTAAGTACAGTTCTTTTTATTAGTTTTAATCATTTTGCACTATTTGCAACAAGATTTGCAGGCCATTTCTATAGTGTAGAGCCCATCATTATGACATACTTATTTTTGATTTTTAAAGAACGTAGAATAATATTATTAATATCAATTATAGCTCTTTTATCAATTTCATATATTAATTATGTTCATTTGGAAAAAGTAGAACCTTACAAGTTATTAATTGATCAAAAAAATTATGATAAATGATTATTAAATGAAAAAAATTTGTTTCGTTCTGCCAAGGTTAACAAATATGAGTAGTCCAATTGTTGGGTTATCGTTGCTGATTAATCATTTAGCAAATAAATATCATGTTTTGGTTATTGGTGTTTTAGAGGATAAGTCTCATAATTTATTTTTATTTAATAACACAAATATTGTCGTGCTTAGAGAAAAAACCCTTTATCAAAAAATGAGAAAGGTTAAAAAATTCAACCCCGACATTATAATATCATCATTATTTCAATCGGATATATTTTCTTCTTTCTTTTTTTCTAATGTAAAAAAAATTTCTATGGTCAGGAGTGACATCCTACTTAATTACTGTTATGATCAAGGTTATTTTAAAGGAAGCCTTATGTATGTATTGCATGCGCTTTCCCTATCAAGATTTCAAAAGGTGATTGCACTATCTTCCCAGAACGCATCACGGCTTATTTTTACAGAAGATAATAAAATAAAAATAATAAGGAATTTTTTTCACGAAACAAATCAATCCACTTCAGAAAGAATTAATAATGATTATATTCACTTAGTTTTTGCTGGACACCTAACGAAACGCAAAGGGATCTTAAACCTTATTAAAACGATTAATTACGTTACAAAAAAAAATATAAACGTTAAGTTGACAGTATTGGGAAAAGGCCCCTTAATGGAAAAAATTGAGAATTATATAATTAGCAATAGGTTACAAAAAAACATTATTTTAATGGGATACGTTGATAATGTTTTACCCTTTATAAAGCGGGCTCACTATTCGATATTGCCGTCTTATTCAGAAGGGACTTCTAGGTTCATATTGGAATCATTGCATAGCGGTAAGAAAGTAATTGTTAGAAATACATCGGGTATAGATGAGGTTCTAAATAAAGAAAATGCATATTTATTTAATACAGATGATCAGTTGAAAAAAACAATAAGAACCCTTTTTAATTCTAAAATATTCAAGAAGGATCCTTGCAAAAATTACCCAAAAATATTTGATAAAAATACTAATCTTCATAAGATTGAAGAAGAGATTAGAACTCTTATTAATAAATAAAATTTTAGTACATAAATTTTGATAACAGTATCAATTGTAAGCCATGGCCATGACGAATTTGTTTCATTGCTTTTGAAAGATTTAAATAAATTTCGTGAAATTTCAAAGGTTATACTAACGAATAATATTCCACAAAGTCAAAAAATTGAAATTCCAATTCAAATCAAGCCAAAAACAGTCATAATAAATAATAATAAAATAAAAGGGTTTTCTTCAAATCACAATTCAGCATTTGAAATGTGTGATTCCAAATATTTTTGTATTATTAATCCAGATGTAAGTATTTATGAGAATCCTTTCCCCAGCATGTTAAAGTTGTTTAATGATACTGATGTTGCAGTCGTTAGCCCAGCAGTGTTAAATGATGAAGGAATTGTTGAAGATAATGCAAGAAAATATCCAACTCTTTTACATTTATTATCACGCAAGTTTGGTATTAATAATGACACTTATGATTATAAATTGGGAGGGCCAAATATTGAGCCTGATTGGCTTGCAGGTATATTTTTATTAATTAGATCGGATTATTATACCAAAATAGGTGGTTTAGACGAAAAAAATTTCTTTATGTATTGTGAAGACATTGATTTTTGTTTGCGGTTAAAAAGAATGGAAAAGAAAATTATTTTAACGCCATCTGTACACATTGTACATTATGCTCAGCGCGAGAGTAGAAAAAAGGTTAAATACTTATTATTTCATTTACATAGCATGATGAATTATTACAAGAAATACTACTTATGATATTCAAAATCAAATATTAAAATGATTCTTATTGTCCCACTCTTATCAGTATTTTACAGTATACACCTATCCTAATATTTACTACCTCTTTCCTTTT
>Ga0187827_10009335_pt1 | contig 10412 bp, 7 predicted proteins | sample ETNtaG_39_FD_167969 | JGI IMG/M metagenome (GOLD analysis project Ga0187827, IMG submission 167969) | Marine microbial and viral communities from oxygen minimum zone, Eastern Pacific Ocean - ETNP2014_SV_150_PacBio MetaG (Illumina Assembly) | ecosystem: Environmental > Aquatic > Marine > Hypoxic... | reverse complement strand
TATTTCCATCAATTCATTTAATTCATTAAATGGTACATTATTAAACATATATAAAACTAAAGAGCATATAAGAATTGCATTAGCTGGTGTAGGTAATCCAATATAATATGAATTATTAGATTGCTCGGGATATGCATTAAACCTGGCTAGTCTAATTGCACCAAATATTAATGTTGAAGAACTAATTATTATTAAAAATACAAGATTTATATTAATTAAACCATAGCAATAAAAAAAAATCAGGTAAGAAGGAGCTACACAAAAAGAAACTAAATCTGCTAATGAATCAATCTCTTTTCCAAAATTTCCTGATGTTCCTAATTTTCTTGCAAGTTTACCATCAAAAACATCAATAAGTGCTGCAAAAAATATCAATTGACATGCTGAATTGATATAATTAAGTCCTTTCATGCTAAGTGAAATTAAAATTATTGCTATAAATCCTAGTATTAGATTTAAGATAGTCAAGGAATTTGCAAATGATTTTTTTATTAATATATTCATTCTATCATATAATAGACTGTTTTTTTAAATTCTCTGTTATTCTAGAATTAACGTCACCAATACATGGAATAAAATCCTTTCCTATTAATCGTTTATATAATTCAATATATTTTTCTGATAAATAAATTCTTATATCATCTGATAATTTTGGAGGAATGCCTTCCCCTTTAAAATTTCTATCAATCAGCCATTGTCTTATATTTTCTTTATCAAGCATTTTTTGATTTAATTTATTTGAAAAACGTTCTTCATATTCATCTTTAATCCAGTATCTGCTTGAATCAGGAGTATGAATTTCATCAATTACTATAAGCTCATCATTATAAATTCCAAATTCATATTTAGTATCAACTAATATAAGTCCTCTTTTATCAGCCCATTTTTGACCAGCTAAAAATAATTGCATTGCATAATCCTCTGCTTTCTTATAAATTTTTTCTTCAACTAAAGAAGAAATTATTTTATCTCTAGATATTGGCTCATCATGAAGACCATATTCAGCTTTAGTAGATGGAGTCAATATAGGTGCATCAAATTTTTGATTTTTAATTAAATTATCCGGAATATTAAAACCATATTGCCCATTAATACCTTCTGAATACTCTCTCCAAAGACTTCCTGTAATATATTGTCTAACAATTACTTCAACTGGCAATGTTTTAGCTTTTTTAGTAAGTAAAACTTGAGGGTCAGGCTGAGAAATAATATGATTAGGTACTATATTCTTTGTTTTTTCAAACCAGAAATTTGCAATTTCTGTTAGAATCTGTCCTTTAAAAGGAATTGTACCTAATACATGATCAAAAGCAGAGACTCTATCGGTTGTAATCATTAAAACTTGATCATTGAAAAAATAATTATCTCTTACTTTTCCATTATAAAAATCACCATTTATATTATTATTTTCATATTTATCTAGTGTGTGTATTAACTGTTCACTTATAATACTCATTTTATTTTATTCCTATTCTTTTATATATTTTATTTATATTAATTAAAATTTTATCTAGATTGAATAATTCATCAACTTCTGATTTTGATAAATGCTTCATTATATTATTATCTTTAAATAATAATTCTTTAAAACTAATTTTTTTATCCCAAGCCTGCATTGCATTTTTTTGGACTAATTCATATGATTCTTCCCTAGAAATACCTTTTTTTATTAAAGCTAGAAGAACTTCCTGACTAAAGATTAATCCATTTGTTAAATTTATATTTTTCATCATATTATCAGGATAAACATATAAATTTTCCAAAAGATAAATCATTTTATTTAACATATAATCCATCAGAGTAGTAGAATCAGGAATAATAATTCGTTCCACTGATGAATGTGAAATATCTCTCTCATGCCAAAGTGCAACATTTTCTAGGGCTGCCATTGCATTAGATCTAAGCAACCTCGCAAATCCCGTCATCCTCTCTGTAACTATAGGATTCCTCTTGTGTGGCATAGCAGAAGATCCTTTTTGACCTTTTAAAAAATATTCTTCAACCTCAAGAACTTCTGTTTTTTGAAGATGTCTAATTTCAATTGAAATTTTTTCAATGGTTGTTGCAATTAATGCTAAACTTACTAAATATTCTGCATGTCTATCTCTTGATATTACTTGATTTGAAACAGTTTCTGCAGTAAGGCCTAACTTTTTGCATACATCAATTTCAATTTCAGGATCAAGATGCTGATAAGTACCCACTGCTCCTGAAATCTGTCCAACAGAAATATTTAATAATGCATTTTTCCATCTTATAATGTTTCTACTAATTTCTTCTTTCCATAGTGCATTTTTAAGTCCATAAGTTATTGGTTCAGCATGAACTCCATGTGATCTTCCAATTTGAAATACTTTTTTGTATTTAATAGCATTTTTTTCTAATACATTTTCAAAATTAATTAATTTATTTAAAATTATTTCTCCTGACTCTTTACATAAAAGTGCTAATGATGTGTCAAGTAAATCTGATGATGTCATACCCATATGAACATATCTAGAATCTTTTCCAATATATTGTCCCATATTAGTTAAAAATGCTATAACATCATGTCTGGTAACCTTCTCAATTTCTAAGATCTCTTCTACTTTAAACCTTGCTTTTTTCTTAATATTAATAAAAGAATTTTTAGGGATCAGATTTTTATCACTCATAACTTCAGCAACTGCTAATTCTACTTTTTGCCAAGTTTCAAACTTATTTTGATCTGACCATATTCTACTCATTTCTTCTGTTGTATATCTTTTAATCATTTTTATTAACCTATTTAGTTGTGCCTTCTAATTGTAACTGATAAAATACTTCATTTTCATTTCTCAATATCCCAACCGTTATAAAATCATTAGATTGATATAATCCTTCTTCAATAATCTTCATGATATCATCAATGTTTTCTATTTTTTTATTATTTACAGTTAAAATAACATCTCCAACTCTCAAACCTGTTCTTTCACCACTTGAGCCAAAATCTATATCTTTAATTATGACACCTTGATTATCATTAATATTAAAATATTTTCTCATTGTTTTATCTAAAGGTTGCACATGAATTCCTGTTGAAAAAGTACGATCAATTTCACCATTTATTTTTAATAAATCAGAAATTTTAACAACTTGATTAATTGGGATTGCAAAACCGATTCCTATTGAACCTTGAGTATAATTAGAATTTGTCATAATAAAAGTATTTAACCCAATTACTTCACCTAAACTATTTACAAGAGGACCACCGCTATTGCCAGGATTAATTGATGCATCTGTTTGTAGCATATCCTGATAGACTCTGCCTGATTCTTTTTGCCCAAAATCCATACTTTTTCCACTTAAAATTCCAACTGTTGCTGTTGGGTTATTAGAAACATCAAATAATCCCAGTGGATTACCTAAAGCAATAACCCATTCTCCAATTATTAAATTATCTGAATTACCAAATTCTACATATGGAAAATTATTACCATCAATTTTAATTAAGGCAATATCTGTCAAATTATCAAATCCTATAATAGTAGCTAGAAAAGTATCACCACCTACAATTGATACGACAATTTCATCAGCTTGTTCAATAACATGTGAATTAGTTACAATATATCCATCATTGGAAATGATTATCCCTGAACCCAAATTTTTAACTTTATAATTTCTAGCTCTTGGTTTGAAAAAGTCTTCAAAAAAAGGATCTATAAAAGGATCAAAAAAAGAATCAAAAAAAGGATGTGATATATGTTGCTTAATTTGAGTCACATTAATACCAACGACAGCTGGAGAAACAATTTTTATTGCATTAGTTATTGCATTTTCTCTACTTTTATCGATGTCATTTGATAGCAAACAATTTAGACCTAATAAAAAATAAAATAATATAAATAAATATCTACTCATCATAAAATACTTTATTCAGGAATAATCCTTCTGCTGGGGCTCGAACTGAAGAAAAATTTATTTCTTTATTATTCAACATCTTTTCAAACTCTTTCACAGGGATTCTTCCTCTTGCTATCTCAATCATTGTTCCTACTAAAAGTCTGACCATATGCTGCAAAAATCTATTTGCAGTGATTTTAAAACAAATATCTGAATTAGAAAAAATCCATTCAGATTCAAATATTATACATATCTTATTATACACATCACTAGAAGCTTTGCTTAATAAACTGAAATCATGTTCTCCAATAATAATTTCAGAACATTTTTCTAATTTATATTTGTCTAAATCCCATTTACAATGCCATGAATACATTCTATTTATTGGAGAATAACTACTAGAAATATAATATAAATATTGTCTTTTTTTAGCAGAAAATCTAGCATGAAATGCTTTATTAACTAAATTGCATTCATGTATATATATATCACTTGGCAAATAATTATTAATGGCTCTTCTTAATTGTTCTGGTTTCATTTCAGAATCAATTACCACATTTGCAATCTGTTCATTAGCATGAACACCAGCATCTGTTCTTCCAGATCCATTTATTTTAATATTCTGATTTGGGAAAATTTTCTTTATCCCTTCTTCTATATAATTTTGGATAGTTTTAACTTTTGGTTGAACTTGCCACCCAGAATAATTACTTCCATCATATGATATTTTTAATAAATAATTATTTTCATTAATCTTCATAAATTTTCTATCAAATCTATTTTCAACTACTATTTTATTACTATTGTGAATTCTACAGGTAAATGATCACTCTTATTATACAATGTTTTATTTATTTTGTAATCTAATATAGTGATTTTATGATTTTCACCACTTTTATAAAAAACATAATCAATCATTTCATCAGTATTAGCAATATTATCCCATCTTAAAATATTAAGATTATTTTTTTTAATAAATTGATCTATAATTTCAACAGATTTATAATAATTTATATTAAAATCACCACATATTATAGTTGGAAAATTATTCTGAAGATTTTCTACATGATTACTCAACTCATTTAACTGAGTATCTCTAGCTAATTTATCACCATTCACTAATCCTGCATCTAAATGAGTAACATATAAATTAATGTGATAATTGTCCTTTGATATTAAAGAATAAATAAATCCTTTTGATGCCAAGCAGTCATTATAATTAAATAGGAATCCATTGCATTCAGAAAATAAATTTTCTTCAAAATAATCTATATTTATATTATTTAAAACTGCAAGATTTAACCCTGAACTTCTTTTAGGATTTTTTTTTCTAATAAAATTAGTTTTTTTAGCAATGATAACTTCATGGTTATTTAGAATTTCAGTAACTAACATTTGATAATACCAATTTTCTTGAAAAAAAATTATATCATATTTTTCAGCTTCTAAAAAAATAGATTTAATTCTATCTGGGCTTTTATCTTTTGTTAAAATTGGATTCAATCCATAAATATTATAGTTTAGAATCCTTAATGTATCAGTATTAGCCAAGCATACATCTAAAACAATTAAGTATAAAATTATATGTATAACTCTAAAATTAATATTGCAAATCATTCCCACAATTAATGCAAAACTTATAATTATTTTCATTTCCATTCCCGCATGAAGGACAAAATTTATATATATTATTATCTTCTTCAGATGGTAAGTTTTTTTCCTTTTCAACTTCATCATCTATTTTTATATCTAAATCATCAAATAATGTGAAATTTGAATCTGCAAAGTTTGTTATTTCAGTATGTATGTAAATATTTTTTAAAAACTTTTCTCTTTGGAACCAATCTGAAATATTTTCACTCGCATTTATTAGGAGGTTATGGGATTCAGAAAGATGTTTCTCAGCATTCTTATATACTTTGTAGTTATTAAAGTATATTGCCATATACCAATGAGCTATTGATTTAAGATGATCATTTTCAATTTTTTCTTTAGATTTATCATAAGCATTCAATGTCTTTTCATTTTCAGTATTCATCGCAGCAAGCAAAATACCATCAATTAATATTTTATAATCATCATCATATTCAATATAATCTAAATATTTTGATAGTTCATCAATACTATGGTCATTTAAATAAATATTTCCTAAATAAAAAATTATTTCATTTATATATTTTGTATTTACTGATTGCATTAAGTCAAAAGCTTTAATAAATAAATTTTTAGCAGTTACCCATTCCTTATTATTAAAAAATATAAGCCCCTCCATTTTTAATAAGTGAGCCTCAAGCTCTATAGTTATATCATCTGTTTTATTATTTTTAAGATACTCAATTCCTTCTTTGCAATATTCAAATTCTCCTAATGAAATAAAAGTATTACAAACAAATGAATTAACTTCATATTTTTTATTTTTTGTTATATTCTGTAAAGATAATATTGCAAATTTTATAGCAGCTGAATAATCGCCCTTGTGAAAAAAATCATGCGCTATTTTATACGTTTTATCAAATGGAACATTTTGTGATGTCTGATTTTTTTCATTTTCAAACCATTTAATTAAATCCAAATAAACTTCAAATAATTTTAATTCTTTATTCTCATAATTTATTTTTGAATAATCTCTAATATAGATGTCTTTTGCATCCCAGATTAAATCATTTACCGTTTCACTAATTGCAATACCACCATGTGGAGCATTAGATTCTATCTCTTTTGCAATATTAATATTATCACCAAAATAATCTGTTGTTTTTTTTGAAACAGTACCATGATGTATTCCAATTCTAATTTTTACCTGTCTTTCTTTTATATTCAATTTATTTCTTTTATTTAAATCTTTCTGAATATCTATACAGCATTTTATTGCGTTATCAGGATTTTCAAATAATGCACATATTCCATCTCCTGTTTTCTTAACTATATTCCCAGAATAATGTTTTGTATTTTGATGTAATATTTTATCGTGTTCACTTAGAAGTTCTAATGCTAGCTCTTGATCTTCCCCTGTTAATTTACTATATCCAATTACATCTGTATATATTATTGTAAAATTTGACATGTATTATTTTGATGATAATGTTAAACCACATTGAGGACAAAACTTAAACTGTTTACTATTATTAAAACCACAGCCTGGACAAAAAGAAAAAATTGTTTCAGATTTCTTGCTCTCTGATTTAGAATTTTTAGTAACTTGCTGCGATTCAATATTAATAGTCTTATCTAATAATGAAGAAATTTTTTCTCCTTTAATTAACTTGTGAATTAAAGGTAATTCAATGTAGTCTTTTCGTACATCACTATCAGAAATAAGTGAAGAAACTGATGTCAAATGTTCATTAGACTTTTTTCTATACTTATCTGCTTTTTTATCTATATTTAAATTAGAATATGATTCACTTATATACCAATATTCTCTAGAAATCCATCCACTTTCTTGAGAATTATCAGAATCATCTAGAATATCTTTTTCTAATTTTATTACAAATTTATCTAAATCTTTTTCAGTACATTTTCTTGTTTTTGAATAAAGCATAAATTGGGCAGCTATGGCTGTATTCCCATAGAAAGAAATATTTTTTCTCATTGATGTTATTTGTACAGATTTACTAATAAATTTTTCAGCTAATTCAAAATCATCATTATAATAATAAGATAAACCTAAAAATAATGTAGTTCCCTCATATGCAGGTCTGTGTTCTGCTTTTTGGTGAAAATTAAGTGCTTTTTTAAAAGCATCCTGAGCACTTTTCCACTTTTGTTTATTTAATTCTACAAGACCAATACCTCTATAACACATTCCTATAGATTTAAAATCATCTATTTGAAGTAAAAACTCCAATGATTCATTAAGATTTGTACTTGCTTCATCAATATAACCAACAATGACTTGGAATAATCCTAGATTCATCTTCATCCTGAACTTAAATAAAGCATTATTTAAATCATCAAATAATTCCATTGCTTCTTTTGAATATTCAATAGCCTTTGAATAATCTGCACATCTTCTATAATTAATTGACATATTAGCTAAACTAACAGCTATACCATTTTTATCATCTAATTTTCTTTTAATATCCAATGAACGATTATAACATTCAAAGGATTTTTCAAAATTATTTAATGCAACATAATTTTGCCCAATTCCATTTAATACTTTTGCTTCTTCTTGTAGATTTTTTTCTTCTGCTCTTATTTCTAAAGCTTCTTCAAAATTTTGAATTGATTGTTCATATCTTCCCCAATTTTGATAAATTATACCAAATGCATTCTTTATTCCTGCAATTGCATATTTATCATTATTTTTTTTTGCTATTACTAAAGCATCATCTAAAACATCAACAGCTCTTTCATGCTCATTATTATATAATAATGCTCCAGCATAATGCCACCTTGGTTCAATAAAATTTCTATCCATCTTTATAGATCTTTTAAATAAATCAATTACAAGCTGCTTATCTATTTTGTTTTGTGAAGTATTATTTAAGTATTTAGCTTTTAAAAATAATTCGTATGCTTCAGGTGAAATCTTTTTTTCATTTTTCAAGGAATCTAAAAGAGATTGAGGCATTTCAATGTTAATAGAATCCAACATTTTATAAATAATTTTATTTATTAAACCCTGAACTACATCACTAGTACTTTCCCAACTTTCAGTCCAAATTGTTGAATTATCTTGTGTGTTAAAAAATTGCAATGAAATTCTAAAACTATCTCCCATTTTCATAATATTTCCACTTAATATATAATTTGTTTTCAGTTTATTTTCTTTGATTAATTGTTCAGTATCTTTATCCTTTAACTTAAGTATCTGATTAATTAATGGGATTTTTATTTCACCTAGTTTACTTATAGCAATAATTAAATCTTCAGTTAAACCATAACAAAAGAACTCATTATCTTCAGATCCTAAATTCTTTAAATATAGTACAGAAATAGATAATATTTGTTTATCTGCTTTAACTTTATCAGCAAGCTTGACTCCTTTTTTAATTAATTTTTCAGTGAGTTCACTTGATGATTCTTTAGAATATTCTATTTTATCAATATAAATCTTAAAAATTCTTTCTGGTTCCTTAATATTTTTCAGTAACACTCTGCCCATATCTCTTATAAAAATATCTTTTTCGCTTCTTATAGAATTATATACAGCCTGAGTTGTAACTGTTCCACCGTATTTAGCTAAAGGTTCAATTCTTGCAGCCAAATTGACTCCTTCACCAAATAAATCCTTATTTTTTTCATGAACCTCGCCCATATGAATACCTATTCTTACATTCATCTGGAATGTATCTGGATTCTGTGAATTAGTTTTTCTTAAAATGCTATGTATATTAATTGAACATCTTACTGCATCTGTTGCTGAAATAAATTCAGCAAAAATTTTATTATCCATATGTTTAACAATTCTTCCATTATAGGATTTTATTATTTTTGATAATATTGTATCATGCTCTTTAAGTAAAGATATTGCAAGATTTTCATCTGTTTTATTATAATCATCATACTCAACAAGATGGGTAAACATTATTGCGGCTAGTTTTTTGTGTGTGTTACTTGACATTTATTATAATTAATTAATAATTAAATTTACATGTTTTTATTATTTCATATATAAAAAAAAAGGGAGCTCTTTAAATTAAAGAGCTCCCTTTCTGAGTTTTATTTAATCGTTTAAAACGATTATTTCATTAATACCATCTTCTTAGTAGCATTCATACCCTCAGATTGTAAGCTGTAGATATAAATACCTGCTGACACTTTATTACCAAGGTTATCTAAGCCATTCCATGTAATGCTATTGCCATTTGAACCTGCATACTGGTGTTCATCAATCAGTGTTTTAACCAGTCGGCCCATAACATCATATATTTTCAAGCTTACATGACCTGAAGTTTCAATAGTGTAATCAATCTTTGTAGATGGATTAAATGGATTCGGATAGTTTTGTTTTAATTCAAAACTAACTGGAATCTCATCATACAATATATCCTCTACTATAGCTGATCCAATACTTAGTTCAGTATCATTGCCATATGAAGGATTATCAAACTCTGCAATTACTTTAAGCTCTACATCTCTTGATGAGCTGTATAATCTAAGTTCAATTGCATCACCTGTTTCATATCCTTCTAGCACAGGACCATTATATTCAGACAAATCAGCGCCACCAACTGCAACTAGGTCAATTGGATAGCCAGCCAAGTGTTCTGGAACAATGTTAATTGCACCTACAAGATTATTATCTGCATATGCTCTTAATTGATCACCTGCAACAACTTCACCTGATATATCAGTTACCAGTACAAGATGAGATAATCCTGTTTGTGTAACAGCATCAGTTCTTGTACGCATTTTGTAATCATCTATCATATCAGTTGTATAACTTGCAGCACCCATTGGGTAGGTAAAGTAAATGCCCTCTGAACCATTAAGGAAGATTGCATAACCCTCACCTGGACACATCTCAGATAGAGTCTCAACATTATAGGATGGAACATAATAATCACTCTCATCGTTCTTGACAATAAGAATCTGATCCTCAT
>Ga0187827_10009331_pt1 | contig 10417 bp, 5 predicted proteins | sample ETNtaG_39_FD_167969 | JGI IMG/M metagenome (GOLD analysis project Ga0187827, IMG submission 167969) | Marine microbial and viral communities from oxygen minimum zone, Eastern Pacific Ocean - ETNP2014_SV_150_PacBio MetaG (Illumina Assembly) | ecosystem: Environmental > Aquatic > Marine > Hypoxic... | reverse complement strand
AGAAGAGCATTTGGATCTTCGCTTGAGGGAATGGGCTGGTTGGTGTAGGAAGTGGCTGTAGAAGTAAAAGAAAGGAAGCCATTAGTACAAACCCGAACCGCATTATATTCATTGCCATAATAGTAAAAGGGGAAGCCAAGCTCAAAGGGTCCTTCATTGGAATCATCAGCAGTGCCAATAGGAATACCACAAAAATCAATCTCCACCCAGGTATAGGAAGGACCGCCAAGCTCATCACTGTCAATCCAGGTATAGCCGAAGGCATCCGGTCCACCTGAACCCCGAGTTGGCGCCATGCCTGGCCTTGGATCTTCAACGCCTTTTGCAAGTTTTAATGATTCATGTACAAAAGTTTCGGGCGCATCTAAAACAGACTGAATACTGTACTGAAGCTCTCCCTCTCCGGTATTAGATATAACAAACTGCTCCGTTTCCTGTGAATCAGCATCCAGCGATACCGAAATCTCATCTTCACTTACATCAATATCAGGAAATGTAGGAGCTCCAACAGGTGGAAATACAATATAATCGATCCAGCCCCGGTCGCTGCCGCTATCTACAGAGCCGTCCTTGGTATATACCCAGCGGAAAGTATGCTCACCGGAAGATACAGCATAAGATGCCTCCGTCCATGAAACTTCTCCAGACCAGGATTCCATTTCAGAACTGTCAATATAAAAACGGAGGTAGTCATAACTGCCCTCAGATGACACCTTATAGAAAAATGAAATCACATCACTGGCGGTCACATTTGCTGTAATGCTAAGCTCACTGCTCTCATTATGTACGATGGAGCCTGACCCAGCGCCATAATCACCCTCGTATGCTTCGCCTGTGATTTCCCAGTCGGCATTTCCTGAAAAGCTCCATGGCAGTGTTACAAAAGTGCCACTTTCAAAATCTTCCCATGTAAGTCCTACTGTAATTGATCCGGATATATTCTCTACATAAAGTTGATAGACATCCGAAATGAATAATTCAAAAGATACAATATGACCAATTGGTGTCTCTGGGTCAGCTGTAATATTATAGTATGCGATACCATTTCCATCTACATCTATATCTCCAATAGAGTAATCCATCATACTATTTATCGTTATATATTCATCAGATGATAAGATAGTAGCTATCATATCACTTAATCCAGATCCACCACTATTATGTACTATAATGCCAATTTCAGCCGTGTCTCCCGGGTCAAACTGACCATCAGGGTCATCAACTGATACTCCCTCAAAACTCAGTACCGGCGCATAGGCAGTCATATTTAAATTATAATCCCATACCTGACCGCTACCAGTAACAGTTGCAACAATAGTAAACGAATAATTATCTGGTACGGAATAGGAAACAATGAATGAAAATGCATCAGTTGCGCCATCTAAAGCATCTGGGTTAATATCTCCAAATGATTCCTGGCTGTCAGTAAGCGTGATATATGCATCGTCAATGGAGAGGCTCACTTCTACGTCCTCTGTGAGCTCACTTCCCACATTCTTTAGCTGCATGGAAATATTTACGGTTTCACCGTATTCTATCATATCATCTCCATCTGAGGTCATGAGGGTGAAATCATCTACAACAACGTAGGGTCCATCGGCATTCCCTACTTCAACGCTGCCAATATAGGGTTGCTTGTTCTGGCCTGTTACCACAACAGAAGCCGTTCCTGCCAGGGCAAAAGGCGTAATTTCCATTTCAATACTTGAAGATGAGCCAGTAAATGCGCTGCCGTAGAGCACGCCATCCATTGAAAGAGCAATATGCGAGTATGGGTCTGCTGAAATATTAAATGTTCCTGTACCAATTTGCAGTATGGGAAGGTGAGATACATTATTCACAGAGGGAATACCCATATAAGTGATAAGAGATGGGTCTCCCATATTGTGATAGATTTCCCAGTAGTAATCTTCATTCCCACCAGCTTCGACAACGGCCATATTTCCGGCCATGTTAATGGCATCGTTTACCACAAACCACTGGCTTTCATCTTCACCATGCTCATGGAATATGCCATCATAAACTCCAGGGCCTGTGCCTTCGTAGGTTGGGTTTGCCGAGATACTGCCAGAGCCCACGCCCCACCAGTAATCTTCATTCCAGTATGTGCTGTTGGTTCCACCAATATAGCCTACAGCTCCGCTATTTTCAGCCCGGAGAACAGCTTCTCCGAAAGATTCAACATCAAATGCTGTGGATGTACAGCAGTTCCCGATCATAAGATTATATTCATGCTCATTAGTAAGACCGGGTACATCACTGGTTGTAAAACTGGGGTCTGCCCACCCGGCAGAGCTGCAGTGTGCCGTATAGTTAGCAAAACCAACGCCATTATTATAATCCTGTATGATGGCAGCTGCTGCACTAGGAGCATCAGAAGCCGGGTAGAGATAAGTATGAGACAAAATGCCGTGATCTTCATTAAAGTAATATCCTGTTCCGTAGTTGATCTGCCCATTGCCGTATGTAGGTGCCATACCCGCATCCACCCCGGCAATCATGATCACCTCTTCCAGGTATGCTGGGTCGGGCATTTCATATTTTTCATATTCCAATGTTTTATCGATCTGTGATTGCAACTGGCTGAGATTCTGTGCAGAGAAACGGCCATGATAAATATCTGGCACCATATCACCTGTCATTTCAACGTAATATAAATCGGTCACATGGCCTCCAGTTGATCCACTATAGGTTGGCACTTGGGCTACATCACCCACAAACAGAACAAATGACGGAGCAGGGATTGCGTCTGTTGGATTTTCATACAGATCCTGAATATAGCTTTTGATGGCAGATGTAGAAGAGCCGATCTCTGAGGTATTGCCCACAACTACGGTAAAACCTCTCTGTATTTTCCAGTCAATAAATTCTGAAAGCGTATTTTCAAATATGGGATTGGTAATAATCAGGTAGGTCACGGGATAGCTTACCAGGTCATCCCGCAGATCTAGCGCTTTGTAATTTGCAACTTGACGGTACACAGATTCAAAATAGGGGGAATAATACTTCGCTTTCAGTGCCTCAGTTTTGGCAATATCAGCGCTGTCAAAATGGATGATAAAATCTACACTTTTTGTCACCCTGATCATTCCGCTTACCGGGTTGTAGTCCACAGGACGAATAACCAGGTTGGCAAGATAAAGGGAGCGCAGCTGCCCTTTTATCTCTACAGAGATTAATTCATGCTCCATAAAGGCATCAGTCTGGTAAAGCGCTTTATTCCATTCAAAGGGCACATCATCCGGATCCTGGGATTTTGAAAGGGATGGCTGATGAGGAAAAACGGGATCCTCAACACCATAATCACCGAGACTATAATAATCAAATTCTTCATTTACCACCTCAATTCGAGGCATAGCATCCTGCGGGATTTCGATCAGTTTATGAATTTCAGGAAGTTCAGGGCTGCCGATAATATTAGACTGATGGTAACCTTGGAATTGAATTGAGGTAAAGGCGCCCTCATCCATGTCAATATTGTGAAGAAGAAGGTCGCCAGACTTCAGAGCACCGGTAAGACTATTAGAAGTTTCACTCTCAAGAGTAAATTTAGTCCCTTCACCTGATACAGGTATCTCTACAGAAGCTATGCCTATAGCAAGCATCAACGGTATATTTATTAAAAAGCGCATCTGAAACATAATCTTCCCCTCTATTTTTATCTATTTTCAACAACCTACATAATATCAAGTTAATATAAGAATGAACCCCTATTTGATTATCATGGTTTTTTGTATCTGTTTGTAAGCATAAACCGGATTTCTCAATGAAGCTTTGTAATGCCATATGCTATTATCATAATATCACAATTAGCTATCAATCTAGGAGTATCATCTACAAAATCAATCGATCTAATTGGAAAATTCTTCAAATTCACTCTGAATTGTTTTATCTAAAGCTTGTGAAATTGTAAAAGTTCTGTTAAAATCTATTTTATCTAATTTTACTGTAGAAATTATAGAATTTGAGCAAAATTTCTGGATTCTTATTTTACTTATAATATATGTTTTTTGTGTTAAATAAGATTTGAAATCAAACAATATTGAAATGAATAATCCAAAAATATATGGAATGTGCAATATAGATGATTTTAATTTTAATTTATCGCTGATTGATTCAACCAATTCATTCATAGTATAATCTGGTTTATCTGCATAATTATAAACATGAATCCCTTTTTCGAATTCTAATGCTTTAAGAATAAACTCAGTTAGATTACCTACATATGCTATTGACTTTTTATTCTCCCCACTACCTACCATAATAAATCTATTACTTGCTAATTGCTTCATTAAGTTAAAAACATTGCCTCGGTTATTCTCTCCAAACACAACTGTTGGTCGAATAATAGATAACGATCGATTATTTTTCTTTTTCCACCAATGAATTAAAATCTTCTCAGCTTGCAATTTACTCCTCGCATAGTCATTCAAAGGATCTGGTGCTGAGTCTTCATTTGTTTCAGCTGGATTTAAGCCGTAAACAGCTACCGTCGAAGTAAATAATATTCTGTTGATATTATTATTTGTACAAGCATCGATAAGGTTTTTTGTCCCCTGTACATTGACATCATAATATATTGATTTAGGATGCAGATTATCTTTGTGATCAGCTGCAAGGTGAATAATTAAATCTATATTATCTTTAGTAGATTTATTTAGTAATTCGACATCCAATATATTCCCAAGGATACATTCATATTTTTCATTTCCGCTTGCCTGTTCTTTATCAAACCCGATTACAGTAAATCCTCTATCAATTAATAATTTAGATAAGTGAGTACCAATGAAGCCTAAATTTCCTGTAATAAATATTTTCATCTATTAAATCTTATTATATAGGCGGATCGTCTCTTTAACAATCAATTTTTCATCAAATTTGTCAAGTACTAATTTTCGACCTTCGCTACCCATTTTTTTCCATATATCTCGATTATCCAACAAATACTTCATCGCACTCTCTAATGCTGAGCTGTCTCCCGGAGGCACCAATATACCATTTACCTTATTTTTTACAATTTCCTTACATCCAGGACCGTCTGCCGTAATGATTGGCTTTTCAAATGAAGCAGCTTCTAGAAGTGATAGTGGGATACCCTCTCTATACAATGATGGCAACACAACAATGTCAGCCGAAACCAGCCATGGTTTTACGTCATCAACATAGTCTATCCAAGAAACTCCGAGTAATTTATTAATATTCTTTAACCAGGATAATGGTATTCCTGTGGGATTTCCAGAGTCAGATCCTCCAACTAAATAAAAATGAGTTGAAGGAAATTGCGCAAATATATTAAGTGCGGCATCGATATATTCTTTTATACCTTTATCCCAAATCATACGAGAAAAGAGGAAAAAATTGACTTTAGTTTCATCTACATAATTTATTTTCTTAATATTAAAATTTTTATTTGAAAATTCATCCGCATTTATTCCAGCACCATTAATAAGAAATATTTTTTTATTAGTAATAATTTTATTTTGTATAAAATAATCTCTATCATCAGGATTTAAAACAATTAGAATACATTTTGAAAATTTAAATACCTTTTTAAGCAAAATCGAAATTAGATTAGTTAATATCGACTTGTTATGTGAAAAGATATGACCTAAACCATCTATAGAATTTACAACCTTTGGTATTCCTGCTAATCGAGCAGCAAAAGTACCTAATAGTACCGTTTTAATTGTAAAATTATGTACAATGAATGGAGTGTATTGTTTGAATAATTTGAATAATGTGATAATCAATTTTATATCATTTACAAAATTCATAGTTTTTCTTGAGGATGCAATAGATATAAAATCAATCCCTTCTTTCTCTATATTAGGTGAAAATTGATCTCTGGGTGCTATTGCAATAACATGATAACCTCTTTCTCTCATTGAAATCATCAAATTCATTCTGAAATTATATAAATACCAGGAGGTATTTGCAATATATAAAATTTTTTTCATTTAAAACTTAATCATTGAAAATTAAGATTTATTATATTTTCAATATTCTTAAAATCCAACGAATTACCCTTATTTCCAAAAAAATAGACTGTTCTATATTTAAACATTGATTGATCAGTAAAGTATAATCCAGTATTCCCGTAAAAGGAGATCAGTAATAATATGCAACAGATTAATCCCCGGCTTCATTATTTCAAGCTTTCCCTTTATCCAGATTTGAATATAAACAACTCTGCATTTCAACTATACTTTGAATATGATAGAAGTTTGCCACTTATTCCTAAGAAATAAAACAGAGTATAAATAGCGTAGAATATGAGCATCAAGGGTAACATATCAAAACAATAGGAAACTAATAACAATGGAGTGAAAAATCCGCCAATGCCTATATTATGGTCAATTGATTTAATTACACTCTTAGGATTAACAATGTCGTTACTCAAATCCGATTTGGACAGAACATTCATATACTTCTGATAATAAACTCTCGTTAATAAATTTAATATTGACGATAAGGCCCCAATTATTGTGAATCCTGAATTTGATATCCCATGCCAATTAATTGAAATAATATCTAAGTATGATCCAATCCCAAAGAAAGAGAAACCAATCATCATATACCCGGATGTAGCATCTACAAAATCTCCCATTTGATTTCCACCAACAGAACGAGCTATGTTACCATCAACACAATCAAGCAACAGCCAAATATTTAGTAATATAATTGCAATAAAAGGCTTGGATGTCAACCAGAATATCATTGCGGCAACAGGTAATATGAGTGCAAACATAGAAATATGAAACGCTGTAATTCCACACCTCATTGCTACCCATGCTACATAAAAAGATAATTTTCTAATTAAAATTTTCACCCAAATAGTGTCTGTTTTCTGTTTTTCTGGAGAATATCCTGTCTTTATCTCTTCTAATGTTTTTTTCATTTTATATTGCGAGCCACTTGAAATTTAGTCATATCTTTATAAACTGCGTAGTATTGCTCTGAAATAATATTTGAATTAAAATATTTGTAGACATATTTTCTTGCAGACTTACCAAGAGATTGAGATTTGTTTAGGTCATACCACATGGATATAATTTCTTTGGATAAAATATTGCTATTTTTTGGTGGAACTAAAACCGCATTTCTACAATTATCGGATAATTCAGATAATCCACCGACATCAGAGAATATACACGGACATTCCATTGCCATGGCTTCAATTGCAGACAAGCCTAACCCTTCTGATAAAGAAGGTTGCACATAAACTCTTGCCTTTTTTAACTCTTCTACAATATCATTACGATTTATAAATCCTAACAGTTTAATTTGATTTTTAAAAGGATGATTGTCTATCATTTTATTTAATAATTTTTCATTACCATCATTCCTGCCAATTAATATTAGCTTTGATTTTGGAATGTTATCTGCCACTTTATTAAAAGCATCAATTAAGTACTCAATTCCTTTTATTTTATTAAAACGTCCAACAAAAACAATATTATTTTTAGAACATAATTCAACATTTTTTATCGGGTTAAATAAATTTATATCAATAGGATTATATATAGTTCTACATTTTTTATTTGCGACATAGCGTGAAAATATTAAATATTTTTTTACTGCTTGAGAAATTGCAATAGTATAATCACTCCACTTTAATGTTAAATCTTCAAGTATATGTAAGAGATTACTGTTTTTACTGCGGTCTTTATAATGACGTGTTGTAATTACAGGTATTTTAAATATTTTCCCCACAAACCTCCCAATTAAACTTGCTTGCACTAAATGTGTATGTATAAGAGAAACAGGATGTTCTTTATTAGTAATTATTTTTTTCAGTTTGGAAAATATATGTACAGGATTTTTTCCTAATAATACTGTCTTGGCACCGTATTTTATATAATCATTCTTTAAATATTCCGGTCCAATTAAATAAGCTACAGTAAAACTGACATCATGTTTTGCCAGTTCATTTATAAGAGGCAATATAACATGACCCGCACCTCCTCTATTACAATTATTTACTAAATGTAAAATATGCAATCCTTTTTTCATAAATAATTACTTTATTCTCTTAAAATTTATTGGTGAAACTAGTAATGGCATTTATCAAATCTAAAGTATATGATAAATTTCAATTTATATAACTGTTTGTTAACTAATGTATAATTCATCACTCTATCACCTATATTATTGAATATTTTTCATCAACATTAATTCTCTTCAGTAAAAAAATCATAAAAATTATCTTCGTAAAACGGGTAATGAGGATAATAATAGATAGGCTTAATAGACTAAATGGAAAATATGTTTTTAATACATATAATAAACTAATAAACATACCAATAAAAAATATAGAAAGAATCCAATAATAGATTAACTGCTTTTTGTTCCCCTTGGCAGAAAGAATAAAATGTAAAATGATATGAACTATTTGAAAAGAACCTAATAGTGTAAAACAAAATATTATTTTATTATCTATATAATTATCGAATTTCCCTTTAAAAATAATACTTACCAATTCCATTCCTGTGATATGAAAAATAATTATTGCAAATAAAGTAATAAAAAATATAGCAAAGCTCAATTTCGTTATATTTATTTCATTTCCAGCTGATATTTTAGGGAATATCACGTAACCTATAGCGCTCCCAATCATAGTTAAGCTGATAACAAAAATAAAACTGACACCTGTAAAAATTCCTAAGACTTCACTATCATAAATAATCGGAACAACTAATTTATCTATTCCACCAGAAATTAATCCTGTGGAATTAATCAGCCAAAAAACCAAACCTAAGGTCAGGTAATTCCTATAATTGGTATCCCTATCATTAACATTATGAGTTTTGAAAAAGTATTTTATGATGAAACTTGAAGAAAATAATAGAGATACCGTAAATATTTGATAAACAAGTTGTAAATCAATTGTCATTCCTGAAAATAGAACTACGCCAATCAGTAGCAACAAAGCGACTTTCCATCCCTCAGAAAACAATTGAGCAATTAGAAACTGATCTTTTAACCTATAGATTGCAGCTTGATACAAATTGATCGCCCCAAAACAGATACACCAGAAAATAAAAAGTGATTTATATAATTGAAAGCCGTAGAAAATGTAAAGCATCAAAACAAATGAAATAGAAATAAGCGATAATATAATAATCGTAATTAAATGAATCTTCTTGCCTGCATCAGAATTATTCGAAAAAACTTTAATATAACTAAAATCAAGACCGAATATTGCAATGCTTGAACCAATTAAAATAATTTGCTTTAATAATACAAATTCACCAAAATCACTAAAAGTAAGAGTTTGCCCTAAAATAATTGTCACAAAAAATGATGACAACATTCCAATAACCATTACAAGTAAAGTCATACTAATATTTTTCAACATCTAATCGAACAAATAATAATTAAAAATACAGGCATAGCAACTTGTATAAAATGAGCAATCATCTTACTCTATCCCTCACTCTATCGTAGTTAACTATCATCATAAGTGCAGGTAGCCACAAGATGCGTTTATACGAATTAGCCATAAACATATCACCAAATACCATCATTACCATCACTACTGTAAATGCCATAAGGAGATCATCATTAAAAAAATTATTTCGATAACATTTTAATCCAATAAATAATAAAATGAAATATATAGATCCAAAGCCAATCATGCCAAATACGCCATTCTCTACCCAGGTTAATATTATTGGATTATGAACTGAGATTCCTGTGTATAGACTTGAGTTTTCCAACCCTAATCCAAATAGAGGATTTTTGTTTATAAATTCAAACCCCTTATCAATAATATCAAGCCTTTCTATAGAAGAATCAGATGATTTGGGATCTAAAATAGTAGAATATCTATCTAAAGGTTTATTATAAAATGAATTATCAATATAATTCACAAACTGGAAAAGTGAATATTGAATAACAATATATAATAAGATGAAATAAATATTTACTCTCTTTCTCATTTTAATATAAAAGATTGAATAGAAAAATACTCCAACTAACAAAGTCAGCAAACTTGATCTGGAAGCAGTCAGGAAAACGGCAAGTATGATTGATGCAATAAATATTATAAATAATATTTTTTTCCATACCAATCTTGATCTGCATGAAATAACCATACAAAGGGGCAATATTTGGAGAAGAATTCTAGCAGGTATATTTGGTTCCATTTCTCCATAACTAAGCCTGCCACCCCAACCTATTTCAATCAATGAAAATATATCGAGATCTGATTCAGTATTGGTAAAATAAAATAGCAACATTCCTGCTGTAATAAGGAGACCCGGGATTATCAGCATATGGATAGTTGTCAATACATCATTCTCTTCTTGAAGTGCAATCCTGACAACTGGATATGCTATAAGGAATATGAATACTATTTGAATAAAAGCAGTAAAGCTTTCAACAGGAAGTCTGCTCATATTGATGCTAAATAGAA
>Ga0187827_10009330_pt1 | contig 10417 bp, 6 predicted proteins | sample ETNtaG_39_FD_167969 | JGI IMG/M metagenome (GOLD analysis project Ga0187827, IMG submission 167969) | Marine microbial and viral communities from oxygen minimum zone, Eastern Pacific Ocean - ETNP2014_SV_150_PacBio MetaG (Illumina Assembly) | ecosystem: Environmental > Aquatic > Marine > Hypoxic... | reverse complement strand
AACGTGGAGACTTCATGGTAAGAATATGTTTGTCGAGCTTGAAAGAATTATCAGAGAAAATCTCTGCCTGGCGTGAGCGCTCGAGATTTTTCAGACGTGTTTCCCGTTGGAGCTAAACAAATACAAAGTTTTATTTCATAAGATTTCCGCAGCTGCCCAAGCAGCCTTCTCTCATTCCACTCAACAGATCCACCTGCCAGCGCAACTCTCAATTGCTCTTTGTATATCTCAAGATCTCTCATTTTTTGCGCTTCCAAAGGATCTAGAGCTTTCACATCAGGAAACCATTTTTCAACTAATTTTTTTCCTATAGCCTTCACTGGCATGGAGCTTAATATCACTACGCCAGCAGAGATGAATCCCGATAATTTCGTCTGACCAACTACCTCGATCTTAACCAGGTTCTCCATCATTTTCTCTACAAGAAAAAAAACTCCGGTCAGTGCAAATGTCACAAGAGAGTACTGGATGCTTCTTTTTACGATAATGTCAATATCGAATAATCTCTCCTTTAGGATACCATAGGCAAGAATACTCATGGAAATTGGCATCATTAGAATAGCAGTATTGAGCATAAGGTGAACACCAAGAACACCCTTGAAGAAGTTCGTCATGATTCCACCGATTAAAGGAAAGAAATAGGCCATCATGAAATAAGCACCCTGTCGCCGCAGTTCAAGGTCCTCTTTCTGTCTGAATATCCAGATACAGTTCACGAATGTTGCTATACCTATCAATACAACCCAGCCCTGGAAAAAATCTCCTACCCATGTATCTGCCCTGGCGGGCAATATATGTCCAGTGGGATGGCTCTCCTTGTTCTCAAAGTCCGCATCCATTAACGCGGGATTGATTATTATCAGAAGGCTGACTAATAATGGTAAAAGGTAAACTACCATCACCTTCCAATGCTTCCATATACTACCCTTTACCCGGTACATGTGGGAAAAATGATACAGGAACGTCAGGGCTATAATATCGGCAATATAATAAAAATAGGCAAATTTGAGCCAAAGGTGGGCGTCGGTTATACATACCATCAATGCAGCCGAAAAAGCGGTCAAACCTCCTAGAATTGAACCAATGGCGAATAAGATTACTATGGGGTCACTTCGCTTCTTCTGGATGAGCAGAAGGCTCAAGCCGACCATGAAGGCACCGGAAATAAAATACGCGATCGCCCAATTGGTGAATGCAAAGGTGGCCATGGTTCTTTCGCCCTAGAAGGATTTTTATGGTGGAAAGTGTTATGGGAGTAAAATCTATTTAAAAATATTGTAATTACTTCTTACTGAACATCATCTGGACTGATTTGACTATATTAAACGATGGGTTTTTAAATTACCGTAGGTCATTTTTACCGACAAATGTTATCCGTTTCACATGAATAATGTACCCTGATACGGCTAACGTATTTTCCCAAACCCCCTCGATAAATGTCCCATAGCAACACAAACAAATGATATTTTGACCAAAAACATAGAAAAAACCTAAATAGTAAATTCTTTGTTCATTCAATAGATAATATGAGAACTCGTAGAAATTTGGTGCTATTATTATTCGTCGTATTTCTGCTGACCGTTAATAATTCTCCACACATATTGTCAAATATCTCCACTACTAATGCAATCCCGACGCAAGGCTCTCGAGGTTCCCTAAAGGTGAACGGCACTGGTTCGGGGGATCACACGACAATTCAGGCTGCCATCGACAATGCCACATCCGGCGATACGATCTTTGTAGATCCGGGAATATATAACGAGACCATAACGATATCCAAGCCCCTTCAACTGTAGGCTCCGGGTCTGACGTTACTGTGATCGAGGGAGAGGGAGCAACAAATGTCGTGTTCATCAACGCCAGTTGGGTGAATGTCAGAGGTTTCAAGATAAATGACTCCGGATGGGGGTTAGGGTTTTCGAGTTTGTACATCTCTGACTCTGATTACTGCAAGGTCGAGAACAATCTGTTTACGAATTGCAGGATCGGGATACGTTCAGCTTATTCGGAGGGAAATGTCATCTCGAACAATACCTTTCTGCTGATTGGGAGCAATGGCATTTATCTTGATAATTCGAATTATACATCAATATTTAATAATACATGCGAATCCCGGGGTGCCGCGGGGGCCTATCTCTATGAGTCGCATTGGAACACTATAAGAGACAATATTTATGACAACAATTACAAGGGCATTGATCTAGATCGATCCCGGTCCAATCGGGTATACAACAATACCTGCAACCGAAACGGAGACTCTGGCATCCATATTTCCCGGTCCGATATAAATTCAATTTTCAACAATACCTTCAATGATAATTGGAGGGGTATTTATCTCTATTCTTCCGATTTTAACGAGATTTTCAGCAATACTGCGGAGTCAAATTCAGGGGATGGAATGCGATTGTCCAATTCCGACTACAACAAGATTTTCAGCAATACTATTGATTCAAATTCGAGGGATGGAATGCAATTGTCCAATTCCGACTACAACGAGATTCTCAGCAATTCCGCAGAGTCAAATTCGGGTGATGGAATGCAATTGTCCAATTCCGACTACAACTCTTTAATGAACAATAGTTTTGAGTCAAATGATGAGGATGGTTTGTATATTTCTGGCTCCAATCTCAATAATATCACAGGTAATATAGGTCAGAACAATGACTATATTGGGATTGAGATTTACTACTCGTATTCCAACAACATATTCGATAATATCTTCGATTCAAATTATTATCATGGGATTTCACTGTATCGATCGGACCTCAATCTCTTGAATAATAACTCATGCAACATGAATCGATACTACGGTCTATATATTGAAAGGTCGGACAAAAATACAATCGTGAAAACCTCCATCAAAAGCAATTCTCGGAATGGCATTTACCTTGATGAGGGCAATTCCAATAAAATATTCAATAATACCTTTGATTCGAATCATAATAATGGAATCTTCCTTTATTATTCCAATGACAATGAAATATTCAACAATAGCTGCGATTCTAATGTTCAGCATGGCTTATACTTTAATAATTCCCATTACAATGAAATATACAACAATACCTTCAACAACAATGAAAATCGAGGTATTTCTATCTCCTGGTCGGATTGGAATTCTATCGAGAATAATACCTCTGATCTCAATTCTTTGGAAGGAATTTACCTGGATAAATCCAATAACAATAATATATCGAAGAATAACTGTTCATTCAATAAAGATGATGGGATAAAAATTTCGAATTCTAAACACAACAATGTTCGAAATAACAGTATTAATTCGAACGATGCCGGTATCGAACTCTACAATTCTTCATCGAATAAATTAACTGAAAATACCTGTCTGAACACTAGTAGCGGCATATCCCTATATTTATCAGATGATAACATAATCTTCGGTATCGAGAGTAAGAATAATGTATTCGGTATCAGGCTTTACGATGCTGACAACAATCAATTATTTGATTCTGTCTTTTCCATGAACGAAAGGGACGGTATATATATCGAGGAATCCAACAATAATGATCTACTCAATAATATCTGTTTCTCGAATAATGGAAATGGTACTACTCTGATCCAATCCTCTAACAATAGAATATATAACGGTCAATACCGGGATAATTACAACGGTATAGTCATTTCGGGGGGTCAGAAAAACGAAATTTCGAACAATTTCATAAACAATGGTAGAGGAGTCGGTATCAGCTTGTTCGACTCCAAAAATACTATCATCGAATACAATTACATTTCGGAGAATTCGGAGGCCGGGATATACTTACAAAATTCGATTAACAACACCATCCACCACAACGATCTGATCCACAGCCACCTTCTGGTAACTCTAGCCTATGACGATGGCTGGAACAACTCCTGGAATGATGGAAACGAAGGGAATTACTGGTCCAATTATCTTTACCGGTATTACGGTGCTGAAAAATACGGAAAGGTATGGTCTTCTCCTTACGAAATAGAGGGCAATTCCAGCCAGGATAATTTCTCACTGCGTTTCCCAGTGGACCGGTATTTAGAGATTCCCTTGGCCTACGCCGGTCCGGATGTTACTATCGATCAATTCGATACATTTACCTTCAACAGTACTCTCAGTTTTGATCATGTCGGTATCAAAAACTTTTCCTGGTCCTTCCGTTATAATGGAAAGGATGTGGAGAAATTCGGACCGTTTCCCACATTCGATTTCGATATTATTGGTGTCTATGAAGTGCGTTTGAGTATAACAAATACACGGGAGAGCGAAGACAATGATACCGTTTTCATTACCGTACTTGACCGAGAGCCTCCATGGATCAATGTTGAGGAGAATGTAACAATCGATCAACATGAATCCGCATTCTTCGATGCTGGTAACTGCTCCGATAACCTCGGGATCATGAACGTTACGTGGATTGTGGAATACCTTGGGGAAACGTATTTCCTATATGGCATGAGAACAAATTTCACTTTCCCCGAAGCCGGGTTGTTCCCGGTAACAATAAGACTAAATGATTCATGGAATAATACTAATCAGAGTATGTTCTATGTAAAGGTCTTGGACATTACGCTTCCAATACCCAAAGGGGGTAGCGATCAAACCGTTGACCAATATGAGAAATTCTATCTCGATGGTTCCTTGAGTACAGATAATGTAGGTATCGCGTTTTACACGTGGACCTTTTTCTACAATGAAAAGAACTGGATATACGTTGGGTCACAAATGGATTTTACTTTCTATAGAATGGGCGAATATATCATTTTCCTCAATGTTAGCGACGATGCCGGTAACTACGCCATGGACCATGTAATAATCACAGTTTCGGATGTTGAAGCACCCTTGGCAGACCCTGGGGGTAACCTCACTTCCAAGATCGGTAATATAATGAAGTTCAATGGATCAGAAAGCACCGATAACGTGGGAATATTTAATTACAGCTGGAGTTTTCCTTATCTTGGCGCCCAGATGGTTTTGTACGGACCGACCCCGGTATTTATCTTTCGAGATCCCGGAACTTATCAGGTAAAATTAACTGTGACTGATAAAGCGGGGAACAGCAATTTCGATTCTATCTTTGTTTTTGTTGAGATCGGGGATGAGGTTATTGAAATTTCTGGACCCGACGAAAATGAGGATGAGGTAAAACCCAATAAAGATAACATCAGTTTCTACATATGTTCGGTGGTTATAATAGCTACGATCTTTATTGTGGTTATCTTGAATAGCCTTTACAAGAGGAAAAAATTACGTAAGCAAAAGGGATCCGTCGAGCCGGAGGAGGAAGAATTTAGTGGAATGATCGATGATATATCCGATTCATTCTTCAAGAAAAGGGAAGACGAAGAATATGATTATCGTTTGCCGAGGGTAGTATTGAAGAAAAAGGAACCCAAACCGAAGAAGATACCAAGAATCGAAGAAGTGGAAAAGAAAAAAATAATGATAAAGGTTATACGAAAAAATAAAAGAGAAAAGGAGATGAATGAGCCTGAGGCAGACGAGGAAGAAGTAATGGAGGTCAAGCCGTTACCCTTTTCGGAATGGGATGATGAATTAGATGAACCCAACGTTCTGGAAGCCATGATTGAAGATAAAGAGATGACCGACACAGAGAGGTCCCGTGAGGATACTGATTCGGTAATAAAGGATGAAAATCACAAGATGGGCAAGGAAGAGAAAACCGATGATGAAACCGATTCCATGATCCCGGAAGAAAGGCAAGAGATGGGCGAGAAAGAGATGGGCGAGAAAGAGAAATCAATCGAGGAAATCATGAACTCACTAATAGCTGAAATCGAATATTTGGAAGAACCAGACGAGTTTAAAAGTGGCTTTCTGCAGGGCTACGAACGAGCGCTGGAAGAATTGAGAAGCGATTAACCCAGTTAGTATGGGTGGATCGGTAATCCAAGGAAATACAGTACATCTATTTTTAACAGGTAAAATATAAATAAGCTGGCATATGTTCTAACTCATGGAATTATGAAAACTATCAAGACCGTCTGTCCCCTATGTGATGAAAAAATCAACACATTAACACCGGAAGGCAGGAAGACCGGACGTTTTTTTATTAGATGTCCCCAATGCGATAGGGACGTATGTCTGACTTTAAGTAAAGGAGATCCGGGACAAGTGATGGGAACATCCGAATCTCTTGTGGTGGTGGAAGAAGATACTAACAACCCTGATGATAAACGAAAAGATTTTGGTCGATCCAGAGATAAGGCGCAGATGGGGAAAAATGTATTTTTGTTCCATCCGAAGAAGGAATCTCGTAATGCAATGGTCATGGATGAGGATGTGAAATGCGTACCATTAACAATGGAAATAGAAAGCGGGTATGAACGGCGAAAGATGGGAAAAGTTGTATTCCCCAAAAAAGAAAAACCAACTGAAAAATATAAAGAAGGATTCCCAAAAGGGAACGAAAAGAAACGTGAAAATTTTATCTCTTCCGTTGAAAAGAGAAAAGCGGCTCGTAAAAGGTATGGACGAGCATCCAAGGGCCTGTTCTTTATTACATTCATCTTGGGAATCCTTTTGTTTGTTTCACTTCCTCTCCACCCTTCAACGATGGCAGATTCCAACGAAAACCCGGATGGTGCGAAGGGTGACATCATGGGGAGAGTATTCAGTGGAGAGGGTGATGGTAGTGTGCTTGGCGACGTGGATGTGAAAATCGATGAATTAAATAGGAAGACAACAACCAACCCCGAAGGGTATTTTTTCTTTGAGAATTTGCCTCATGGGGCCTATACCATCACCGCCCGGAAACAAGGTTTCGGATCGGCATCGGTTAAAAGTTCATCGACTATCATAAATCTGCAATTGGACTCTGATTCGAACCTGGATAATAGCGTTTCGATGTCAGAAGGAAATAACTACAATTCTTCCTATGCCATGACTCTCCTTGCCTCATTCAGTTCCTTGGCAGCAGTAATGGCCGTTCAGTTATCGAAAAAATTATACCCTGCCATGATTCTTGGTATCATCGGTATTGCCTCTTTCGGCTATATGTTCGGTTCCATATGCGCCATACTGGGTGTTGTTCTGTTAATCTGTTCAAAAATTGAGTGATAATATATTGTAATTTAGATTGTTTTAGGATGGTAAATGTTGGATTATCCTATCGGAAATCCTGTTTCCATTTCTAAATGGGGGTGATTCATCGGATATATTAAATAGCATAAATATGAATCACTTTGCCACCAAAAAATGATCTTTTCATACCAATATGGCGGTGACAAAATGGTTAAACAGTTCTTCACTCTTGATGACTTTTCCATGGAAGGTAAGACCGTGCTTATGCGCGTGGATATAAATTCCACCATTGATATGAGAGAGAACAAGATCATAGGCAGAGAAAGGTTCAGGCAGTTGTTTCCTAGCATCAACGAGCTGAAGGGAAGTAAAGTGGTCCTTATGGCCCACCAATCCCGAGCGGGGAATCCTGATTGTGTAAAACTCGGTCTTCACAGGAAGGTATTGGAGGAGGTTCTCGAAAGAAAAGTGAACTATGTTGAGGACCTGATCGGCTCCGAGGCCAGAAAGGCGATACTGGATATGGAAAATGGACAGATCCTTCTTCTCGAAAATACCAGGCTCTACTCCGAAGAGAACGCCTACAGCAACAGGCCTTCACGTCTCATGAAGGACACTTACATTGTGCGAAACTTGAGCCCGCTTTGCGATTATTTCGTCTTCGATGCCTTCGCAGCGGCACATCGAAGCCAGCCATCCTTGAACGGTTTTACTGAGCTACTACCTTCGGCTGCCGGCCGGTTGATGGAAAAGGAAATTGCTGCATTGGACAGTATCGTTTCAGGGGAGAGAAAGCCCATGGCTGTGGTCCTTGGAGGGGTTAAGGTGGACGATTCCGTATCCATCGCCAGTAATCTTTTATCATCCGAAAAGGCGGATAAGCTCATAGTAACGGGACTGGTTGCTAACGTTTTCCTGATGGCCAACAAGATCGACCTGGGCAAGCGAAACACGGGAATGCTGAGATCGCAGGTCAAGGATCTGGATAAGTATGTGGAGATGGCGAGAAGCCTGATATACAAGTACCCTTATCAGATATTCATGCCTGATGACCTGGCAGTTGACAATAATGGGCAACGAGAGGAGCTGTTCATAGATATGCTACCCACAGAGAAACTAATCAAAGACCTGGGCCGAAATACAATAGAGTTCTTCTGCGATGAGATTATGGGATGTGAATCGGTAATGCTCAACGGTCCGGCCGGAGTCTTCGAACAGGATGATTTTTCATTTGGGACCCGGGCGATATTCGAGGTTGCCGCCAGCGAGAGTATTTATACCGTTATGGGCGGGGGAGAGACTACCACAGTTATCGACCAATTTGATCTAAGGGGAAATATCGAGCATATTTCAACTGGCGGTGGTGCGGCAATCACCTATCTTGCCGGCCGCGCGATGCCGGTCCTTGACAGCCTGAAAGCAAATAAAAAAAGGTTCAGGTTGGGTTGACAAAGGCCAACTGCACAATAACCCTTATATAGAAGTTCAAACATACGTTGCTCCGAGGTGAATGCCATGATGAGTGGACAACCTATTATTCTTTTAAAGGAAGGAACTAGACGTGAAACGGGACGAAATGCCCAGAGCAACAATATTCAGGCAGCAAAAGCTGTGGCCGATGCGGTAAGGTCCACATTGGGACCCAAAGGGATGGACAAGATGCTGGTGGATTCCATGGGGGACGTTGTCATCACCAACGATGGCGTTACAATACTGAAAGAGATCGATGTGGAACACCCGGCAGCCAAGATGATGATTGAAGTGGCCAAAACACTTGACGGAGAATGCGGTGATGGAACCACCACCGCCGTTGTAGTGGGCGGCGAATTATTGAAAAGGGCGGAGAATCTCATTGAACAGAACGTTCATCCGACCCTTATCACCATAGGTTACAGAATGGCCTCCGATAAGGCTATCGAAATACTGAATAATATCGCAGTGACGGTGGACCGGAATGATAAGGAGACGCTGCTGGACCTGGCGAGGACCGCAATGACCGGAAAGAACGCAGAGGTCGTCAAGGACCATTTAGCCGACATCGCAGCGGACGCGGTCATGAAAATATCCCTGGTCGAAGACGATTACGTCGAAGCGGACCTCGATAACATCAAGATCGAAAAGAAACAGGGTGCCTCGGCTAATGAAACCAAACTCATAGACGGAATAATCATCGACAAGGAAAGAGTACATTCCGGAATGCCTCGAAAGGTGAAGGACGCGAAAGTCGCTCTCATAAACTCTGCCTTCGAAGTTAAAAAAACAGAGGTGGATGCGAAGATATCCATAAGGGATCCCCACCAGCTCCAGGAATTCCTTGCCCAGGAAGAGATGGTTTTGAAAAAGTTTGTAAAAACGGTTAAGGACAGTGGGGCAAACGTGATAATATGCCAGAAGGGGATCGATGACCTGGCACAGCATTATCTGGCCAAAGAGGGAATATTTGCCATAAGACGTTCTAAGAAATCGGATATGGAAAAACTCTCAAAGGCCACTGGCGCTCGCATTGTGACCAATATCAATGATCTGCAATCGGAGGATCTGGGCAGCGCAGCAGTGGTTGAGGAACGGAAAATATCGGATGATCGGATGACCTTCGTAACGGGCTGTGTGAATCCCAAGGCCGTGTCCATCCTTGTGAGAGGTGCCACCGAACATGTGGTGGATGAACTCCAACGCGCTCTCGATGATGCTCTCGGTGTTATTTCAACAGCGGTCAAGGAAGGGAAGATCACCGCGGGAGGCGGCTCTGCGGCGGTGGAGATTTCGAGAGGATTGAAGGATTATGCTTCCACAGTAGGAGGCCGGGAACAGATGGCCATTGAAGAATTTGCCAATGCCATCGAGGTCGTACCGAGAACCCTTGCGGAGAACGCGGGACTTGATCCGATAAACACGCTCATTAATCTCAGAAAAGCCCACAAGGACGGCGATAAATATGCCGGGCTCAATGTGGATACCGGTGAAATTATAAATATGCTCGATAACAAGGTAATCGAACCTCTGAAAGTAGGCTCGCAGGTGATCTCTTCTGCAACGGAAGCTGCGGTTATGATATTGAGGATCGACGACGTTATCGCGGCAAGAGAGATGTCCGGTCCCCCGGGAGGTCCGGGAGGCGGGATGGGCGGAATGCCACCGGGCATGATGTGAGTTTTTTTATTATTATATTAGGGGGATTATTCCCCCTTTTTTTTTATTATTTTTAATTGTTTATAAAGTATGAAACCTCATCTTTTTTGCCATCTTGAAACCACATTTCTCTTCTTTTTTTGGGCTGCTTTTTCCAAAAAAGTAGTTTTGGGCCGCTTTTTGGGGGAGATTTGGGGTGGGAGGGTCTAAAAAGTGGTTTTTAATTGATCTAGTTGATATCTTTAGTACCGGATCAAAAGG
>Ga0187827_10009326_pt1 | contig 10419 bp, 10 predicted proteins | sample ETNtaG_39_FD_167969 | JGI IMG/M metagenome (GOLD analysis project Ga0187827, IMG submission 167969) | Marine microbial and viral communities from oxygen minimum zone, Eastern Pacific Ocean - ETNP2014_SV_150_PacBio MetaG (Illumina Assembly) | ecosystem: Environmental > Aquatic > Marine > Hypoxic... | reverse complement strand
ATAATTCATTCAATAGTCTGGGCTGGCTGGACTCCATTCCCGAAGAAAGATTGAAATGTATAGAGGTTTTTACTGGAGATATAAGAGATCCTAATGGTGTAAGGACTGCTGTTAGGGGTGTAGAGGCGGTTTTTCATCTTGCCGCCCTAATCGGGATTCCATTTTCTTACCATTCGCCAGATTCATATGTAGATACGAATATAAAAGGCACATTAAATGTATTACAGGCTTGTAGAGATTATAGTGTTGAACGCCTTATTGTGACGTCTACATCTGAAGTATATGGTACAGCGCAATATGTTCCAATTGATGAAAGACATCCTTTACAAGGCCAGTCTCCTTATTCTGCTTCAAAAATAGCAGCAGATAAAATAGCAGAGTCTTTTTATCGCTCATTTTCAACACCAGTAATTATTACAAGACCTTTTAATACCTATGGCCCCAGGCAATCAGCGAGAGCTGTAATACCGACAATTGTTACTCAATTGTTAAATGGTAATAAAGAGATTCTTCTTGGATCATTGCATCCAACGAGAGACTTAAATTATGTTCAAGATGTTTGTAAGGGTTTTATCGCATCAGCTAAGTGTGACGAGGCGATTGGTAAAGAAATCAATATTGGTTCTGGAACCGAAATATCTATAGGTGCCCTTGCAAATCTGTTAATAGAGATTACCGGTGAAAACGCAAAAATTATTTCTGATGATCAGAGAATAAGGCCAAAAAAAAGTGAAGTAGAACAGTTAGTTTGCAATAATAACTTAATGAAAAAATTGACAGGGTGGGCGCCAGAAATATCCTTGGAAGAAGGTCTTTTAAAAACTGTGGAATGGTTAAAAGACGAAGATATATTATGTAAATACAAAAGTGACATATATAATATCTGATGTAGATTGCTTTTTATGTTGTTTGCTGTAACAAGTGTTGCATTTTATTTGAAAAGGGTTTTTCTGATTATATAAAAAAATTATGAAGGCTGTTGTTTTAGCAGGAGGAAAAGGAACTAGATTGGCACCTTATACGACGGTGTTTCCTAAGCCTCTGGTCCCTATAGGACACAGGCCCATTTTAGATATTATAATCCGGCAGCTTTCCTATTATGGTTTTCGGGATATTGTACTTAACGTTGGCTATCTGTCTGAGCTGATACGTGCCTATTTTCAAAATGGGATAAATGATCTAGAAAACGTAAATCTATCTTACCATAAGGAATCCAAGCCGACTGGCACAGCAGGATCTCTCTGCTCTATACCTGATTTAACTGAGACTTTCTTGGTAATGAATGGAGATATCTTAACAACGTTAGATTATACAAAATTGGTATCATATCATCGAGAAAAGGGTGGCATACTAACTGTTGGAATGCACAAAAAGGTGCACAAAATTGATTTGGGTGTTATCGAGACTGACAGTAATGGGTTTTTGACTTCTTATAAAGAGAAACCTGAAACAGAGTATAAAGTTAGCATGGGAGTATATGTCTATGAGCCGAACGTTTTAGAATATATAGAGTCAGATATCTATTTAGACTTTCCACATCTTGTAACACGATTATTAGAAAACGGAGAAAAGGTAGTGGGTTATCCTTGTAGTGACTTTTGGCTGGATATAGGAAATCACGAGGATTATGTAAAGGCACAAAAGGTTTTTGAAGAATCTAAATATGATTTTTTACCAAAAGATGTATTTTGAATCGAGAAGATAAATCATGTGGAAAATACCATTATTTGATATAGGGTTTAATGAAAAAGAGACGGTAGCGGTACAGAAGGTCCTTTCTTCCGGCTGGTTGACAATGGGTGATCAAACTGAAAGGTTTGAGCGAGAATTTGCAGATTTCATAAATGTTAAACATGCAATCGCTGTGTCAAACTGTACAGCTGCTCTTCATTTAGCAAATTTATCTCTTAATTTAGGAGAAAATGATGAGGTAATTTGCCCGTCCTTGTCATTTGTTGCTGGATCAAATTCAATTGTATACACCGGAGCAAAACCTGTGTTTGCAGATATTACAGATCTAAATGATTTTAATATTTCGCCTGAAGATATTGAAAGAAAGATTGGTGCGAGAACAAAAGCAATTCAGGTTGTTCATTATGCCGGTAACCCTTGCAATATGGATTGTATAATGGAAATAGCCAATGTGCATGGCGTTTATGTGATCGAAGATTGTGCTCATACTCCAGGAAGTAAATACAATGGTCAAAATTGCGGAACAATTGGCGATATTGGGTGTTTCAGTTTTTTTTCAAATAAAAATATGACCACGGCGGAAGGAGGAATGATCACAACTAATAATGATGATCTGGCTAAAAGAATTAGATTAATGAGGTCACATGGTATGACTACCATGACTTTAGACAGACATAAGGGCCGTGCATTTAGTTATGATGTAGTAGAGCTTGGTTATAATTATCGTATTGATGAGATACGATCAGCAATTGGAATAGTTCAATTGGGAAAGTTAGAAGACTGTAACATCAGACGTTGCGAGATAGATCAAATATATAGAGAAAGGCTTGCTGATGTTTATAGTATTAAAGTGCCATTTAACATCGAATATGGAGTTTCATCACATCATATTTTCCCAATTTTATTAGATAAAGAGGTTAATCGGCAGGAATTTATGGAGTATTTAAAAAACAATGGTATCCAAACTAGCATCCACTATCCTCCTATACACCTATTTGATTATTATCGCCGCAATTTTGGTTATGATGAAGGAATGTTATCTATTACGGAGGAAGTGGCCAAGAGGGAGGTAACACTTCCTTTATACTCATCAATGAAAAATGAGGATGTTCATTATGTTTGTGATGTTATCTCAGAGTACCTAAAGGAGAGGAAGGTTAGAAAATGAATATTTTAGGGATTGGAGCACATTTTGATGACCTGGAGTTAGGTTGTGGTGGAACCTTAATCAAGCATGTGGAACAAGGGGATAATGTAACTATGCTGGTCATAACTGATTCGTCTTATAAAGACCCTAGTGGCAATGTAATAAGGGATAAAGATGTTGCTTATAAGGAAGGGCTTAAGGCTGCTAAAATTATTGGAGCTGAACTAATATGTCTTGAATATGAAACGTTTTCAGTGCCCTACACTGAAAATTTGACAAAGGAGATTAATGGGTATATCGATAAACTCGATATTGAAGCAATTTACAGTCAATGGGTATATGATATTCACAGGGATCATCATATGACAGCAAGAAACGCCTTGATGGCCGGCCGTCATGTTCCAAAATTCTTAATGTATCGAAGTAATTATTATGATACAGAACAACCATTTCGCGGGAATTTCTTTTCAGATATAACAGATGTAATGGATAGAAAAATAGAGGTTATTAAAACTCATGAATCTGAATTAGAGAGAGTTAGATATAAATGGATAGAATTTTTTAAAAATCAAAATTCAAACGATGGTCAAAAAATTGGGGTAGAATATGCAGAATGTTTTGAGGTTGTAAGATATTTAACATAATCATCTGAGATGATAATAATCGGTATCGATATATTTAGCGATAATAATAGATGATCGTTACTATTCACCAACCCGATTTTTTACCATGGTTAGGGTTCTTTGATCGATGGCAGAAGAGTGATCTGTTTATTGTATTGGATGATGTGCAGTTTTTGCGCCGGGGCTGGCATCATAGGGATAAGATAAAAGCGCCAAACGGTGTACAGTGGTTAACAGTACCTGTCATAAAAAAAGGGCGATATCATCAGCTCATTAATGAGGTAGAGATAGATAATAAAGATAACTGGCGACAAAAACATTTAAAAACTCTAAAGTTTTCTTATAGTAAAGCTCCAAACGTTGAAAGAATTTTTAATTGTATTGGAAAAATATATGGTCTGAAGCACAAACTATTAATAGATTTTAATATGGATTTGCTGAAGTTTTGTGCTGATATTTTAGAAATTAAAACTTCTGTAGTGTTGGCCTCCACTTTTAATGTGAAATCAAAGAGTAGTCAGCGATTGGTTGAATTGGTAAAAACTGTAGGTGGAGATACATACTTAACCGGGTCTGCATCTAAAGCGTATTTAGATGAAAACGAGTTTAAAGAAGCAGGAATTGAAGTGAATTGGCAGGAATTCAACCATCCTGTCTACCCTCAGCTATACAATGGTTTTGAGAAAAGACTATCTGTTATTGATTTCTTTATGATGGCATCTAAAGATGATTTTAAGAAATTCAAGCCAAAGGATAGGCGGAAATGACATTAATGGAGAATACGTTAATTGAATATAATCCAACTGAAGATAAAAGAGGGTATACAATTACCATCTTAGTTGATGATTCTTCGTCGTGGATAGTCCAGTGGGCCTCATTGCTAAAAGATAAGCTTATTCCTTTTCACAATATACAAATGTGCTTTTCCAAAGAGAAAGTAGGTAATGGGGATTTCGCGTTTCTTCTCGGCTGTACAAAAATAATTCCTAAGGAAATTCTTATTCGGAATAAGCTAAACCTGGTAATACACGAAAGCGCTCTGCCTTCCGGTCGTGGATGGTCTCCTGTAGCATGGCAAGTACTCGAAGGAAGGAATGAAATTCCTGTAGTCTTGTTTGATGCCAGGGAAGAGCTTGATTCAGGACCAATTTATTTACGTGATGTGATAAAGCTTAGTGGCACGGAATTATTGTCAGAGATAAGATACAAACAGGGTCTAAAGACAATTGAAATGGTACTGAGGTTTCTCTCCTCATGGCCTGAGTTAAAACCTGTAGAACAAACAGGAAACCCAACCTTTTATAAAAAGCGAAAGCATGAAGATGACATGCTGGATGTTAATAAGACAATTGCTGAAAACTTTGATCACCTCCGCATTGTTGATAATGAGAAATACCCTGCATGGTTTGAGTTGAGAGGGCGTAAATTCAGGTTGAAAATATATCCTTGTGATAAATGACTCAATTATCTTGAAGGGTTGTTCTTTTAATGTTAAAGGTTGATTTTAATAAAGAATTTAGAAGGGTTATAATATACTTTGATGTGCCCGTACCTCCTTCAATAGAAGACGATCCGGAATTCCAGAGATTAACAGTCAATCTTAAAGATTTGGCTAAAGCTGAGTTCCACAGGAATAAAAAAGGTTTGGACTCTTTTTCGGTAGATCTTGAACGCTGGTTTAAATTCACCGAGTACTTAATGCCCGAAGCCGTCAGTCATCAGAAAGATATTTTTGATAAACTGATAACCAGGGATTATTCTGAACAGGGCGAAGGCCTTCAAATAAACTTTCACCAGAAAACTTTTGATACACCTGAGAGATACTGGAGTTTTACACTCAACCAGGGTAACTTCCTTGATTATTTCTTTAACAGATTTTACTGGTACATGGGACCAAAGAATAGGATTATGACGCCTTTTCCACTCCATGTTGATTTAGAATCAGCCAGTACATGTAATATGGATTGTCCTATGTGCTATAGGAGCAAGCTAAAAGAAACAGGACAGATGAACTTCGATTTATTCAAAAAAGCTGTTGATGAGTGTGAAGCTAACAATGTATTTTCAATTCGTCTTTCATGGCGTGGTGAAACGTTAACTCATCCAAGAATCAAAGAAATGATTACTTATGCAACCAGCAAAATAAAGAATGTTTCCTTTCTGACAAATGCGTTTTATATTGATGCAGATATGATAGATTGCTTCATTTCAAACAAAGTTAGTTACATTTCTGTATCATTTGATGGAATAAATGAAAATTATGAAACAATACGACATCCTGCAAAATTTAAAGAGAATTACAATAGGCTGGCAATGCTTCGCGACAAAAAGATAGAACGTAAAAGTAAATATCCTCAGGTTAGGGTGTGTACAATCTGGCCAGCTATTAGAGATGACCCGGATGCATATTACAAAACAATGAAAGATGTTTCTGATTATATTGTCTATAATCCATACATAAACTTTAAAGGTCCAATGCAGATAAAACCTGATTTTATCTGTCAATATCCGTGGGAACGTATAGTTGTTGCGTCTAACGGCCAGGCTCAGTGTTGTACAGGATGGAATGCAGACGACATAATTTTAGGGAACATAAGAGATAATACAATTTATGAAATGTGGCATAGTGATTTGATGAATAAGATTAGGGATAAACATGCTGAAAGTAGACGAATGGAGTTCAATTCATGTGCTAATTGTCGACATGGCTCAAAAGGTGAGCCCAATGTTGAAATTTCTGAAATTGTAGAGAGGAGATTTTAATAAAAGATGCTTAAGGTTGTGCTTCTTGCTAATTGGGGTTTGGGTTTAGAATTACTAAAAATCTTACATTTAAGGGAAGACCTGGATATCAAATTGGTAATTACTCAGTATAAAAAGAATGTTTCGGATATTTGGTATAATTCGGTTTACACTTTCGCTTGCGAAAAAGGATACAAAGTTGTAAAACAAGAATTATTGTCTTATGATGTATTGCGAGAGTATATTGCGGAAACAAATATTGGCCTTATGATTACACATGCATTCATGAAGATTATACCGAAAGAGGTCTTTTCTGCACCAGAATATGGAAGTATTAACATCCACCCTTCTTTACTTCCTAAGTATAGAGGGTCGTCACCCGCTTATTGGGTACTGAAGAACAAAGAAAAAGAAACCGGATTAACTTGTCATTATATAGACAGCGGGATTGATACAGGAGATATAATAAGCCAGAGGAAAATAGCAGTAGAGCCTCATGATGCCGTAAGTTCTATCATAGAAAAGCAAAAGTCAATCATTGAGGAGTTGGTTGAAGAGTCAATAAAACGTTTGCAAGACCGTACATTTAAACCAATGGTCCAGAAAGAGGAGTTGGCTAGTTATGCGCCTAAACCGGAAAAAAAGGAGGACTTTGTAAATTGAAAAAATCCGAAACACTTGTCCAATTTAGCTGTGAAAGTAATTTTGAATACTGGAGAAACGAATACAAAAGAAGTAAGGGTAAGCTTTTTTCATATCTTTGGAATAGGTACCAGTGGAAGTATTGGCCCAGAAAAAAAGTCCCTGGATTTCCACTTAATATAGATATTGAGGTTAGCAGTAGGTGCCAGATAGAGTGTGATCACTGTTTCAGGCAGTATATGGATATTGGTGAAAATGATTTAATGCCGCTTGATATGTATAAAAAGATTGTGGAAGAGTGTGGCCGTTATGGCCTTTTTACCTTGAAGTTCAGTATGCGGGGTGAACCATTGATGCATCCTGATATTGTCGAGATGGTCAGATTTGCTAAAGAGAAAGGTGTCAAGGAGGTCTGGATAAACACAAACGGCGGATTGCTTACCGAGGAGAATGCGTTGGAACTTATCAAAGCCGGGGTAGATTGGATTACTATGAGCTTTGATGGTCTTGGGGACATGTATGAATCAATACGAAAGCCATTAAGGTACGAGGATTCTATTAATAAGCTAAGAATGCTGCGCCGCATAAGGGATGAGCTTAATGCTAATACTTTATTAAATGTCCAGACTCTCTGGTCAGCAATTAAAAACAACCCTGATGAATACGTAAATTTAATGAAAGGAATTGTAGACAGGGTTGCATATAATCCTGATATGAATTTTAAAGAGGTTATTCTTGTGCCGGATGACCGTTTTGTCTGTCCACGTCTCTGGCAGCGCATGTGTATTACTAGTAAAGGGAATTATCTCAAATGTCCTTCAGATTTTGAATCTGAAGAAATTCTTGGTAATGTTGCCGACCATTCCGTAAAGGAAGCGTGGGATGTACTCCAGGAAGAACAACGGCAGCTGCACCTTGCTGGTCGCAAAAAGGAAAGTGGTGTTTGTAACAAGTGTCATCATGGCGCAAAGAAAAAGAGGGCGAATGTAAACATTGAAGGCAAAGAGCATGACGACTTTACATATGACTATAAAAAAGAGTTTACTGGTAGTGGACTAAATCGTGAAAACAAATAGTAGAATAGATTTAAAGATGACGGAAAGCAAAAATTATTGGAAGAAGTTTTTTGGGGTAGAGATATTTAAGGTAGAGTATTATTTAAAGTGGATGTTATATAATTTGTTTGGATTAAAACTGCCAAAGCTGAAGGATCAGCGTAACTATTGGGACAATAGGGCAGTATCATATATGGACGATGTTTTTAAAACAGGATATCATGACAGGGAAGTGTTTTTTCAAAATATGATAGTAAATGAGCTGAAAAGATTAGACTTTGAAAGCTGCTTTGAAGCCGGTTGTGGTTTTGGTTGGAATATTAGGAGGATGAAGGAGGAATTTAAAGATAAAAGGGTAGGCGGATTAGATTTTTGTATAACACAGTTAATAAATTCTAATGAGTACTTAAACGGATATGATATTTCTGTGGTGAATGGTGATAATTGTACTATACCATTTAAAGAAAATGCGTTTGATATAGGTTTTTCATTAGGTGTGTTTATGAACATACATCCTGATAAAATAGAAATGGCTCTTAAAGAAATGACAAGAGCTTGTAAAAAATATATTATACATCTTGAGTGGGATGCTCAATATGCAAAACCAGCATTAAGTGAATCACGAGCTTTTAAAACAAATATAGTTTCACATGATTATAAAGCTTTGTATGAATCTTTGGGTAAAAAAGTGGTTAAATTGAGTACTTACAAAGATTTTGAGCAAGATTTTATAAATTTTCAGAATAGTGTTAAAAGTGACGATAGCCGATGGGAGGGCTTTGAAGGTCCGGATAAGTATGTTTTGGTTGTTGTTGATAATGATGGTTGACGTTGATTATAAAAACTTACAAGCTAGGCCTTGTGCAAATCTGTGGCTAACTTCAAAATTCCTAGACATAAATATAATTTGTACCAAAACCGGCAATTACTTTAAAGGTGAAAGAAGTAGCTTATAAAACATTAGTCGGCACTTTCATTGTTTTATAACTATAAAATAAATTTATGAAAACAGTTGATTTGTCCCTAATTTTTAAAGACGTTGACAAGACTTTGAGGTTTGAGACTTATAGAAAATATTGGCATAAGGCAGATAAATATGAAGTATTGACAGATTTTCCAATGCACTTGGATATTGAGCTCTCAGGTATTTGTAATTTGAAATGTGATTTCTGCTACCAAAATGGTCTCATTAATAAACCGCTTGGCCTAATGGAATTAAAGCTTTTTAAGAAAATAATTGACGAAGGAGCGCTAAAAGGGTTATGTTCATTAAAACTGCAAATTCGTGGCGAGTCGCTTCTCCATCCAAATATTTTCGATTGTATTGCATATGCTAAAGATGCCGGGATACTAGATGTGCAGATAACCACGAATGCTACGCTATTAAATGATGATATTAGCAAAAAGATTATTGAGTCAGGTCTTGACGGTATAGTATTCTCCGTTGATAACCAGCATAGCGAAAGTTATGAAACAAGATTTGATAATCAAACTTACACTGATATAGAGTGTTCTATTAAACGATTCTTAAAGATTAGGGCAAAGGTTGGTAATTCCCAGTCCCGTCCGTGGGTTAGATTACAGACGTCAATACCACAGTTTGATGCTGAGTCATTTCGAAATACTAAAGCATACATTACGGATAAGTTTCCAGAAGCCGATATTGTGGTTGTTAATCGCCTTCAGGTCTATAATGATGATAAAGATACCTATCCTGATTTACATATTAATTATGAGTTACAGCCCTGTGGCTATTTAATGCAAAGGTTAGCTATATTCTGGAATGGTGACGTGACGACTTGCTGTATGGATTATAACAATCGTTTTAACCTGGGCAATATAGAGTCCCAAACGATTCAAGAGATTTGGCTTTCAGAGAGAATGAACGAGTTTAGGGCATTGCACAAAAAGGGTGCTCGTAAAACTATGCCCATTTGCAAACACTGCCATGCATGTACTGTCTGTATTTCAGAAGAGAATGAAGTTGATAATACACCAAGGCACTATGATGACCTCAAGCAATTAGAGATAACGTAAATGATAGAAACTCTAGCCGGAGTCGTTATTTGAAAAATATTATTATTGAAGGAAAACATATAGAAGCAGGGAGTCCAAATTATATTATTGCCGAGATAGGCTTCAACCATGAAGGCGATATGAGTTTGGCTGCGAAAATGATTGAAAGAGCGGCTGAAGCGGGAGCGGATGCGGTAAAGTTTCAGACATTTAAAGCGGCAGAGTTAGTATTAGAGGACACAGACCATTTTGATATGATTAAGAGAATGGAATTGTCATTAAATGATCACAAAGAACTTAAACAAGTAGCTAGGCAAAACGGTGTAACATTTCTTTCAACACCGTTTTGCGAAGAAGCAGTAGATTTATTAGAAGAAATTGATGTGCCTGCATTTAAGATTGCTTCGATGGATTTGACTAACTTGCCTTTTCTTAGACGCATCGCTTCAATTGGCAAACCGGTTATACTTTCTACAGGAATGGCAGTTTTAAGCGAAATCGC
>Ga0187827_10009325_pt1 | contig 10421 bp, 9 predicted proteins | sample ETNtaG_39_FD_167969 | JGI IMG/M metagenome (GOLD analysis project Ga0187827, IMG submission 167969) | Marine microbial and viral communities from oxygen minimum zone, Eastern Pacific Ocean - ETNP2014_SV_150_PacBio MetaG (Illumina Assembly) | ecosystem: Environmental > Aquatic > Marine > Hypoxic... | reverse complement strand
TCGTATCACCATACTTAAAGCCGTTATTTGCATTAGCACGCACTATCATTTGCTCTCTACTGTTCTCACAACTTATATGTAAATAGGTATCCGAACCTAAATGCTCCACAACACCAACAGTGCCTAGCAAGTCGCCTTCTTTTGTTGAAATGCTAATATGTTCTGGACGAACCCCAATAGTATGTGCATTATATTTTTCAGCCTCGCTACCTTCTAGGAAATTCATTTTTGGAGAGCCAATGAATCCTGCAACAAATTTATTGCATGGTTTATCATATAACTCCATAGGACTGCCAACTTGCTCTATAACTCCAGCTTGCAGCACTACTATTTTATCTGCCATTGTCATTGCTTCAATCTGGTCATGGGTTACATAAATCATGGTTGTTCCTAATTTTTTGTGGAGCTCGCTTATCTCCAAACGCATTTCAACCCTAAGTGCTGCATCAAGGTTAGATAATGGCTCATCAAACAAAAATGCAGAAGGCTCACGAACAATAGCGCGGCCGATAGCAACCCTCTGTCTTTGCCCGCCAGATAGTTGTGCAGGACGACGCTCTAAATAATCTGTAAGGTTTAATACCTTTGCTACAGTTTCGATACGTTTATCTTGCTCAGCCTTATCAATTTTTGCCATTCTTAATGGAAATGCGATATTTTTTCGAACCGACATATGTGGATATAAAGCATACGACTGAAACACCATCGCCAAACTTCTATCTGCAGGTGGCAATGTAGTAGCATCTTGATTGTTTATTTCAACAACACCACTAGTCACATCTTCAAGACCTGCAATGATTCTTAACAATGTAGATTTTCCACAACCAGAAGGGCCAACAAAAACAACAAATTCGCCATCCTTTATCTCAATATTTACTAGTGGAATGACTTCCACATCATCGAAAGATTTTGTAACATTTTTTAAAGTTATACTACCCATAAAATTCTCCTATTTGACTGCACCAAAGGTGAGGCCACGTACCAGTTGTTTTTGACTAAACCAACCCATAATTAAAATTGGTGCTATCGCCATAATACTCGCTGCGCTAAGTTTGGCGTAAAACAACCCCTCTGGGCTTGAGTAACTAGCAATAAATGCTGTCAAAGGAGCAGCATTTGAAGCCGTAAGGTTAATTGTCCAAAAAGCTTCATTCCATGCCAAAATAATATTCAAAATAAGTGTTGAAGCGATGCCCGGGATTGCCATAGGTGTTAAAACATAAAGAATTTCTTGCTTCAACCTAGCACCGTCCATGCGTGAGGCTTCTAAAATCTCAACTGGTATTTCTTTGAAATAGGTGTATAACATCCAAATAATGATAGGCAAATTAATGAGCGTTAAGATAATAACAAGACCTACTCTGGTGTCTAATAAGTCATAGTCACGAAATAATAAATATATCGGTATAAGCACTCCAACTGGAGGCAACATCTTAGTTGATAGCATCCACATCAAAATATTTTTAGTTTGTTTGCCTGGAACAAATGCCATCGCCCATGCTGAAGGAATAGCCACAAGTAATGCTAAAAATGTTGACCCCAGGGAAATAATAACGGAATTGCTAAAATGTTTAAGATAGTCAGACCTGCCTTGAACCGTACTAAAACTGTCTAGGGTCCAACTCGAGAGTAGAACTTGTAATGGATTACCTATTGCATCAAGTTCAGACTTGAACGATAGTATCAAAATCCAAATAATTGGGAAAGACATAAATAACCCAAGCGTAAGTGCTATTGCTGTATTTAAAGCTTTACGGTTGTTTGATATTGCACGCATAGTCTACTCCAAATTTTTACCAATCATTCTCATCAGGAAGATCGCCACAATATTTGCGAGAATGATAGCTATTACTCCGCCAGCAGAACCAGCGCCAACATCAAACTGGAGTAATGATTGAACATATATTAGGTAGGTTAAGTTTGTTGTAGCTGTTCCTGGGCCTCCATTGGTAGTAACAAGAATTTCAGCAAAAATAGATAATAAAAAAATAGTTTGAATGAGGATTGCAACGGTAATTGGTCTTGCAAGGTGTGGCAATATAATGAATATAAACCTAGAAAACGAATTAGCGCCATCCATTTCAGATGCTTCTAACTGATCTCGATCAAGAGATTGCAATGCCGTTAATAAAATTAAAGTTGCGAAAGGTAACCATTGCCAACTAATAATCCAAATTATAGATAAGAGCGGAGCTTGTCCAAAGAAATCAAAGGGCTGAAGCCCTAAGAAAGTAGCGATTTGCCCAAAAAACCCATTCACTGGATTCATAAACATATTTTTCCACACAAGTGCTGAAACTGTCGGCATAACAAAAAAGGGGGCTATTACTAGCATTCTTATTAAACCTGACTTCCACATGGGTTGATCTAGTAATAATGAAAATCCAACCCCACCAATAGTTGTGATAAACAAAACACCACCAAAAATAGAAATAGTATTAATTAAGGCATCTGTAAAACTTGGATCGGTTACAAAATAATAATAATTAGTCCAGCCTGTAAAAGATTCAGTACCTGGATATAAAAGATTGTATCTTAAGAATGAAAAATAAATCGTCATGGTTAGTGGAACTAACATCCAACCTAGCAATAATAAAACAGAAGGAGACATCATCAATCTCGCTCTTAACCTTAAATGATTTGTTACCACTGCTTTATAACCCCATAATTTAAAAAAAGGTGTATTACCTTGTTAAAGAATTTAATTTTAGTGAAAAACACGCGAACCAATTCATTGATTCGCGTGTCATTAAAAAGAAGAACTTTAGTTGTATCCAGCTTTGCTCATTTCTCTCTCAGCAAATTTTTGTGAATTTTCTAAAGCTTCCTCAACTGATTGTTGACCTGCAAGTGCCGCAGCAACTTGTTGACCAACATAGTTACCAATACCTTGGAACTCAGGAATAGCAACGAATTGAACACCTGTGTAAGGAACTGGAAGTAGTGATGGATCTGTAGGATCCACTGACATAATAGCTTCTACAATTCCTTTAGCAAAAGGTGCGGCAGCTAGGCGACGCGAATCTTCTTCAATAGACTTACGTGCACCTGAAGGAACGGCAACCCAACCCTTAGTTGCACCAACTTTTCGGAAATACTCTTTAGAAGTAGCCCATTTCAAGAAGTCTTTAGCAACATCAACTTCCTTAGAGCTTGATGGAATAGCCATTGCCCAAGACCAGAACCAACCAGTACCTTTATCGGTAGCCTGTTTAGGCGCCTGGAAGAAGTCAGTTACACTTGAAACTTTAGAAGTATCTTTGTTGCGCTGATAACCTGCCGCTGATGTCGCATCAACCCAAGTTGCACATTTAGCATCAGCAAATAATGCACGATTTTCATTGTGACCATTTGCAGAAGCGCCTGGAGGGCCATAGTTTTGCATTAGGTTAACATAGTAGTTAACTGCAGCATGCCATTCTGGTGAATCAAGTTGTGGATTCCAACCTTCATCAAACCAACGAGCGCCAAATGCATTAGCAACAGTACCAACAAATGCCATATTTTCACCCCAACCTGCTTTACCACGTTGACATGTACCATATACACCATTTTCTGGATCATGCAATTTTGCAACCATTTCAGCAAACTCAGTGTAGGTGATTTGTTCAGTTGGAACTGGAATGCCAGCTATTCTGAATAAATCTGTTCGGTAAAAAGTAAACGATGTTTCAGAGTACAAAGGGACAGCATAAAGACTTCCATTTGCAGATAAACCATCTCTTACTAACGGGAATATATCCTCAAGATCATAACTTGCATCATTAGCAAATTCATCTAAAGGCTCCAACCAGCCTTTTGCACCCCACATTGGCGTTTCATACGCACCAATCAACATAATATCAAAAGAACCACCACCTGTAGCGATATCTGTTGTTACGCGTTGACGAAGTACATTTTCTTCTAAGGTAACCCAGTTTATTTTGTTACCTGTTTTATCTTCCCATTCTGTTGAAAGCTCCTGTAATGTAATCATGTCAGCATTATTAACATTTGCAACAGTAATTTCGGCAGATAATGCCGCATTACTAAATGCTAAAGCTGCTAAGAAGCAAAGTATTTTTTGTATATTCATTTAGTATATCTCCTAGTTAAATTGATTTTATAAAAAAAACTAACTAAATCAAATTGATTTAGTAGAATTAGATTATAATGCAAATTAAACATTAGTCCAGTATTTTTTTAAATAATTTCGAAATAAAGGTAAAAATATGAACAAACAGGCCACTTTCTGCGTATTAAAAACAAAAAATTTGTGTAAAAACTATAGTGGTTTGGAAACATTTAATAATGCTAGTTGCTCTATGATAAAACAAGATACCTTTATAATCACCAGGAATAATGCCCAGGAAAAATCAATTTTTATAAAAAATACTGGAGAAATAGCTTAATAATATGAATGAATCATTGCACTCTCACCGTGGTAGTAATCAAGGCAGTTTAAAGCAGTATAACGAAAATATAATTATAGGTTTATTGCGGCAACAAGGGCCTTTGTCTAAGGCTGAAATAGCGCGCATAACTCACTTAACACCACAAACAGTATCATTAATTTTTAAGCGTTTTATCAAGAACAATATAGTATTACAAGAAGAGTATATATATGGCAAAATGGGTCAACCTTCAGCGCCTTTCAGTCTTAATCCTGAAGCATCATTTTCTATTGGGATAAATATTGGAAGGCATCAGTTAGACATATCATTAATTAACTTCAAGTGCAAGATTCTTAAACAATATTCATTGAGATATAATTACCCTGATGTTTCAGTTGTTCTAAATAAAATTACTCAATCACTAAACAAAATATTTGATTATTTGTCGTTTGACCAAAAACAAAGACTAGTAGGAATAGGTATCGCACAACCAGATAAACTAAGTAAATGGGCAGAGGTTTTCGGAGTTGATACTAATATTCTTAGTAAGTGGGATGATGTCAATATTATTAATGAAATAAAGACACTTGCTCCTCAATATGAAGTAACCAAAATGAATGATGTTCCTGCAGCATGTCTAGCTGAAATGTTTTTAGGGAATGGTAATAATCATCCTAATTTTCTATACATCTATTTAGGGACTTTTATTGGTGGCGCCATAGTCTTAAATGGGCAACTATTTAACCCTGATCTCAAATTTACATCATCCATTGGAACTATTCCAATAAAAAATGGTAGTGGCTATAGTCAATTAATAGAAATAGCCTCATTAAATTCTCTAGAACAAGATTTGAAAAAAAATGGATATGACCCAAAATTGCTTCTTATGGAGAAAGAATTACCGCCAGAAGTAAGACTAATGTTCGACTCTTGGTTAAAACAGACCCTTGAAGGGATTAAATGGTCTATAGTCTCAGTCAATTCTGTAATTAATACTAATTTAGTTATTATTGATGCACATTTAAGTAGAAATCTATTAGCTGAAATCAATTTAAAGTTAAAAAATTTACTTGAAGATTTCCATTGGGAGGCGACCGAACCTGTAACTATTGAAAGCGGCACAATTGGGAAACATGCACGAGCTTTAGGTAGTGCAATAATACCATTTAATATATTGTATGGATTATCACAAAGTACACTCTTAAAAAATATTGATCATAAGTTTTAAATGAAAGCAATTGTATTTACAGAAAAAAATAAAATATCTTATCAAGATATTACAACACCTTCATTAGAAAAAGAACAAGTTCTTATTGCTGTTCGTGCTAGTGGTATGTGCCATACAGACTTGGAAATATTACGAGGTAATTATGGCTCTTCTGCATTTCCGCTAGTTCCTGGACATGAATATGCAGGAACTGTTGTGCAAATTGGTGACGAAGTAACCAAGGTTAAAATTGACGACAATGTAGTTGTCGACCCTAATATCGAATGTGGTTATTGCTTGTCTTGTCAAAATAATAATGCACATTTATGTGAAACTCTAGGGGCGTATGGCGTAACTGTGAATGGTGGATTCGCACAATATTCTGTAGTACACCAAAATGCACTTCATGATATTGAAGACCTGCCTTTCCATATTGCAGCACTTGCTGAACCATTAGGTTGTGCGTTAAATGGTGTAGGTGCTGTTAATGCTGGCGCCTCTAATAACGCACTTATTTTTGGCGCTGGACCTATGGGGTTATTATTTGCTTTAGCAGCAAAAGATAAAGGTGCGAAAAAGATTACCTTTGTAGATATCAGTTCAGATCGTCTTATACTTGCAGAAAGCATGGGATTTAATGCTATGCAATCTAATGAGGAAAATCTTGCAAATTTAAACAAAGAATTTGATTTAGTAGTTGACGCAACAGGGCTTATAAAGGTTGCAGAAAAGCTTATTAACTTCGTATGTGATGGCGGAAAAATTATGCACCTAGGTGTTTGTCCGCCAGATGCAAAAATGGAAATTGCCCCTTTTGAAATATTTCGCAGACAGCTCACTATTGCAGGATCTCATTCATTAAATCATCATAATATTACAGAAGCACTTGCAACTATTCATAACTGCATTCCAGAACTTGAAAAAATAGTAACACATAAATTAACTGTCGAAGATGTTGCAACACATATGCAAAAAGGCTCTCCTATAGACAGTCTTAAAATTCAAGCTGTTTGGGATAATTAAAGAGGCCAAGCCTTGGATATAAATAATCAACTTGCTGATGAATTGTATGAAAAATCCAAAAGCATTGTTAATGGATCACAGTTTTGGATTGGTTTGGCTGGCGCACCGGGAAGTGGAAAAAGCACACTTGCAAGTTTACTAAAAACACGTCTAAAAGAGTTATTTGTCATCATACCACTTGATGGCTACCACTATTACAGGAGTGAATTAGGTCAAATGAAAAATTCCTCTCAAGCATATCTTCGAAGAGGGTCCCCTTTTACTTTTAATTCTCAAAAGTTTTATAGTGATCTTGCTAAAGCACGCAAATCTCGGACAGGAATTTTTCCCAGTTTTGATCATCACATAAAAGACCCAATTGAAAATGCAATACACTTATCGACTGATCATAAAATAGTACTGGTCGAAGGTAATTATTTACTCCTGAATTCAGAACCTTGGTGCTCAAATAGAAAACTTTTTGATGAAACATGGTTATTGGATATACCAATACAAGTTAGCAATGATCGTGTTGCCAAAAGACATATATCAACGGGTATGACAGAATATCAAGCATTGGAAAGAGTTAGGCAGAACGACGATATAAATGCAAAACTAATTGCAAAAGAATCCTTTTATAATGCGGATAAAGTAATCAATTTCTGTGTTTGAATTTCAGGGTATCTAGGAAACTAAATTAACCATACTTTATAAATATCAATGGAACTATCTAACAATACACTGTCATCACTTCCCAAGAATATAAAAAAACCCAAATATAATCGTAAAAAGTTATCGCCAGGCATTATTCATATTGGCGTAGGTAATTTTCATCGTGCACACCAATCTTGGTATTTGCATAGACTTTTTGAAACAGGAATTGACTATAATTGGGCAATCGTAGGTGCTGGAGTTAGAGAGTTTGACGTCATTCAAAGAGAGAAATTAATCAAACAAAATTGCTTAACGACTTTAATCGAACTTAAGCCAACCTCTAAATCAGTAGAAATTGTAGGCTCTATGATTGACTATGAGCAAATCGATAGTAATAACAATTCTCTTATTGTTCGTATGACTGATCCATCAATCAGGATTGTATCTTTAACAGTGACCGAAAGTGGCTATTATTTAGACCCTGTGACAAACGAATTTAACAATACTCACGCCGATATTTTGCATGACGCAAAAAATCCAAATACTCCGCGCACAGCCTTTGGTGCTATTATTGCTGCCTTAAAACACAGAAAAGAGAGTGGTGTTGGTCCGTTTACGGGATTGAGTTGCGACAATCTCCAAGGAAACGGCAATATTTTACGTAATACGATTGTGTCCTTGGCAACCATGTCTGACCCATTACTGGCGACATGGATTGATGAAAATTGTAGTTTTCCAAACTCTATGGTTGATTGTATTGTGCCTGCTACTGGAGATAAAGAGCTTGAATTGGTGCAGCAGTTTGGTATTGACGATACAGCACCTGTTACTCATGAAAACTTTAGACAGTGGGTTATTGAAGATGACTTTTGTGCTGGTCGTCCTCATCTAGAGAATGTGGGGGTAACATTTACCTCTGACGTACATTCATATGAGGTAATGAAAATTAGAATTTTAAATGCAGGACATCAATTTGTTGCAAATGCTGGTGAATTGTTATCAATTAAAACTATTTCAGGCTGTATGAGCAATACACTCATTAAGAAATTATTCTATAAGGTGCATATTGAAGAGGTTATTCCGCATGTTAGCTCTGTTCCTAATGTATCGCCAAGACAATATGTTGATTTTATTGCCGAGAGGTTTTCCAACCCTGCCATGGTAGATACCGTACGTCGGGTCTCCTTTGATGGATCTGCCCGTCACCCAGGCTTTGTATTACCAATAGTGAGACAATGTTTATCTAAAAATATGTCTATTCAAGGCTTGGCTTTAATTGAGGCGATTTGGGCGAGAATGTGTTATGGAGCACGCGAAGATGGGAGTCTTATTGAAGCAAATGATCCTACTTGGGATAAGCTTAAAGCAGTTGCTAAAGAGGCAAAAACAAACCCAAAGTGTTGGATTGAGCAAAAAATATATGATAAAAAAATTTCAACTAATAGTGATTTTTTAGTGGCTTTTGACCAGTGGCTTTTAATGATTTGGTCTGATGGATTGAGCGCAACGATTAAACATTATTTAACAAAGGTGTAAATTTATATAATTCAGGGTTTAAATTATGGCTTTTATCGGCATTGATCTAGGAACATCCGGGCTACGAGCATTGCTGATTGACGACAATGGCCAGTCAATTGGCTCAACCAGTTACAATTATCCACTATCTCAACCAAAAACAGGTTGGTTTGAGCAAAATCCAGCTGATTGGATAACAGCTTTAGAAAGTGCAATGTTGGAACTCAGTGTAAAGCATCCAAACTTTGCTTATGTTCGTGGAATTGGAGTAACGGGTCATATGCATGGTGCCACTCTGCTTGATGGGGCAGGAGCAGTTATTCGTCCATGCATATTATGGAATGACACCAGGTCAGCAAAGGAGGCATTGAAATTAGACCAAACAGATAAAGTTCGACAGCTCTCGGGTAATATTGTTTTTTCAGGATTTACCGCACCAAAGCTTGCATGGCTTCAAAAAAATGAATCTAACAATTTCAAGCGAATCGCTAAAGTTTTGTTGCCTGCAGCTTATCTTAATTATTATTTGACGGGTGATTATGTGTCAGATATGTCTGACAGTTCTGGCACTGCTTGGCTTGATACTGGGAGGCGGCAATGGTCTGATTATTTGCTTAGAGTATCGAATATGCGGCTTGATCAAATGCCACGCTTAATCGAAGGCAATGCTAAGGCTGGTGAACTTCGTTTAGAGCTAATTAAAAAATGGGGTTTATCAGCACCTGTTTATGTTGCTGGTGGTGCTGGAGATAATGCCGCCGCCGCTTGTGGTATTGGCGTATTGCGGGAAGGACAAAGTTTTGTGTCATTAGGCACATCTGGCGTAATTTTGGCAGCACGAAATGACTATGTCCCAGCTTTTAAAACTGCTGTGCATACTTTTTGTCATGCCATCCCTCATCATTGGTATCAAATGGGGGTAATGCTTTCAGCCACAGGGAGTCTAAATTGGCTATCACTGCTTACAGGTAAAGAACCAACGGAACTCACTAAGGCTTTGGGTTTGAAGTTACAAGCCCCTGGGAAAATCCAATTTATTCCTTATCTAAGCGGTGAACGCACCCCGCATAACGATGCCGCTGTACGTGGCGGTTTTTTAGGTCTTAGTGCTAACACCAGTACTAAAGATATAACCCATGCTGTGCTCAGTGGTGTTGCTTTTGGTCTGCGTGATAGCTTTGAAGAGCTGCAGGTTGCAGGTGTTAAATTTGATAAGCTAATAGCAATTGGTGGCGGGACGGATTCGCATTATTGGTGTGAACTCATTGCTACTGTTTTAGGTGTGCCACTTTTATTACCAAAGAATGGTGATTTTGGTGCTGCTTTGGGAGCGGCAAGGCTAGCTTTCTGTGCAACTACAGGAGCCAATCCAGTTGAGATTATGACGCCGCCTGTTTTTGCCAAAGAAATAACACCCAATATTCAACATAAAAATGGTTATGATGAAGAATATAAGCGTTTTCGCAAGCTTTATCCAGTGCTTAAGGAACTAAACTAGGTAATAGTAATATTTTACTTTATAAATTATGAAAAGCCGAGATGAACCTGAGAACAGTTAAGTGTTTGTACCTGTTCCAGCTACTAACTCAATTACAGTTGGCGTGGAATTCTCAGGTGGACTAACCCATAACTCTTGTAACTTGAGACGAGGATAGGTGTATTTGGCTATC
>Ga0187827_10009322_pt1 | contig 10423 bp, 8 predicted proteins | sample ETNtaG_39_FD_167969 | JGI IMG/M metagenome (GOLD analysis project Ga0187827, IMG submission 167969) | Marine microbial and viral communities from oxygen minimum zone, Eastern Pacific Ocean - ETNP2014_SV_150_PacBio MetaG (Illumina Assembly) | ecosystem: Environmental > Aquatic > Marine > Hypoxic... | reverse complement strand
ATGAAAGGTTTTTCGCTCTCAAACTCATCCCTGGCGTATTCCTCTACTAACTCAAGGACCTTTTGCCGTAGTATTTCTTGTTTGTTTTTAGTTCTCATCAGGCTGAATGAACTCTATAGAAAGGCCCTAAAATAAAAAGGAATATCCTGGCTCACCGGAACATCTGCGGCGGAGAAGTCCTTTTCTGGACGATTGTTTCATGGTGCTGATCTCTAGATTAAGCTAGCTTTCCCAAGGATAATTAGATATTTTTAATTTTTCATTATCTAGTTTTGTACAACTACCATTTTTTCTATCAACACTTATTTTTTCCAACATCAATTTTGCAACCAAAGGCGCCAAACATAATTTAATTGGCCAAGACATAAATGCATTACTAGCCAACTTATTAATAACTGGAAAATCAGGTAACAAGCCATTTATAGCTAACGGTTCCGCACGATCAACATCAAAATGCTTTATATTCAAATCTTTAAAATCAAACATAGGATAAGCTTTTTTTAACTGCAGCTTGATCATTTTCGAATAAAACGCCTCATCTTTATCCAAGTAATCTGTTGCTATCTTGCCGCCTAAATACCAAATACGTCTACCATTATGCTTATGTGTAGTAATTGTCATGGAAGGTCGTGGATCAAGCCCCAAAATATGACCAAAAAAATCAACAGGAGCATCAAAAAGAATAAATTGCCTAAGAGGGCGCAACTGCATAAGTGTTGTAGGTTTAATTCCGAACTGCGATAAAAAATCCTGATTAGATTTACCTGCACAAAAAAAGTAATTTTGAGCGTGTAACACACACTCACTATTTTGATCATTAAATATAATGTGCTTTACACGATAATCATTTTGCTCAATAATACTTGGTTTTGCATAAATAATACTAGATTGCAATTCATGAGCCAAATTTTTTAACAAACTACCCATATCAACCACTGGTTCATCAAGTCGATACCACGATCCACATTCTTGATGAAACCATTTTGGATACTCATCATGGCTAAGTTTTTTGATTCGCTTTTGCATCCAATAACTTGCGAAAGTTCCAACCAGCTTACTTTTTAATGTATTGAGCTGATACAAATATTGATGATTACTAATCAACCTAGTAGTACTCAAATCAAAATCACCATCACCATTCAAATAATCCAACCACAAAGAGCGCATTTGATTAACCAACTTGGCATGGGAGGATAATTTGCCCATCAAGTTATAACGTTGACCACCATGAATCATACCTTGAGAAGCAATGCTTTGCCCCATACCTAATTTATTAGACTCAATTAACACTACATTTCGATTGTTTTTTTTGCACCAGTTTAATAAAAATAAACCCAATACTCCGCCACCAACAATAGCTATATCAGTATCTACATGTCTAAGAGTTGTGGACATATATTATATTACTTTAAAACAGGAATTTGCAAGAAAGCGAGCTTCAAAATCACAAGTATAAAGATTCACATCCACAAATACTGGCGCCAGTCCATTTTGGATGATTGGGTTAACCGTAGTAGGAAAGCCTGCATCCACAGTGATAACTTTATCTCCAAGCTGCAAACGTCGCTTGCCCTTGCCAAGCTGGGGTAGCGAATTTCCTCTCGAATTGCTCAGCAAAACGCCCTGTGGTAAATCAGCCGTCCAGACAGGTATCTACGGCATACTGAATTTCTTCAGTTCCTATAACCTTCCCGAAAACTGGGACATGGGCTTTCCCCGGAGTGAATGGCTTTTCACTTTCAAATTCCTCCCTGACGTATTCCTCAACCAGCTCAAGGATATGTTGACGCAATTTTTCTTATTTACTGTCGGTCCCCATCAGTTTGTCAAATATTCCTCGATCTGCTTTAGGCTCATTTCATACATATTTTCATCGCTGTAGTAACTCTTATACCAATTCACCGTTTTTTCAAGAGCCATGTCTAGGTCCCATTTTGGTGCCCAGCCCAGTTGCTCTTTGGCTTTGGTAGTGTCCAGTTTCAACAAAGTTGCCTCATGAGGATGGTCGCCATTTGACTTATCCCAAGATGCATTATTCCCCCAAAGGTCAGATATTCTTTCCGTTACTTCCTCTACTGTGCTCACACTTTCATCCTCAGGGCCGAAGTTCCACCCTCCTGAAAACTTGGAGGGTTGAGCCCACATCTTTTCGCACAGTGTCATGTAGCCAGAAAGTGGCTCCAGAACATGCTGCCAAGGTCGGATGGCATCAGGATTCCTCACTCTTAGGTTTTGATTATTGTTAAATGCCCGCATGGAATCCGGGATGATGCGGTCCGCCGCCCAGTCGCCACCACCGATGACATTCCCGGCGCGAGCCGAGGCAACAGCCACTGCCGAACCGTTTTCGAAAAACGATCTCCTGAACGCTGATGTGACTAATTCAGCACAACCTTTACTGCTGCTATAGGGGTCGTGCCCGCCCATGGGATCGGTCTCCCTGTAGCCGTAGTTAATCTCCCTGTTTTCGTAAGACTTATCACTGGTAACAACGAGGACGACTCGGACGCTATCGGATGAACGGACAGCTTCTATAAGGTTCACGGTACCCATAACGTTGGTTGCAAAGGTACCCACAGGATCCTTGTAGGATTCCCTGACCAAAGATTGAGCGGCCATGTGGATGATAATCTCCGGCTCGGCAGATCTTATGACTCTTTCCAAGGCAGAAAGATCACGGATATCACCGCGGCGATCGATTATACCTTCCTCAAGATCAAGTACAGTGAAAAGGTTGGGATTTGTCAGCGGATCAAGGGCATACCCTGTAACTTTTGCATCAAGATGAGAAAGTCGCAATGCCAACCAGCTTCCCTTGAACCCGGTATGCCCCGTAATTAAAACTTTCTTGTCTAGCCAAAAACTGTTATTGGTCTTTAATCCCACACTTTCCAAAAAGCTTGACTGTTCTTCCACAGTTTATTCAAATGGGCTATATCTCTTCCATGGTCCATGCATTCCCAACTTCCTTCATGCCGATAAACCATCACCTCGCCAGTTTTGGCTATTTCTTCAAGAGGCCCAACCTCAAAATCGCAATTTTCATCTTCCGTCAAATAATCAAGCATTCCCTTATTAAACACCATAAACCCGCCGTTGATCATTCCTTGGGATGTTTGCGGCTTCTCCTGGAAAACATTTACCTTTCCGTTTTCTTCCACTAGTTCACCGAAGCGCGCCGGCGGATGAACACCGGACATAGTAACAATCTTACCGTGGGACTTGTGAAATTCGAACAAATTTTTAATATCAATATCAGCTACCCCATCTCCATACGTCAACATATTGATATCAGAGTCCAAATATTTTTCAATCCTCTTGATTCTTCCGCCTTTAAGAGTATCCAATCCGGTATCAACTAATGTCACTTTCCAGTTAATTTCGGTATGACTGTTGTGGTATTCAATAGTGCCAGTTGAGACTTCAAGAGTAAAATCAGAATTAATAGCCTCATAATTGTAGAAATAGTTTTTTATGACATCCGCCTTAACACCCAAACAGATGATGAATTCGTTGAAACCATAATGAGAATATATCTTCATTATATGCCACAGAATTGGCCGATTACCAATAGCTACCATAGGCTTAGGCATCCTTTCATCTTCTCCTTCGAGCCTTGTGCCCCAACCGCCAGCAAGTATGATTGTTTTCATGACATTAACATTAATTATATACCGTTAAAACAATTCATCAAGATTCTCTTCGATAGAATTTCATAAACCGCATTTTGAAGGAAAATGCGATCATGGTGATACCGAGCATGAAGGTTTTGAAGAAATTTCCTGTTACAGAGCTTGCTCCTACACGTTTATTATATTTTAACGGAATTTCTACAAATTTTATGTTCTCTTTTATAACTAATAGCATCATTTCTAACCCAAAATGATTACCATTAACAGTGAATCGAGGACTAATTTTCTTTAAAGAATTTTTAGATATAAGCCTGGTCGTACAACCTACGTCACTTAACTGTGTGGTAAAAAATAGTATTTCAATTAATTTAGCAACAAACCAGTTTCCCCATTTCAGAAACAGGCCCATATTTGCTCCACTTCCAATTGCATGGGAAGAAGTCCTTGTTCCAAATACAACGGGAAAATCATCACCGTAAATAAGTAACTTCAAAAAATCATTTGGATCAAACGTCCCATCGGCTTCAGTCATGATTATTAAATCGCCCACTGCTACTCGCAATCCTTTTCTGTAGCCATATCCATAGCCCTGATTTTTTTCATAAATAATTTTTGCATTTGTTTGTCTAACTTCGTCATCAGTACCTCTCTGAGCATTATTGTTCACAACAACGATTTCATCTACTACATTTAAACTCTCAACATCCTCAATAAATTTCTTTATTGAAGATTTTTCTTGAAAGGTCGATATTACTACAGAAATAGATTTATTATTATACATTTAAATTAAAATAAAAAATGATAGAAATAGATAAATATTAATCAAATTTAACCATATCCATTATTTATTTTGATTTCGAATATAGTCTTTCAATGAAATTTCCATTGTCAAAGGATCATTTAGGGAATCATAACATTCATAATTATACACTTCTAGCCTTCTAAAATTAATAGGGAGATAATCGATATTGTCAAATGACTTTATTATTGAATCTTGAAGAGAAAATTTACAAGATCTGCCTTTTAAAAATAATTGGGCCCAACTAGAATTATCACCAACTAAAAAATAACCTTGGTTTAATTTATTAGACTTATTGCGCATTAAATCCCAAATATTATCATCATGAAATATAAGCCAATCAAATTCAGGATTTGCAAGAATTCTTAATTTAGAATGATTGATATAATATTCGGAAACTTCATTTAAAACAACATTTCTCTTATACATAAGAAAAGTCTGATGGAACATACCAAGAATTAACATAGAAAATAATAGTTTTATCTTAAATTTTGGCCAGAATATTGTTAAAATAACTAATGGAAGATAATAAATTAACAATTTTATCAATTCATCAGTCTGGAATAACTGACCATTAGAAATCTTAATTATACAAAATCTTAAGAATAAAGTATAGATACAGACTTTAAAGAAAATCATCCGTATTTTTGTTAAATTAGTGTTCGAATAAATTATTGAAACCATAAATAAAATAGGAAAATAATAATATGCGAGATATACAAACCATCTTGCTGATGGTAATATTCCTAAGCCAATAAAGGATGCAAAAAGGCATAAATAAATATTCCCATATTTATTAAACGCGGTTGTTTGCAAAGAAATAAAGTTTTTTCTATTATCATAAACCCATAAAATAATTAATATCGTAAATATATATGAAAGGTATTTATGGTGTGGGTTTAATATAAAATTACTGAACCTAATGATCTCCTTATTCCAGGAAATTTGTAAGCGATTGCCTCCTTCTTGAGTCATATTCAAAAGAAAATCTAATGCCTCATGAGGTTTAGGTAAGAATATTACTGATAAACCTACTAGAGTACTTAATGACAAAGAAATTAGAATAACCTTAATATTTTTTGAGGATAATATATTTCTATTAAAAACCATAAAAAGAATTATATATATATATAATATCCAGCTGTTACTATGGAAAGTTAACCCAAACATACCAATTACAATTGAAGCAATTATTATATATTTAATCTTATTAGACGACATGAACCACTCACCTAAAAGAATTATATATAAATATATTGTTGACAACCATATTTCAGGTCTTGTTGGTGAAATCCAATACATTGTAAAAACAAAATAAAAATATAGTGATGCTACTAAATACGAAATTTCCTGATTTTGATATCGTCGTGAAATTAGATAAACAAAAATCGTACTTGTACATAATAGGATTGCATGAATAAATGATGGCCATCGAAAATTAAATGGGAAAAAATAGTTGTACCCCAAAGCCAAAATACCAAATTGTATTCTTTGAAAAGGATGCTGTACCTTTTCATAATTATTATAAAATGGGTTTTTTAATCCAATAGTATTTCTAACGGTAGTAGCGTGTACACCATCGTCATATGTTGGCGTTCTAATAAAAACTCCTACAGACACGAAAAACAATCCAATCAGAATTAGTGTTATCAAACGTTTATTTATGGGATAATTATCAGTCATAATGAAAGCAATAATTATTAGAATTAATCATTTTTATTAATTTATTGACCGCAAAAAAAAATGTGTGGTAAATAACCTATCAAAATAATAATTATTCATTTCAATGAAATATTGAATAACCCCCATCCTTCAAATTCATCCAGGTCAGGCGTGAGGGGGGTTGATCTCAACTCATATCCATTTGATATAGCTATTTCATTCACTTGAAAAAGGGTACTGTCTATGTATGTACTGTTTCCCAAAACAAATAAAGAACCATTATCTTTAATTAAATCTAAAGTTAATTCCGGCATGAAAATCCCCGGAGCTTCAAATCTTTCACGGATTGCTTCCCTATTGTCGTTTCCTAGATAGGTCCTTGTTCCAAGAATAAAATATGGGTGTCTTCTGCGGTGGGTTGATAATAAGGCATTCTCAGGTAGAGAAATTTTATGATTATAAACATGTAGCCAAAATTTTGACTCTGGACCTCTTGGAAATCCAATATAAAACTCTTGTACTGATTGTAAAAATACCAATAAAACAAAAGCATATCCAACCCATCTTATTCTTTTTAGACTCAATATAATCAAATAAATAAATGGAAATATATACCAAATATAACGAGCTCTAAGAAAACTCATCGTAAACCATAATGCTGTTAAGCAAATGATAACAATAAACACTTTACTAAAGTTCTTCTCTATTATACCCTTTGCACCGAAATAAATCATAGACAAAGGAAATATGGTAAATAATAGTGTAGCAAATGGATTGGTCAGACCTGATAACCCCGCTATCAAATGTGGAAGTATTTTCCACAATTGAAGCTTGATGGTATACACATTGGATGACCAAAACATTGAGTAAAGACGCCTTAAACCTGAACTTTCTAATGACGGAACTTCAATAAGGGTATAAATTAAAATAAATGAAAATAGGAGGACCAAGCTGCCTAAAATAAGTAACGCCGAAACTCTATACTTTTTAACTAAGAGTGCACTAATTACTGCTGACCCAATAACAAGTGAAGCATTAAGCCGAAATTGAACCAATACAATAACAAATAAATATATAATTAGCATTTTCTTTATAGCAGGTTTATAAAATGCTGAGGATTCAAGTAAATCAATATCTCGAACAAACTTAATAACCAAATAAACAAACCACACAGTCAATGAATTAAAAAATCCATCATTCAACGCAAGCATGTTGAAACGGTACATATGCCAGGCACCAAGATAAACAGACAAAAGTGAAATTAATGGAAAACCCTTCTTTAACCCACAGAATCGGGCAATCTTATAAAGAGGATAAATCCCACTTAAATAGAGTAAATAATTGATGACAACTATAGAAAGGATGCGACCTTTCGCACCAATCCCAATAAGTGAGAGTATCACATGAATAAAAACGATCCCATTCTGGGGAGTTTTTACAGGCCAACTTGGTATCGCAGTAATATCTCTCATTTCACTATATTTCACGATACTGTCAGCAATTGATATATAATAAAAGGCATCGCTACCTATGAGAAAAATTTTATTTGACATAAAGAAAAAGAAAGAATAAAATGATACGAATAGTCCTATCAAAATGATAGCTATCGATATTTTATTCAGAGAAAGAAAAAGGCTTGATATTTCTTGCACCATTTTCTTCATTCTATTTTGAATCATTAATAAAGGTCCACATTATGACTATTATAAACATCCAAAAAATATTCTTGATAATTCTTAATCATCACTTCTAAGCTGAATTCTGCAGCAACTTTTTTTCTAGCATTTTTGATTATTCCTCCAATAGTCTGCTTACTTCGATTCTCAAGTATGTAAAGTATCTGATCAGCAAGAATTTCAGGATCATCACTCGATACCAGAAAACCGGTTTTACCATGGTCAATGATTTCTCTAGGTCCAAAATCTACATCAGTTGAAATTACTGGCACTCCGCATACCATCGCTTCCAATAAAACATTTGGGAATCCTTCCCACTTAGATGAGAGGACAAAAAGAGTTGAGGTTGACCTTGCAAGAAATTTATAAGGATTATCTTGATAGCCCGTAAACCATGTATTTTCAGCTACACCTAAACTTTTTGCCAATCTTTCTAGACTTTCTCTTAGTGGACCTTCTCCAATGATAACCAGACGAGATTGTGTTCTTTCCCTCACAATGGAAAAAGATTTTATTAAACATGCATGGTTCTTCTGAGAAGATAACCGACCAATGGTAATTATGGTTGGCAATGATTCCTTGTACCATTCAAATAGAGAATCGTCCTTTGCTAATAATGTTATCTCATTTGATTGCACTCCATTTTGTATAACATGAACATCCTTTTCACTTAGACCCCATTCATTGCATAGATAATTCTTTGTTCCATGGGAGTTGGCAATCAATCCATCAGCATGTTTGTAGAGCAGTCGTGTAAATAAAGGATTCGGATGATACTCAGGATTATTTGACACTCCTACAATGAAGATCACATTATCGAAAGGAAAGAGAATCTTGACCATCATTAAAACAACATTGACGCGCCTCAAATTACTAAAGACTATGTCTGGCTTTGTGGACAGAAGCAACTTAATTATTCTTACAATTGGTATTAGAGTTGTCATGCCTCTCTTACCTAAATAGGTTAAAGAACTATACTGGAACTTCTTCATATTATTACTATGATGTTCTGAAGAGAAAGTCCCAATATGTACATTGTAACCTTCAGAACATAGGAACCTTATCAAATGCGTAGTCCTACGCTCCGCTCCACCCTTATCAAAACCACCAGTTAATACAAGAAGACTGGGGAATTTATTAGGCTTATCTATAACCACTCCAAAAATTTTGGCGCATTATTAATTAAAGGCACCCTGACGAGACATAGATTAGTGAAGAAAGAGCCTCAGTCACAGATAAGGCTTAGGTAATTGGGAGTATTCAAATCAAACCGCTATTAGACTCACAAAACCGCTTGATCCATCAACCTCAATGAGGTTCCCGTTGTCGAATTGTGATACTATGCCAGGAATATTCACAACAGTAGGTACTCCATATTCTCGTGCTAGGATAGCACCATGCGATAGCACATTTCCTTGTTCAACAATTAAACCAGATATTTCCCAAAGTATAATACTCCAAGCTGGACGAAAATTATAACAGACAGCTATTTCGCCCTGTTTTAATGAACTAAGGCTATTTCCATTGGATATGATTCTCACTTTACCCTTTGCGAGCCCAGTGCAACATCCAATACCGTAAAATCTGTTTGATGTACTGATTACATTCTGTCTATTTGATGAGAAATTTGCTGTTTTGGGTATACCATTTGCCTTAATCGTAGAAAACGAATTCTTTCTCTTTTGTATCTTTTTACGGTAATCCAGACCCGATTCATCTCCTGAACAAATTTTGGATATTTCATTTTGTTTAAGATAGAAAATGTCGTTTTGAGATAACAATTCACCTTTTATTTCTAACCTTCGCCCAATTTCTATAGCAATCGTTCGAATCATCATATTCACTGAATAAAGAAACAAATTGCGCTGCTCCTTATACCCTGCTAAACAGTTCACTTTGAATAATAATAGTTTGAATATTGACATTCTCAATCTCCCAAAAGAAAGTAGGCTGAGATCCTTTTTTAATTTCTTTAAAGCTCGCTTAGCTTTGATTTTTTTTTTGTTAACTGATACGGAAAGATTATCCTTATTCGATAATTGTAACACTTTTACAATTGTTGAAATAAGTCTTTTCTCATCTAATTCCCATCCTGGATCTCGTGGGTATCTATCTGCCCAGAGATAGCTATTCTTTTCAAGAAAAGTTTCTAATTGTTTAAGATACTTTTTACTTTTTAAATCTTTTTGGAGAATTCGGCGCAGTTGTGAAAACGACATTTCATTAATTGATTCAGAAGGTAAATAATTCTTTATTTTTAATAACAAGGACTCAAGAGAAGCATCTCTATGAGTCGTTGGGTTTCTGTAGGTAATATATGAAAATAAATCTATGCTATCTTTCTTATCTAATGTAAATCGAATATAATGTGAAAATACATTGAGAGCAGTTTTAGCTGATGTTCCAATTGCAAAACTCTTAATTTGTGAATCAATATAAATAAATATGACTTTATCGAACCAACCAGCTAGTTCATCGAGAGATGTCGAAAGGCTATATCTCTTTTGAATATCACTTAATAAACTTTTGTATTTTGGCAGAGTCTCTCTAGTATAAATGTTCAATACGTGGCGAGAATTAATCAAGAACACTATATCCACAATTCTCAACCATAGCCTAATAAGCCAATTGACTTCTGACAATGGCTGCTTATT
>Ga0187827_10009319_pt1 | contig 10426 bp, 9 predicted proteins | sample ETNtaG_39_FD_167969 | JGI IMG/M metagenome (GOLD analysis project Ga0187827, IMG submission 167969) | Marine microbial and viral communities from oxygen minimum zone, Eastern Pacific Ocean - ETNP2014_SV_150_PacBio MetaG (Illumina Assembly) | ecosystem: Environmental > Aquatic > Marine > Hypoxic... | reverse complement strand
CTCCCGCCCGGAAAACCAAGTCTGACTGGTAATCCTCCCTACAGACTAGATTCCGATTGTATTAAAATTTCCTGGACTATAGGGCCGGCAACTGCTGCACCGTATCCTTTAGTGTGCTCAACTACAACTACAAAACAGTACTTCGGGTTTTCAAAAGGGGCGTATCCGACAAACCAAGCATGATTCTCATCCTCTATTGCCGTTTGCGTTGTCCCGGTTTTTCCTGCTACCAGCAATTCTTTCAGGCCTGCCTTCTTAGCGGTGCCACTGGTCACTACCTTACGCAATGAATGTTTTATTAAATTCATGTTTTCTTCTGTTATATTTATTTTTTCTGTCAGATCATACTTATTGTTTACTAATATATTCCCCTTATAATCGGATATTTTCTGGAGAATATGAGGTTTCGTATACCATCCGCCATTTGCAATAGTGGCTATCATCCTTGCAATCTGTATCGGTGTCACCAGCATTGCCCCCTGGCCAATAGACAAATTAATTGTTTGTGAGACGGAATCTGATTTTGGGAAATTTCCTCTTTTTTCATAAGCCAGGCCAATATCTGTAGTATTTCCAAATCCAAAATTTTCTGCCCACTTTCTTAATAACTCTCCTCCCAGGAGTTTTGCAGTTTCGTAGAAGAAAATATTGCATGAATATTGTATGGCCTCTTCAACATTTAATAAACCGTGGCCTTGCTTTGTATGACATCGAAAACGGATATTTCCAACCTTCAATGATCCGTAGCAGGGAAAGTGAGAGTTTTCATCTATTTTGTTTTCTTCCAATGCTGCAATTGCAGTGATTATTTTAAAGGTTGATCCTGGAGGCAATACACTTTGAATAGGTCGATTGAGGAAGGGTTTGAGGGGGTTTTTGCTAAGAGTTGCGTAGTCCTTATTAAGAGTATTTAAGTTATATCTGGGGAATGATGCCATTGCGATGATTTCACCATTCCACGGATCCATTACAATAACGGAACCCTTGTTTTCACCGAGTGCTTTTTCTGCAATACCCTGTATTCTGCTATCTATGGTCAGGAAGATGTTATTACCGGGGGTTGAAGGCCTTTCCAGGATAAGCTTGTTAACACGCATAGTATCAAGAGTTACTTCCTCAAATCTCTCTCCCGGAATTCCCATTAGCCTTGAATTATATATCTTCTCAATTCCGTTTTTCCCAATTAAGGCATCCATTGAAATTGACTTTTGAGTAAAAAATTCTGATTCTGATTCACCACTTTTTTTAAGATCATCAAACCATTTTTTCTTAAAATTATAGTTTTGTACCTCTTTTTCACCCATCTTTCCAACATAACCTATTACATGTGCAGACATATCTCCCTGGGGGTACCATCTTGCCGGGTTTGTTTCTATTTGTATGCCTGGTAGGTTCATCATCTCCACTTCAAACTTTGCAACTTTTTCCCAGGGTACGTGAGAGACTATTGAGTGTGGTACTGCTTCTTCTTTAATGCGCATCTTTCTTTCATTTCTCTTTTCAACGGCACGCTTGATATTTTCTACTTTTTTTACAATTTTTATAGTTTTATCGAAGACATCGATATATGGAATCTCAAGTAATTCAGCTATCTTCTCCACCCACATTACCTTATCAATATGACATTCTTTGCATAGGTTATGGTTTAATGCCATCTTTTTTACCTCTGATGCTCTGGGTAATATGTTTTGTTCAAAGCATGAGTGTGTGTCAAACAGTTTTTTATACATAACGGTGAGTTCAAAAGAGTGTTTGTCTACCGCTAAAATAGAACCGTTCCTGTCATAAATTGTTCCTCTTAGCGTATTAATGTCAACGGTCCTTATTCTTTTGTTATTTGATATACCACTGTATTTTCCTCCTTGAACCATCTGTATGTAAAACAGCTTGCAGAAAATTACCAGAAATAGTACTGATATAGTCCCAAAAAGTATTTTAAAACGAGTCTTTTGCATTATCTTATTTTTCTTCGTAAAGATGGAAATCCGAATGAAGAGTAAAATCTGTTGAGCAACCAGAATACAGGAGGAACAATCACTGCATTATAGATAGCGATAAGAGGGCATTTCAATACCATAGGTAATAAGCCTGGCGAAGTAAATGATATTGAAAACATAAAAAGGTAGAGAAAATTATATATTACTGAAATTATAAACGTAACCGAAATTTGTGTAGCCAAATGCCTGCCATATATATTATCTCTGATCATTGATATCATATACCCCACTATAACAAACAAAACAGTATTTAAACCGAATAGCCCTTCGGAAAAACAGTCCTTAGCAAGACCCATTGTCCAGTTTGCATGTAATGATCGTTCGAGTTTAGAGTTTAATGAATGAAAAACAAGAAAAATGATAAAGAGATCAGGTTGTATGCCCAGAACGCCTATGTGTTGTAATAATGTCGTCTGGATTAGTGATATGCAAAGAGTAACACTTATTATGGCAAACCATGGCATGGGGATATTTTTGTAACTCTAAAAAATGTCTTTAAATCACATATTTTCATCAGGGAGGTATTTCTCAATTTATTGATGATTTACTTCAGGTTCAGAAATACGTTCTACACTTTGCTTCCTAATTACCAATACATGCTCTATCCTTGAAATAGCAACTCTTGGCTTGATCTTAATGTCTTTGAACAGTTTTGCATTTTTCTGTTTGACCTCAATAACATCACCGACATAGAGAGACTTCGGGAATGCTCCCCCGATACCTGATGATACAACCTTGTCAGATTCATATATCTCTGTTTGTCTGGGTACATATTTCATTATACATGTGCCATCGGCAGTTCCCTGAACCATTCCCTGTGTTCTTGATTGCAAAAATCGCACTGGAACATTGGATGCGGGGTCGGTAACTAGAACAACTCTTCCGGATGAACGTCCTATTGCTGAGATACGGCCTACAAGCGCATTTCCGAAAACTACAATATCACCAATTGAAGCGCCTTGTTTTGTTCCAACATCAATAGTAATACTTTTCCTGAAGTTTGAGACGTCGTAACCTATGATATCCGCAATTATTGGTTTTTCCTTACTATAATTGCTCTTTTTAAATTTTGATACAAATTCCAGTTTTTGTTTATAAGTATTTATAGCGTCTTGCTGTTTTACTATTTTGTTTTTAAGGAAGAAGACTTCTTCCTCCATCTCTTCGTTTTTTTGAGCGTTACTTGTTACTGATACCAGCTTTTTAAATTTACTCTTTAAGAAATCAGATGTTTGAGATATTATCTTTTGAACTGGTGCAAGGGGTGACGCAACTGTAACTTTGATGTTGTTTGTTATGCTCGCCGGAATGGTTAAAAACGTTATGGATACTATGACAAGGATGTATATTATACTACTTTTAATGGATCTGCCAAAATCAGGATTCAAGTTCCCTGTCCCACAAAACATTCTTATATAGATCAAGATCTTCCAGAAGTATGCCAGTTCCTCTCGCGACTGCTGTGATAGGTTCCGCCGCCATCGTTACCGGAAGTCCCGTTTCTTCAGCAGCTAATTTATCTAAACCTCTGATCATTACACCACCGCCAACCATAACCATGCCTGTCGTTAACAGATCAGAAGCTAACTCCGGCGATGCTTTTTCCAGTGTCTTCCTTATAGCATCTAAAATAGCATCTGTTGCTGGCAGAAGCGCTTCTCTTATCTCTTCCGATGTAATAGTGACTGCTCTTGGTAATCCGGCAATGGCATCACGTCCCCTGACCTCTGTTGTAAGTTCTTCCTCTAACTTGAAAGCTGAACCAATTTCAATCTTAATTTTTTCTGCTGTCCTGAATCCAATATCCAGACTGTAGGTGCGTCTTACATACTGAACTATTACTTCGTCCATTGCGTCACCAGCAACCCTCAAGCTTTCATGCGCAAAAATATCTCCTAATGAAATGACGGCTACTTCTGTGGTTCCACCTCCGATGTCGACTATCATGCTGGCAACCGGCTCTCCAACGGGAAGCCCTGCGCCAATAGCAGCCGCTTTAGGTTCAGATATTAAATAAACCTCCCTGGCACCTGCCCTTTCCGCTGAATTTACAACAGCACGTTTTTCCACGGCAGTGATTCCGGATGGAATGGCGACTACTACCCTTGGCCGTATTCCCCATTTTCTCTTATGCACCTTTAAGATAAAATACTTGAGCATCGCCTCTGTAATATCGAAATCGGCGATAACACCATTCTTCATCGGCCTGATTACAGAAATGCTGTTTGGCGCTTTTTCCAGCATCATTTTAGCAGATTGACCGACCGCTTTTCCGTTTAATAATACCTTACTTGTGCCGGGCTTTACCGCAACCACAGACGGCTCAAACAGCACGACTCCCTGGCCGGGAATACACACCAGAGTATTTGCTGTTCCCAGATCGATACCCATATCTGTGGAAGCCAACCCTAACATATAATCTAATGGATGCATATTTTTGTTATATTTTTTCTGTACTAGAGATATAAGCTAAAATTCTACATAGGCTTACGTCCGCGATTATACGGTCGCCCCTCTAAATGTCAAGCGAAAATTCTTCTTGCCAGTGCTGTAAAAAATAGTACAGCGGTTACTGATAAACATGAAATTGCGAACACATCTCCGAAGTTCGTATACCATGAGTTCACAGAATTTTCAAATTTGATTTTGTTACACAATATACCCTCTATTTCTTTGTACTTTTCTTCATTATATAGGTAATCATATATTTCACCGTTTGGTGCAATAAATGAAGAAATTCCACTATTGGCAGCCCGTGTAATACTGATCCGATTTTCAACCGCCCTGAATACCATTACCGCCAGATGCTGGTCAAGTTCAGAGCTGTCATGAAACCAGGCGTCATTTGTGATATTTATCATAAAATCGGCACCATCCTTCCTGAATTTTCTTACCAAAGGTGCAACCGTATCTTCATAACATATTATTACTCCAAATTTACAAAGTCTGTCGTCTTTTCTGGTATCAAGTTCAAACATTGTCCTCTCTCCGCCTCCACTCAAACTTGCACTATATGGTACTAAGTAAGAAAAGATTGAAAGCCACTCTTCAAAAGGGATAAATTCCCCGAAAGGCACAAGGTATATTTTGTCATAACGATCTAAATATTCTCCATGTCTGTCAAAATAGAAAGCCGTATTGAAATACAAGGCATTAGAATCCCGTACATCAATAGCCGTGCCTCCTAATATCAAGTTAGCAAAAGTAGCATCTGTTATAGTTCGGACAGATTCTTTAGACAATTGGTCAATCTCCCTGTTAAGGAGCTTCGGATCAATATTCAGGATGCCCGGAACCATAGTCTCTGGCCAGACAATTACGTCAGCGTTTTTTCCCGCTGCCTTTAGTGATAGATCTGTATATTTCAATAATATCTTTTTCTTCTCTTCTCTATCTGCCTTGATCTTAACACCCTGCGGGACATTTCCCTGGACAACGCAAATGCTGGGACCTTCCGGCAGTACACGATTACCTTTTAGATCAAAATAACCATAAGCCAGAACCAAAGACATCAGAACACAAGGTACAATTATTGTGATCCAAAATACTATTCTATTTTTATTAGAAAAAACGACTGAGCCATCCTCTGACCCGTGAAAACGTTTGAGCAGGAATTGTTCTATCAAATCTGCAATTGCCGCGTTAATTGCAACGATCAGAAATGATATGCCATACACGCCGGTAATGTCGGCAATTTGTAACAAAGGCAGGTGTAGATATTGACTGTGTCCGACAAAGAACCATGGGAAGCCAAAATAGGGAAACGATCTTAAATATTCAAATGCGACCCAGACGAACGGGGCGATGAAGAGATGCGGTAACCGTAGCCGCTTGCGCAAAAAATGTATTACAAGGCCAAAACCGTAGAAGTAAAGGGCTATGTAAAGAGCTAACAATATCCATCCAAAACCGGTAACAGACCATAGCCATGTTAAGTTGAAAACAAAAAATAGAAAACCGGTCAAATACGAAAATAGGCCAGTCCTGTATCCTGTCGATATTATTATGAACCATGGCACCAAAGCAATCCAGACCAGATAACTTATACATGGTGATGGAAATGAGAATGAAAGAAGAAGAGTTGTTAGAAAAGAGAGAAAGAGATTTACGTAAAAAGGTTTTTTGTACAATATGTTTTTCCCAATATGGAGTGCATCATCCCCGCCCTAAAAATTGGCGGGCAGGCGTAATGATGCGTATTAAAGCAGCTAAACTTTTAAAGCAAACTGTCTGTCAACATTACCTCCACCATATAACCTGCGTTCAGTTTATCGACTGACTCTCTGATAATCAGCAGCCCATTAGCCTTAGTTAATGAAAACAGATCTCCGGAGCCATGCCAGTCTATGAGAGAAACCTTCCAGCCTGAGCCCTCCTGTCTTAATAAAGCCGGTCGGTATTCGCGACGTTTCTTTTTGATTTTAATCATTTTTTCCAATTCCGCATGGATGATCGGATGTTCATAAGATGTATAGCCCATCATTTTCTTGATGCATGGCTTGACAAACAATTCAAAAGTAACAAAAGTTGACACAGGATTTCCAGGAAGCGCAAAAATTAATTTATCACCCTTCATGCCAAATACTGTAGGTTTACCCGGTCTAAGGGCCACTTTTTCAAAAAATATCTTAACACCAAGATCCAGTAATACTTCCCCGACAAGATCATATTCTCCCATTGATACTCCACCGGACAGTATCAATATATCTTTCCTTAAACCCTTTTGGATCAATTTGCGTATTTCACTTTTCTTATCATTAACCCTGCCAAGGATTTCGACGTCTGCGACAATCTGCCTAGCTTGAGCCGCCAGTGAGTAGCTGTTGCTATTACGTATCTGCCACGGTTTCGGTTTACGGGTAATCTCTACCAATTCATCACCTGTTGAAATAATCCCAACGCTCGGTGTTGAATGTACATTAACACTGCTTTTGCCAACTGCGGCGAGAATGCCGGTCTCCTGAGCCCTTACTCTCGTTCCCTTTGAAAGGACAGTATTGCCGACACGAACGTCTTCTCCTTTTCTGGCAATGTTTACACCTTTTCCTATCTTCTTAAGAATACGCACCTTTTTGTCATTGTCTAAAGGTTTTGTTTCTTCTACCTTTACTACAGCGTCTGCACCGGCTGGTACTACTGCACCCGTCATTATCTTCGATGCCTGTCCTCTGCCAACTTTCTTCTTCGGGTTATATCCGGCACGTATACTTTCAATGACTTCAAGTTCTATCGACGGTTTTATATCTTTTGCAATTACCGCATATCCATCCATTGCAGACCTGTTAAATGGCGGCATATTTAAATCCGACTTAATGCCCTCTGCAAGGCAAAGTCCAGCTGCATTCTCCAGTTTCACTTTTTTAGGTGGTAGCTTTTTCCCTTTTCTTAGAACAATCTTTAATGCTTCATCAACACTTATCATAATCTCTCCTTTTATTTAAAATTCCGTAGAGGCAATTCATGAATTGCCTTTACGGGTTTAATTATATATTGTTTCTGTAATGGGAGTTTTTCCAAAAAGAAATGTACTCGTAACAATACTAATTCTTTAACGAAATGTTGTCAATGTAGATTTTAATGTTTAGAAGAAACAAATAATCGTGTTTTATCATCCGACTATGCCTTCATGTAAAAAAAAGGGGGGGGGATTTGAGTTGTACTAAGTGGCAAGATGTACTCATTGTACATTTGTAATAAACCAGAATAACACCTATTTTCGTCTTATTTACTGATCAGTCTAATACCATCATCCTCAATAGTAATAAGCCTTTTCCTGTAAATAGCGCCTATCGCTTTTTTGTACGTCTTCTTACTTACGCCGAATAGTTTATTAATAGTTTCCGGGGAGCTTTTATCTGTTACTGAAATGAACCCGCCTTGTTCTTTTAAGACATTAAGAATTGTATCTGTTATGTCATCTACCCTTTCATAGCCGGGCTTATGCAGGCTGAGGTCTATTTTATTATCTTCCCTTACTTTTTTGATGTATCCTTTTGTTTTTTGCCCACTCTTTAACGGCTGAAACACTTCGTTAGAGTAGATGACTCCCCAATGTGTACCATTTATAATTGCCTTGTAGCCTATATCGGTCTGATTGCAGATCAGCAGTTCTACTTCCTGGGCTGCATGAAAGTTGCCCGGGGTGTTGTCTAGGTACCTGTCCAGCCTCGTGGTGGCTGCAATGCGATTACTTTGTTTGTCAACATAGATTCTGACTATATACGATTTGCCTATTTCCATGGTTGGGGATTGTTCACCGAAAGGCACCAGCAGATCCTTGAGCAGGCCCCAATCAAGGAAGGCCCCAACAGACTCGACTGCAACGACCTTCAGCAAAGCAAAATCACCGACCATTGCGTAGGGAGTTTCAGTAGTGGCAATAAAGCGATCTTCTGAATCGAGATAGATAAAAACCTTGATGATATTATCAACCTTGCAATCTTCGGAAACATATCTGCGAGGCAGCAGAATTTCTTCATGCTCTCCTCCATCAAGATAGACTCCGAAATCAACCTCTTTTATTACTCTTAAATTATTATATACTCCAATTTCTGCCATTATATAGATCCCGTCACTTAAAGTTATCCTTTAATATTTCCAATGGGTTTCAGCTTTACGACTTTTTTCGTTATACCCAATTTGTCCATAGTTTCGACAACCTCTGATATGTCCTTATAGGCAATACCGGCTTCTTCTGCCAGGCCGGACATTGAGGCGGTCTTAACATGAATGCCAGCTTTAGCCATAGTCTTCAGGAGTTGATCTCCTCTTACTCTCTTTTTAGCGGTGTGCCTTGACATCGTCCTACCTGCGCCATGCATAGTTGAGCCAAATGTATCTTCCATTGCTTTTTCAGTACCTGCCAGCAGATAAGAATCGGTTTGCATTGAGCCGCCAACGATAACAGGCTGCCCGACGTCTCTGTAGATTTCAGGAAGCTCCTTCCTGCCTGGCCCGAATGATCTTGTTGACCCTTTTCTGTGAACTAAGAGCTCTTTCTCTTTTCCGTCTATTTTATACCTCTCTACCTTTGCGATATTGTGTGCCACATCATATACTATCTCTATTCCAAGTTTTTCTACATCGGTATCAAAAACCTTTGAGAAGCTTTCTCTTATTCTGTGGGTAATTATCTGCCTGTTTGCAAAGGCACTATTTGCGGCGCAAAGCATTGCCTTGTAATAGTCTGAACCTTCAGGTGATTTAAAAGGCGCACAGGCAAGTTCTCTGTCTCTTACCGTCATGCCATACTTTTTCATTGCCTTGTCGAATACACGAAGATAATCGGTCGCGACTTGATGACCAAAACCTCTCGATCCGCAATGCACCATGATGACTATCTGGTTTTGTTCTCTTATTCCAAATACGTTTGCCGCCTTCTCGTCATAGATATTATCTATTGTCACCATCTGGATCTCCAGATAATGGTTTCCGGAACCAAGAGTGCCTAGCTGGTTTATTCCTCTCGATATGGCCTTTTCGCTAACCTTTGATGGATCTGCGCCGGGTATATGCCCACACTCTTCTATCTTTTCACGGTCCTGAGGGAGGCCATAACCATTTTCTATACACCAGTCAGCACCTTTTTTCATAATTTCTTTAAGCTGTGATGCTGAGACCTTCAGAGAGCCCTTGGCGCCTACCCCTGCCGGAACTGACCGGAACAGCTCATTAACGAGTTCCCGGATCCGGGGTTTTACTTCATCTACTGTTAAATGAGTTGTAAGCAATCGCACCCCACAATTAATGTCGAAACCAATCCCGCCGGGAGAGATAATACCTTCTTTAGTGTCGAAAGCGGCTACACCGCCAATAGGAAACCCGTATCCCCAATGGCCGTCAGGCATACAGAGTGCATATTTCTGGATACCGGGCAGGCAGGCCACATTTGTGATCTGCTCAAAAACACCTTTATCCATCTCCTCAAGAAGTGTGTCGCTTGCGTATATCCTCGCAGGGACAAGCATACCCTCCTTCTCTGTTTTCGGGATTTCCCATAAACAGTCTGAGATCTTATTAACCTTCATTTCTGTTTCCATTTTGTTGGCCTCTACTTCTCCCTTACCTCAATCATCTTTCCAAAGGGGAGGTGAAAAAACGACTAACACTTTGTGCAGTTTTATAAATCCAGAATAAATCGGGATATCCATTCGCCGTCCTTTTCATACACTTTGAATAGGTGAAAGGTTATTGCCTTTACATCACACCTGAGGTCGTGCCTAGATTGATTAATTTCTTCACCAAGTATTTCTGCCTCAAGATTGTAATTCATATCTTTTGTTATTTTTAAATTATATTTACTGAAGAGCATAAACTCTGAATCTTTTAAGTATATTAATTCTGCAAGTCAGTCAAATAGCAGGTCATCTATTTCGGGATTCTCCATGCGCAGAGTTTTTTTGATTTCAGGTTGAATGCCACTGATATTT
>Ga0187827_10009313_pt1 | contig 10429 bp, 7 predicted proteins | sample ETNtaG_39_FD_167969 | JGI IMG/M metagenome (GOLD analysis project Ga0187827, IMG submission 167969) | Marine microbial and viral communities from oxygen minimum zone, Eastern Pacific Ocean - ETNP2014_SV_150_PacBio MetaG (Illumina Assembly) | ecosystem: Environmental > Aquatic > Marine > Hypoxic... | reverse complement strand
AATAGTATAACTTTCATTCGAGGATTATCGGCAATTAATTTTTCACAATAATCTGCAACTACCGGGTCCATTTCAAGATTTAATAATTTAGGACTCTTAAGTCTTTGTTTTGCTGTTATATAGCCTGAATCTTCAAGAGCCTTCATGGTTTCTGATAGAAGTTTTAATGATAACGATCGAGTTGCGTTACCCTTTTTACATTTCATAAAATAGTTCCTCTCCTTACACAGAAAAAGTATTTGGGAGGCAATATTCACAAGTTCTTTAGGAATAAATTTTGTTAATACTTTTTGGAAAACCTTATAATATGAATCGTATTGTTCCTGATCCAAACAAATTCTGGCAAAAAATCCAGTATTTAATTTGAGAAATGTCTCTTCTTCCAAAAGTGAATTTCTTGCTTCTGGTTTTGCAAGATATTCAGCCGCCTTTCCGGGATTTTTATGCCACTCTTCTATAGATTGTTTTATTAGCCAATCTACACTTTTCTTAAAAACTGAATCTTTTTTACCTTCCTCAACAAGTTTTTCACAAACTTTTGTGAACCGAATACCTTTTTTGGTTAAATAATGAACCAAAGGCAAGTGTTCACCTAAAGTTACACTAGCAAAGAAAAATGCACGAATAGCTCGAAGCTTAAGCATTTCGTTTTCACTCATGCTTTTGGTTTCTCGAATTGACTCTTGTAATTCATAAACAAATTGGCCTTTGTAAAGTCCATACCCACCTTCTATAAAACGATACTTCGTTTTTAAACCAAAGCGACCTCGATGATCTTCCTCATCCATTTCAGATCCTGGAAGCATTTGTATTTCTCCTCCAAAAATATGGGTAAGTCCCATGGATAAAGCTTTATCTAAAGAATCCATATGACTTTGATATGTCTCTCCAGGAAGCCCTACTAAAAGATCCGTTTGAGCCCCATAGGAAAATCCTTTTAATTTTTCAATTAGATCTGATAATTCCTCAGTGCGTATGTTTTTTCGTTTGATATTTTCTAAAACTTTATCGTCTAAACTTTGGAAAGCGATATAAGTGTGGGTTAGATGTCCTAAAATTTTTCCAATATCAACCATGTGTGGTTTTGCAACTTTTGCCCAATACATTCTAAGGCTCGAAAAGGATCGTGTTTCATCATATAAATCTCTGATATGTTGGGCAATCTCAACATCTCTAGGCAAAATTCCGAAATTTGCATCCGCTAAAACAATGGCTGGCGATCCAAATGACGATTTTGCTACATAAGTAAGTTCACTTTTGACGCGTTTCATTGAAAATCTTAGCAATTTATTTAAAGCAGAAATTCCCCATATGCAAAAAGTACAACTGAATGGACAACCTCGGTTGGTTTCTAAAATTGGGTAATACCCTTCCTTCAAGAAGGGATCCATTAGTCCTGTCAAATAAGGTGATGGAACTTCGTCTAAATCATCAGGTTTTTTATAATTAGAATTACCGATCAAACGTTTTTTAAAAATAGAATAACAACCATTAATCGTATGGCCGCGTAAAATTTTAGATGTCCTTTTTTCTTTTGGTTGCTCTAATAAAAATTTTATTATTTCATAGACTGAAATTTCTCCAGCAAACATACAGTATATATCAACATATTCATTTGCTCTAAGAAATTCTTCAATTCCTTTTCTGTAAGTACGAATGTTTGGTCCACCCATAATTATGGGTAACGATGGATCTCTCTGTTTTATCCATTGACCAGCAAATTTTGATAAAGCACTATTCCAAGTGTAATTTGATAATCCAATTAGATCAGGTTTTTTTCTCTCATATGCATTCAGTAATTTGGTTACGGATTTGAAAAGACGAAATTCAACCTGCTTTCCTAGTTTGGATTGTGAATATGTTGCCAAATACCCAACTCCCGTGGGAGTATACTGATTTACTTTGAAGTAATCGTGAGCTAAATCAGATAAATAAACCAGTATTACTTTTTCTTTTCTCATCATAATTGCTAGTTAATTGCAAGAGGTTCGTGCGCATATTCTTTTCTAAATAAAGCCATTAGTTCATTATATTTTTCAATACCTTTTTTAGTTTCCGACTCTGCAATTTTTATATCTTTCCAATATGAGCGCGGTAAACGAGCATATAAAACAAATGTTTTCATTAGTCCTCTAATTTCTTCTTTTGAAATTGAAGGCATATTTAATAAGGAATCTTTTACGTAAATATGGCCTAAAGTATCTTTATCTAAATATTTTTTTTCCTCGCACAAATGCCTTAGCGATGTTCCATGATAAGGCGTAAAAGTGAAGGCATTCATATCACTACATTTAAGTTTTCTGGCTAATTCTATTGAGTCAAATATAAGTTCTCTAGTTTCATCAGGATAACCAACAATATTATTTGATACTGTTGATATTCCTTCCTCGTACATATAATCAAAGGCCTTTATAGCAACCTCATTCTTATATGCTCTTCCCACAATAACGGAACGAAATTTATGATTCCCATGTTCAACACCAATGTTTACTCTATGACAATTTATTTCTTTTAATTTTTTAGCCCTACGTATTGTTATTGTTTCAGGTCGAGTGTTCATGAAAAAAGGTAGGCTGAATTCTGAGTACATTTCACAAAATTCATCAAATTCTTTTTCTGACATTGCTAAAAATGTATCTGTAATAAAAAAAATATATTCTATGCCGTGAGACAAGATAATTTCTTTTAATTCGGTATGCAAATGCTTAATTTTTCTTTTTCTAAAAAAACGTCCTGCTTTTTGAGCTTCGTAAAATTCATTTTTTTCTGGTGAATTACAAAATCTACATGCATAAGGACAACCACGCTGAGTTTCTACTGGAGCCATTCGGTAAATCTTTCCCATCATTGGACGGTGTAAAGTAATATCTTCAAAAATAGACAAGTCCTGTACTGGAAGCGTATTAACATCTAAGGCAGGACGGATTGGATTTTTTTCTACTATTTTTCCATTTTTTTTAACCCATAAATTTGCAATATTTGATGGATCCTTACCTTCTTCAAGAGCATTAGCTAAATCTACTAGAGCACCTTCTCCTTCTCCGCGACAAACATAATCTACAAAATCTAGTTTAATTACTCTTTCGGGCGCACAACTAGCAAATACTCCTCCAGCAAGACATCTAATTTTTTTGTCTTTAATGAGTTCCATAAATTTTATGAAAATTGGAAAAGTATCTTCTACTATTGACGCAAAAATTATATCTGGATTAAATTTATTTATTTTATCAACAAAATCTTTATACATATCAGTACTTTTAAGCTTAATGCCTCTTTCATCAAAATTAAATGGTTGCACCTGGCCAACCCTTACACGATCTTCGTCCTTACTGAACCCTTCAGACTGATAATCAGACTGATAAAAAGTAGTATCAAATAAATCAATATTATTAAAACCTGCCTGCTTTAATGTGGCCGTAAGTATAGATACCGCATTTGGTACTAAAGTACTCATATTTAGGTTTGGATACAAAAATAGTATTTTAAGTTTTTTATTTTTCATCAATATCTAGAAATGTTTCATTTACAAAATATTTTCTAAAGTGCTGGTCAATGTATTTTTTGTTGTGCCAAAATTAATATATTTACCTTTAAAAAATAAACTATAAGAAAATATACAATTGCTTATTTTTTTAGTACTTAAATTAGGCCACATTTTCTCATCGAAAGACTGCAACAAAGGATCTGAACATATATGAATTACTTTTGTTCCTGACTCGAGAGCTTCAAATATTGAAGTTGTCACACCAAAAAAAATAGAAATATTTTCTTCAACTGGATTATTTGAGAAATTATCTTTGTAAATTTCCATTATTTTCTCTAATTTATTCTTAAAATCCAAATGTTTTTTTGAATTTAAATTAGCCTGATGGATTTTAATTTCTAATTTTGGGAAATTATTTTTTGAGGAATTAATTAATAATTTTTCAAACTCTTTAATTAAAACTCTTTTATTATCAAGAATATATGGTAAATATATTTTTTTGGATAATGATCTATTTTCATCTGAGCGAAAACGAAGTGATTTAATTAATAATAGCTTATTTTTAGGCCAGTCTAACTTGGATTGAAACACTTCTGCCAGCGATTCTCCGTGAACTAGTAACAAGTCTGGTGCGCCAGATCTGTAGACAAAATCACAGGGAATGGCTGGTAACATAGAATGAAAGTAACCAATGGTTCTAATTTTTTTGTCAGTACTCTTTGCTTCGGAAATGATAAATTGGTGAAAAGGTTGTGCCTCATATGGCATAAGGATAGTTTTATAACTATTTTTTTTTAATATTTCATTAACAATTAAAGACATTTGTTTTGCAAAATACGAATGATAAGAAAAATAGTGGAGTATTTTCTTTAATGAAAATCTATATTCAATAACTAACAATACAAATATTTTGGCAAGATCAAAAAAGTTGTATTTAAAAAAATTTTTTTTCTTTTTAATTAAAGTGATATTTTTGTTTAAATTAAGTGGAACATAATCATCCATTAATATTAATACCCAATGTGTATCTGGTAAATTTTTTGAATTTTCATTAAAGTATTTGTCAATAAACGAACCGTCGATTTGAAAATTTTCCTTAAAAGCCCAAGATAAAATTAAAGTATTATATTTTTTTGAAGAATCGTAATTATTATATACAAAATACTTTGAGTTTGCGGCTATAGCTAAAATATTTTTTAAAAGAATAAATAAAAATTTAAATGAAAATAACCAACCATTTAGCCAAAATTTTATTTTTGCATGACCAGGTGTTTCAGACCAAATTGGAAAATAGCAAAATCCACTTAAGGACGTTATGATATTTTCATTATCGACTTTTTTTAAATATTTTTTTACATATTCAATTATTTGAATTTGTTTATCAAATAAGTTCATAATGAGTGTTTATTGGCAATTTTTTCTAAATTCTATTTTTGGCAAACCAACATCATATGAGAACTGAAATTTATACTGGTTATTAAATTTTGCATTTTTACTTTATCTGCCTCGCTGGCAAGATGAACGAAAGTTTTCCAAAATCTATCTTTAATTCGTTTTTTTTCGTTTTCTAAAATATTAAGATCAAGTTTACCAGGAGTAGAAATACTAAGAATTTTGAATTTATTTTTTTTTAAAAATATAACAATGGATTTTGGATTAAAAAAATTTATATGATGTGGGGGAATTATTGCTCTTGAATTGTCCCATAAAGCAAGTATGTCAGTTCCAGTTCCTGATAATGTTGTAAATATGAACAAATCTTTCTTGCTCATTAATTTAGCTAAATTTTTTATAAATTTTGAAGGATTATGTAAATGTTCGATTAATTCAAAACAAGTAAATACTTTTTTTATTGTTGGTAAGTCTTCTTTTTTTACATTTTCTAAAAATTTTTCGATAACAGTTAATTTTTTTTTTTTACATTCCTTCGCTAAGAAATGTGATGGCTCAACAACTATAGCTTTTCTTTTTGTTAATTTAGAGATCTCATTCGCAAAAATTCCAGTTCCGCCACCAATATCAACACAATTGTAATTTTTAATTTTTTTTTTCTTTAAAATTTTGAAAATCATATTTGCGCGTGGTTTAAGAATTTTGTTTTTTCTCACTTCTTTTGTTTTTTTGTATAAGTTGTCAGATAAAAACTTCATAGAAGAAGATTTTCTGTAAAAATTTTCAAAATATTCTAGCTTTGGTCGTGGATTAACAAATAAAGTATTACATTTTGGACATTCGAAATAAGAAAAATTTTGTTTTTTAAAAGAAAATTTTCCTTTTTCTCCACAAGCAATACAGTTTATTTTTGTTTTTGACTTTCTGAAATATTTTTCAATATCTGATGAAGTTAAATCCAAAAACTTATCAAATATTTTTTTTGGTCTTATGTCCCTTTCTTTCATTTAATTTAGAGTAATTTTACTCTCCACCTGAAACAGTTAAAGTCTGACCTGTCATATATGAATTACTCTCGGTAACCAGGCTTGCTATATAAGCGGATATTTCTTTAGGTTCCGCCATTCTATTTATGGGAATAAGTTTAAGTCTTTTTTTCATCTTCAATTTTTTTCTTTTCATTTTTTTATGTATTTTTGTATTGGTTACACCAATACGAAGATTGTTAATAAATACATTTCTTTTTGCCCAATTTTTGTAATTGCTTGGAATAAACTCCAGACAATGTTTCGATAGCGAATAATTGTAAGAATTTGTTCCTCCTCCAAATTTCACTCCTATGCTTGAACAATTTAAAATTCTCCCCCATTTTTGTGACAACATTCTTTTCACTAGCATTTTTTCAATTAAAATAGGTAATAAAGCATTTACAGTTAAAGACCGTAAAATGCTACTCAAATTAGTATTTTCAAAACCTTTATTATCAACATAACCTATTAGATTTATAATTGAGTCATGCTTTCCGTTAAATTTTTTTGCCATTAACCTTTCAATATTTAAGTTGTTATAATTTGAAAAATTAAATTTAATAATATTTAAATCTTTTGAATTTTTTCTTAATACTTCTAATTTTTTTTTATTTTTGAAGAAATGAGCTGTAACTTTCCATTCTAGATGTAAAAAGTTTTTTACTACTTCTACTCCTATGTCAGAACTACCACCTAAAATTAATACACTTTTTTTTTTATTTTTCATTTTTTTAAACTAATACGCACCGGTTACAAGGAGAAGTATCATTTCTAAGTTTCGATTCATGCCGTTGACGTAATTTTTTATAATCATCAGATTTCCATAATTCTGATATATTGCTATTTTTAATATTACCCACAGATAATTTTGATTTATAATCAACGTCGCATGGATTTACTTTGCCATCCCACCAAACAAACATACGTCTCCATAAATCAGAACATGGAGTTTGAACCCCGGAATATTTAGACTCATAAACGTTCTCCCAAGGCATATAATCAACGAATGCTACTTGGTCGACAAGGTCGCCCCAATATTTTTCCATAGCATTGAGATTTTGTTGATTGTTTACTTTGACGCCTGAGACACGTGTAATAATTTTTGATTTTGAATATTTTTTAGTTCTTATTTCTTGAAATTTTTTGATATTTTTTAGAACATTTTCAAGTTTTCCATTAACTCTAAGCTTACTATATAAAGCATTATCAGTAGCATCAACCGAGAAAGCTAATGTTTTTACTCCACTTTCTAAAATTGCATGTGACATTTTTTCATCCAACAAAGAGGCATTGGTATTAATTTTCAAATTATAAAATTTGTCTCTGGTATAAGAAAGCATCTCCTTAAAATCTGGACATAACAAAGGCTCTCCTCTTGATGCTAGTGAAATAAATTCAATATTTCCTTCGGCTTGATCAATCATTATTTTAAACGTTTCTAATTTCATGTGCCCCATATATCCATCAGAACGCTTATTAAATTTGTTGTCAGTTTGATAACAAAAAACACATCGGTAGTTACAAATTGATGTAGGTTCGATTTGAAGATAAGGAGGAAAATCATCAGATATTCTTAGTTGAGGATGAATTTCATAACGATAGCGATGTACCAAATACTTCGGTATTTGACTTAGGTTAATACTTTGAATTTCCTTTACAACATTGGGACTAAGATCAAATTTAGGTCTACCTTCTGTGCCTGAATAAAATAAATCTTTTTTAATATAGTCTAGAACTTTTAAGTAATAATGATCTAAATTTACTACATTTTTTTCATCATCTAAAATTAATTTTAAATTATTTAGAAAATCATTTTTGTCATATTTTTTCTTTAATCTTAAACCGACAAAACTATTATATTTTTTATAAACTTGTTTCACAAATTATATAATTCTCAATTCAAAATTTAGAATTTTTTATATCCATTTTTTTTAAGCCAAAATTCAACCATTGGTAATTGCCATTCATAATCAACATCACATCCACCCCATGATGGAATATTAGCAATTTTCTTACCCATCCATTTTTGCGGTAGTAATCCATCTTTAAGTTTTTCTAAACATTTTGGACGTACAATTGATACTGACATATCAGCATAATAAACATCTCCTTGGGAATCTCTATCGCAGTTTAATGTTTTTGGATTTCCAAATGTTTTGAATGGAACAAATGGTTTTAAAAGTTTATTTTTATCAATTTTACGAGCACGCAGTGGACTCCACATATTATAAATTGAAGTTGACACTGCGGAATCAAAACTTTTATTTTTTCTTAAAATATTAATACCCCTATCAATCAATTTTCCAGTTATTGTTGGCGCATTAGCCATTAAAAGAACAATGAATTCAATATTTTTTGCATCCAAATTAAGCATTTCTTTAATTTCAAAATAACCGTGCTCATAAACATGTTCCCCAAGAGCCTTGCTACTTGTTAGCTTTCCAGGTCTTTTTATATGAATTGATCCGTATTTCTTGCTAACTCGAGTAATAACTGGACAATCAGTTGAAACAAAAATTTTATCAACATATTTTGAATTTTTAGAAGCAATCAGAGGATATTCAAATAAATGTCTTCCCAAAACTTTTTTTATATTTTTATTTGCAAATCCCTTGCTGCCTGCCCTACCCATCATTAACGCACAAATCATAATTGCTTAAGCCATATTTGGTTATATGTTAATTAAAATTTTTTTCATTTCTTATTTCATTTATCAGTTGTGAAACTCCATCATAAATATCTATATTAGATTTATGTTTAAGAATTTTTCCTCTTTTAAATTTATATGTAAATGGTGTAGTTTCATAATGACCAGCAATCTTTTTGTTTTGAAATTTTATTTCTTCAGAAATATTTAAAATTTTCGATAAATTTTTAAGAAATTTAGTAATTTTTATTTTTTTTGATCCTGTAATAATTACATATTTATTTTCATACTGTTTTTTTAAAGTTTCTACACATGTTTTCGCGGCATCTAAGACATGAATATATTTTCTGACAGTTTTTTTACTTCCTACATAACTTATTTTTCCTTTGGTGATTGCATTCTTTAAAATATACCTAACTCCATTTGTATTGTCAGAACGTTGACCATATAATGAACCAAATCTTAGAACGGTATAATTAAGACCATAATTTTTTTTAAATTCTTCAACATAATCTTCGGCTGCCCTTTTGCTACTGCGATAAAAACCACCTTCAATACTATTCACATAAATAGTGCTAGCGTTAATAAATCTTTTTATTTTATGTTTATGACAAGACTCTAGCACAAGTACCGTACCAAGAATGTTAACTCTTACTGTGTTTATAGGATCTTTAAGTGCTTGGTTTAAATCCGATAAAGCAGCAAAATGGAATACAAAATCTGCACCCTTAATTGCGTTATCAAGATCTTTTGTATTTAGGATATCTCCAATATACATTTCTTGATCGGGTCTAATCCATTTTGATTTCTTTTTATCAAAAATTTTTACTTTATGACCTCTCTTAGAGAGTTCATCAGCAACGTGCGAACCTAGAAAGCCACTTCCTCCTAAAACTACTATTTTCATATTGTATTAATTTCCTCTAAATGTATTTTTTATATCTTTCGTAAAAATTTCCCACAATGGAATTTCTGGTGAATTAGGTGTTTTTAAATATCTTTCTAAATATTTTTGATACTGTATTTTATCAACTGTAAATAAATCTTGGGTACTTAACTCATTATCAAAATTATTACTTATATTTATAAGTTTACCATTAGTATTTCTAACAAAGTTATTAATTCTTGGCCCAATCCATGAATTTTTAAGTTCATTTGATGTTAAAAAAATCGCAGGTTTTTTAAATAAAATTGCATAAGAAACTGAAGTACTAGCATGTAATATTACTGCTTTTGAATTCTTTACAAGTTCAGGAGTATTTTCAACAGAACAATCAAAATTTTTTAATAACTTATCTAAATTTCTAGTTCTTGATTTTGGGTGAACGGCAAATTTTATTTTAAGACCTGTTAATAACTCAAATTTTTTAAAAAAATTGATGAGAATTGGATAATATTCATTTTCACTAACTGGAATATTTATGTTTTCAAAAATATAGTCGGGGTGATTGCACATATCTTCGTCTAAAAATACAGCATAAGGTCGATCATAATTATGATTTTCTTTTGTTTTATTTTTAATTTTTAAATAAATATCGTAATCCATACAGTGGGCATATATTTTACGTTTTACTTTAAATTTTCTTGATGACGATAATCCTCCGACTACTAATATTTGAGGTAAATATTTTTTATTAAAATTATAATATTTTTGTAAGAAAAAATTTATTAAAATAGAAATTATTTTTATTGGCAATTTTTTAAAGTTATGTTTTTTAAAAAATTTTAATATATTAAAACTATCCTGTGGAATTAAATTTATATCAAAACCTATAAATAAACATTTTCTTTTTTTTAATTGATTTCTAACCCAATTAGTTTTGGTACTTTTTTCAAGAAAATCCAAAACAATTATAGGATCATTATCTGTATTAAATT
>Ga0187827_10009308_pt1 | contig 10430 bp, 5 predicted proteins | sample ETNtaG_39_FD_167969 | JGI IMG/M metagenome (GOLD analysis project Ga0187827, IMG submission 167969) | Marine microbial and viral communities from oxygen minimum zone, Eastern Pacific Ocean - ETNP2014_SV_150_PacBio MetaG (Illumina Assembly) | ecosystem: Environmental > Aquatic > Marine > Hypoxic... | reverse complement strand
AACAAAGAAGAAAGGAATGAACTTCATAGAACTAGCCAAGAAAAGATTATGTACGCGCTCGTCAAATGACATTCATGAATCTGGTGTGTCTAAAAGCTGAGTTGTTACAACTACATTTTGTGAAAAAGATCTGAATGTAATAAAGGACCTGATCTATGCGCAGGAAGCATATGCACTTGATCTATATAATAACGGAACCGATTACAAATATGTTGAACAAACCCTCGACACTCAATATTCGATTTACTCTGACGATCCGATCCCCGCAAATGCTCCATCTGATCACGAATATTCTGAAAAATTTCAGAGAATGCTGTCATTAAAGTATTTGGCAATTAAACCCGCACCAGGAATCAACCTGACATACGATCAGAACAACAACCTGTTTTCTCCGGATCCTGAGGTCAATAAAACGTTGCACACATTCAGTCAAATGATATCTTTATTTAGATCCGCATCAGGTGAACATTCTACAGTCCGGTGGATTTACATCGGAACGCCAGCTGGATTACATTTTTGTTATCCGGGTCACGGCCCATACAGTGAGTCCTATGATTGCCGACTTCGGGGTTGGTACAAACGTGCGAATGAGACGGGTGAATTCGGATGGAGCGACCCCTATGTTGACGCCAGCGGTCTGGGACTGATGATCACGGCTTCAAAGCCTGTTTATGACAGTAATAATAAATTAATTGGTGTAGTCGCGGCAGACGTTACCATCGACACTATCAATAATGAACTTATCTCTCTTGATCCGGGGGAAAGCGGTTATACATATTTAATCGATAGCGAAGGTGCTGTAATATCAAAACCGGAGTACGAAGCCGGTGATGTTAGATGGGACAACTTATATCCGCTGACGTGGCGGCATAATACAAGCAATGAAGAACTGAACGACATTACCAAAAAGATGATGAATGGAGAAACAGGCTCCGCAATTATCACACTAGACGGCGAGAAAAAATATATTGTTTATGCACCGGTCAAATCAGTGGGCTGGAGTTTAGCTGCGGTACTGCCTGAGAAGGAAGCACTAAGGGAAGTAATAGAAATTGAAAATGAAATCGATGATAACATGGAAACCATGATCAATTCGATAATAGTCGTTACCATCGTAATGTCGATTATTGTGATCATCTGCTGTATTGTATTCGGAGGAACTCTAACAAAACCTATTATAAAACTAACAGAGAATGCAAAAGCTATGAGTGAAGGGAACCTCGATGTAAAGACGGATGCTGTCTACAGTGGTGATGAGATAGGAGACCTTACAAAATCTTTTGATACCATGTGCCTCAGTCTCAAAAAGTCCTACGAAAATTTAGAAGAAAAAGTAAGGGATAGAACCAAAGAATTAGGCGAAGAAAAAGCCTATTCGGAAAATATCCTAAAAAGCATGGCAGATTCACTTATGGTAATTGATCCAAGTGGAAAAATCAATAATGTGAATAACGCGACGGTTGACTTATTGGGTTATAACGAAAAAACCTTACTTTTAAAACAGATCGAAGAGATCATCTCACCCATTGGAGTGGCTAAAATAGAAATGGCGGGTAAAGAAAAGACAGGGGACATAGATGCGGCGCTCCATCGTTTAGGGCTTCAGAAATTGATAGAATCGGGTTTCATTAGAAATATTGAGATAGAATATAATGCTAAGGATAACAGAAAAATACCCATGAGCTTCAGCGGCTCAGTCATGAGAAACGATAAGGGCGAGTTGCAGGGGATTGTCTGCGTTGCTAAGGATATCAGAGAACGTAAGCGGATGGATAAGAAGCTTCAGGAATCCGAAAATAAATACAGGTCGATATTTGAAAATACAGGAACGGCGACTGTCATCATTGAAGAGGATATGACAATTTCTTTAACTAACACAGAGTTCTTAAAACTGTGTGGTTACTCGAAAAAAGAAGTGGAAGGTAAGATGAGTTGGAGCGATTTTGTAGTAAAAGAAGATTTGGAATGGATGAAAAAGTATCATAAATCCCGTAGAATCGTAACGGGTCTTGCACCAAAAAATTATGAATTTCGATTTGTGGATAAAGTAGGATTTAATAAAAATATATTTTTGACGATTGATCTTATACCGGGGACAAAAAAGAGTGTTGCATCACTTTTAGACATCACCCAGCGCAAACAAATGGAAGAAGAATTAAAACTCTATACCCAAAAGCTGGAGGGAGAATTGGAGGAATTGGAAAAACGATTCCAAATAGAACCTACAGAAGAGTTGCCCAGTCGAGCTGAACAACGTTATTTGGTAGAACCGGGCTATATCTACAAGGTGGAGGAGAGAAAAGCAATGAAAACCTTTGATATACTTTCAGAACTCGTCACGCATGGTTATCAAGGTCTCGCTATCACCATACAATCTCCGGATATCGTGAAAAGAAAGTATGGGTTCGAGAAAACTCCCATATTTTGGTTAAGCAAGTGGAAACGATGTGAGGAGTGGGTCGATGCGACCAAATTAGAAAAACTCGGTTTTATTTTACGGAACTTTCTTAAGGATGCCGAGAAGGGTGTGGTGGTCATGGACGGCCTCGATTATTTAATAACCATGTATAACTTCAATAAGATAGCAAAGTTAATTCAAGGATTATACGAATTTAATACACATAATAGATCACAGATAATCATTCCAATCAACCCTGATGTTCTGGAAAAAAAGGAAATGGCAATACTCGATCGATATTTAGAAAGTGTCCCGGAAAAAATAGAAGACTGATATTTAGATTTGGGCGCCTAGGTGATTCAGTGATAATCTCGAATTATCGAAAGCAAAATCCTGGATTCCATCTCTAACAGAACGAGTCTTACGAGATATCTAAAATGGGTATATTTATTTTCTATAATACAAGCCAGCTTCAATACTTCTAAGAGAATCAAAAGATATTAAACCGGTTCTGGAAAATCATTCCAAAAGAGAAAAAAAGAAGGATTATTATACTTTGACCCAAATTGACGAACTACAATAAAGAACGGAGTAGCAGGAATATGCAGATTCTACATAAAAATCATAAACTCGGGCTTTTCAAGCTCTACGTCGATAATGACGATGACCTGTGGCATCTCTCGAATATAATCCGGCCCGGAGATCGTGTCAGGGGTTTGACCCATCGGCGCGAGGAAGGTGCTAAGGATACCATAAGGAGCCACAAGGCTGAAAAAAAGACAATGACCCTAACAATAAAATGCGAAAAGATCGAGTTCGTTGAATTTTCCAATCGACTACGCGTGCTGGGAGTTATCACGGAAGGACCGCAAGACCACGGATGTCATCATACCTTGAACATTGAGAGCGGCTACCGGGTAACTGTTTTCAAAGACCAGTGGAAGAAGCATGATATTGATACCATTCAGATGGCAGTAGTGAACGCAAAGAAGCCCACGGTGGTATTTTTAGCCATAGAGGACGACAATGCGGTGATCGCGCTTCTACGCCAGTACGGTTTGGAGGTCATCTGCGATATCAAGGGGGCCGTTTGTGGAAAATTATACAAACAGAAGAACCGGGGGAAAAAAGAATTTTTCGCGGAGGTCACTGAAAGGTTGTGCCAGATGTTGAGTGATAATACTCCTCTGGTGATAATCGGTCCCGGATTTACCAAGGACGAGTTTTACCGACTGGCTTCGCGGGATCACCCTGACCTCTTCAAATCCACCTATCTCAAGGCAACTGGTCAGGCCGGTGTTGCAGGGATAAACGAGGCATTGAAGCTAGGTATAAAAAATTTGTATGCTACTGAAGCTCGGGTTTTAAAAGAAACGCAGCTTATGGATGACCTGTTAACGGGGATCGCCACAGAAGCCAACGTAACCTATGGTGAGAAATATATCAAGCGGGGTCTCGAACTGTCTGCCGTTGAAAAGCTCTTGTTGACCGATCGTATGGTCCGCGATGGAAACGGTGAATCGCTTATCGAACTGGCAAGGGAGACCGGTGCAAATGTTGCTATTGTCTCAACCGCCCACGAGGCTGGAAAACGCCTGGAAGCACTTGGAGGTACAGCAGCATTTCTAAGATTCAAGATCGATGGATTATAGTAAAGAAAATCTCTGGATGATCTCCCGATTACGGACTTCCGGGTGAAATAAGACCCCATAGTGGTCCTGATGATCATGCTTGAATGCAACAGGTGAACCATGCTCTTCCGCTAGAACTTGGAAACCAGGGGGAACCGTTACCATATAATTATGCAGGTGATAGGCATTTAGCTCATCCTTCTGGTGGATAAGGCGGTTATTCAAGCTCAGATGAAACTGATGTAGACCAATTTGTTCATTCTTAACTAGCTCTCCCCCCCACAACACCCCAATGACATGCATCCCTGCACATATTCCGAGAATCGCCCCTGGGAAGGATCTTAAACACTCGAAAGCCGAAGTTTCATTCTGATACAGATTGTCTTTCAAGGCAGTACCGCACAGGATGATTGAATCCGTTTTATTTGTATCGACCTTCCCGAGCATATTTGCGAGATCAAGGAAATGTATGACCTCGGTCTCCACAGGAATTGCATCTAGGATATATCTCACCGGGTCAACAAATTCAAGGGTGTGCATGGACCCCTTTTTGCCAGATAGATCAACCAGCAATATCATCGATCACCCATCCTTGCATTGATTATATTCAGGGTACCAGAATAATTTTTATATTGGGCTGAGGATTCAATGATTTCCAGCGGGTAATGGAAATTCGGACCATCAAGAACCGTGGTCTCCAGTTCGCCGCCCTCTCCCGATGGATTTATTCTATATCTGAGCTCCATTTCGACAAGATCATTAAGCAGTGATTCATCCAGTAATCTGCCAAGATAATCTTCGGTGAGGGGATATGCAAAAATACCGGTTATCATCACCCTGAATCCTTTCTCCAATAATTCACGGAGTATGGTAACGGGGGCTCTCATCCATAGGGGATTATAACACCAGATCCCCAATTTATTTGTGATCCGTTGAACTCTTGCAGCCTGATAAACGGAAGCAATCGTACCGGTTACAATGCCCTGGATATCGTACTCGTCGATTGCCATAACGATGGCTTTTTCGAGGTCAAGAAGTTCAGTTTCTTTTTCACCCTTGGTCTCCACTTCCATCAGGGGAATGGTCATGGCCTTAGCCTGAAGCGGTACAATGCTTAGATTAGGAGTATGAAACATATAGCTCTCTAAATTGATAGATTTTAATGTAATAAGACACGAGATGTCGTGCAATCTAAGAGCAGTGTTCAAAGCAAGACAGGAATCCTTTCCCCCTGAAAAAAGTATGCCGAGCCTCATTTCATCCCGTCTATCAATTTCTGCAGGTCCCCGAACACATCCTTTGTCTCCCCCGTGACCGCGGTCCCATCGGCAGGGGGGGTCTCCGGCGGGGCCGGCATATCTGGGTGAGGAGCGGGAGATGACGGTGCAGGGGCCTGGGCAGGGGCTTCTGGTGTAGGAGTGGGAATAACCGCGGGAGCTGCAGGGGCTGGTGCAGGAGTGGGCATAACCACCGGAGCTACAGGGGCTGGTGTAGGCATAACCGCCGGCGCTACAGGGGCCGATATCTCGAAGTCCGGGAGTGGCGCGCTGCCAGCTCCCTGACTTTCCAGGCGTTGGAAAATTAATTTAATTTCCCCGATACACCGGTCAAGTCCACCCATGTCCATCTTGCCGAAACACTGGTTCGCTTCCATGAGCTTAATGTCCGCCTCGCTCATATTCATACCCTTGTTTCTGAATTCCACCATCTTCATCTGCACTTCCAGTATTTTCGTGGTGGCTTCACTTATTCTCTCGGAGCTTACCTGCGGTTCCAGTTTAACCGTTCCCTGGCTCGTCATTGGCGACATTGCAACAGATGGCGCTTGTTTCGATACCGAGGGAGTAGCTCCAAGTCCGGTAATATCCGCAGTCTGGCCTGCCTGAGTATCCCTAGTGTCCTTTACAACGGAGAACTGCGGCAGAGCTTTGATCGCCTGTGCTTTCTTGGAGAGGGTAGACCCTACGGCCATATCGGGTACCATGATCTTGGGGAGATTCTGCGTCGAGGATGGGAGCTGAAGTCGTTCGTTTCTCTTCGGGGCTGCAAGAGCTGGTGACTGGGCTGTATATATGGCCATGGCTATCCGTTTTGCACGCGGGTCCATTATTGGTGTATCCGAAATTCGGGTCACATTTCCCGTTCTTTTTTTCTTTATTACTGATTTCGAATCAGATTCCACCATTTCCGTAAATTCATATTTACCGCCCAAATTCCTTTTCTTTCTGATCACTACCACGAGGACGATGAGGAAAATCAAAAAAAGAATAATGATCGATACAAGAGGCCAGAACCATGCTTTCTCGGAAAAATTGCCAATCCATGATTCTCCGGAATCCCCCGATTCCCCTATCCTCAGGATTGCGGTGGTAGTTGTGCCCGATAAGGATGTCGCTGTTATATTGATCACCTGATTCGCAAATTTATAGGTGTTCAGTACCTCCACGGTAAGCACGATCTCCACGAATTCACCTGGCGCCAGTGGAATATTGTCCAGAAGGATATCGCTGTATTTCAGCTTAATATTAAAATCGTTGATGTCCTGAATGTTCAAGGCGATTATATCGGGAAGGGTACCCATATTGGATACCGTGAGATTTATCTCGTAAGCCCCGCCACTCTGGACTTCCAGCTTGTCCTTGTAAAAACTCACAATAGGTTTGAAGGTTCCTACAAATATCTCTCTTTGAAAAACACTTGAATTACCCATCCCGTCACTGGTCATGATCTGGACATAATAGACTCCATCAGTCAGATATTTGGTTACATTGTAATACGGTTTTGTAACAAGATGCCATGCTAGGAACTCGTTGCCATCTAGGCTTGATCCTATCTGGATAAAATAGAACAATCGATCCAGATCGCCCACGTTCTCATCATGCGCCCCTTTCCAGGATATATCGGGAAAGCGCTGTTTGGTGAACATGGGTTCAATTGACGTGGGCGCCGTGGGCGGAACATTCCCGGTTGCCCAGATCTTAAGAATCTCTTCCAGTATCTCTGACTCCAATTTGGTATCAGTACATTTCACCTGAACGTAATAAGTGCCATAGGTCAGGTTGAAAGGCATATCGAAACTAGTTTTGGATTCCGTGGGAGTCCAGTGAAGGATGTCGCCACTTCCTCTACTCTTTCCCACTTGTATGAAATAGGTCAGTTCGTCACCATCCACATCAATGCCATCGGTCCAGAATATTGTTGGTAACTGGTCTCCGGTGACATCGGGATAAATGGCAGTGGGAGGGTTGGGTCGGTGGTTTCCCTTTGTAAGGATCGAAAGAATCTCCTCGCGTGGGTATGATTCTTCTTTTCCGTCGTATGCCCAGATCTGAACGTAATAATCCATCCCTCTCTCTAAAGGTTTCATTAATGTATAGTGTTCAAAATGACCCGTGGACTGCTTGGAAATTATCTCTCCACCGCTGGGTCTCTCCCCGATCTGTATGAAATACTCGAGATTGTCTTTATCGAGATCATAGGCACCACTCCATGTTATGTTGGGAAATACCTTATCAGTGAAATCGGGGGATATGATAGTAGGGGGTCTGGGAGCGGAATTGAGACCCTTGGATAAACTTAGCTTCTCTTGAAACACCGGCGAGGTGAAGTACGGGTCCATCGCCCATACCTGTATATAATAATCGCCAAAGGGCAGTGATATTGTAACATCATAGAAATTGTTCATTCCGGTGGAAGTACGCACAAGCACGTCCCTTGAATATGGTTTCGTACCTATCTGAATCGAATATGTTACAGGGTCTCCGTCATTATCTATCGCTTTACTCCAGGCAATTCGCGGATTTTGCTCAGCAGTTTCGTTGGGAAGTATCCAGTAAGGGGGTGCGGGGGGAGTGTTCATCAGTAACTCCAACATAACGTCGGTATCCTCGATCTCTATGGCCGAGCTAGCACCCATGCTATCTTCCACACTTATGGATATCTCATATTTTCCCACTTCCGTATTTTCCGAAGGGTCATAGCTGTAATTAAAGTTGTACTTACCCCGGGTACCCACGATTTGGAGTTCGGGAATTTCGGCAATTTTCATCTCTTTCACGATCTCAATTTCGGTGGAACTGTTGAGCATCTTGAGAGAAAATGTGAACTTGAAATCCTCGATGGGATGGGGGTCCGCGTCTTCTAGTTCAAATGATATGGTAGTAGTATAATTCCATTTTATTGGGATTGTCGTAGGATTTGCCACAAGAGATTCCGGGTCCAGGTATGGTTGAAAATTTGAGAAGATTTCCAACTTTTTATCTGTGTCGTTGTAATCGATAATACCACTTTCGGTAATTCCATCGTAAAGTTCGAAATAGACTTGCCAGAGACCGTCATTGATGTATGGCTCGGGAGAAAATGTATAGTTAAGAGAATATTCATCATCAGTCAGCCTGATCTCACAGTTTTCGCTCTCGGTGAAAACACCATTATACACTACTATTTCCTTCCCTGTGGAATTGTCCCTCAACTTAATTAGACCGGAAAAAATTGCAGGGGATAAACGATCAGTATCCGTAAATATAATTGAAAAAACAGATATTTCTCCAGTTGCTGCATTGATTGTTGTTGGCTTAATCCCCAGTCTCATATTCGAAGGGGCCTCATCGGTGTGATATTCTATCTTCACCCAATCCAACAAAGGTGTGGCATGCGGATCGACACCGGTGTTCCGGAAAACTATCTTAAACCTTATCCACTGCTGATCCTGAGAAAGTATTTCCGAATGATCATCCGTATAACTATTAGACCATTCGGACCAGTTGCCAGGCACTTTTGGATCTGTTCCCTTTGAAGGTGCGGTCTGCGTGTAGATATCCATCAATGTCCCGACAGGTATCTCGCATGAGTAAGATAGGCTGTCGAAATGGGGTGTTGTATTATTTGTGTTTAGGGCTTTTGAAATATAGAAACCGGAAGCCATGTAGTTCAACTGTGATTCGAATTCCATTGGATTTATCGAAAAAGTACCGGTTTCCCCCACAAGTCCGGAGTCCCCCCTTCTTGAAGCGTCTGGGGCGTCGCCCCCGCTCCCGCCGCTGCCTCCCTTGAAATCAACTGTGATGTTAACGGCGTTCGGGATCTGAGTTTCGTTGAATATCTTGATCCTACCCCCACTGCCCCCACCCCCACCTCCACCAGCGTCCGCTCTGTTACCAACAAACGTGCCACCGTCGCCACCGCTCCCGCCGAAGGCCTGCAAATCGCCTTTATGTAACACCTCGATGGACTTTCCCACGATCATCATTCCACCTCCACTACCTCCGCCTCCCCCCCCGTCGGTATCCGCATTGTTACCGTTCCCATTCAAACCATCCCCACCCTTCACTCCATTTACCATTATCGTACCGTTAATGGATATTGTCTCCGAGATTATCACGAGCTTTCCGCCACCCGGGCCGCCGTCGCCCGGTGTCGTAAATGCATGTCCGCCAGTTCCTCCTTTACAACCCGTGAGTATATCATAGGAATTGGTTCCACCGTGCTGATTTCCCCCGTTCCCCCCATCCACTCTTCCCCTTCGGCTGCTTCCCGCTCCACCCTTCCCGCCAATATCTCCGTATCCACCTCCTCCTCCGCCACCGCCGCCGCTGTATCGGGAGTTGTCGTCCTCGCCGTCATCTCCCCGACCCATCATGCTGTTTCCCACGCCGGAAACGCTTATTATGCTATCCCGTTCCATGATGAAGTTCCGGGCGTAGATCTCGATGCTATCTGTATTATCGGGGGACCACACAGCACCGGGTTTCATACGAATTGTTTCAGCATATACCGGTTGTGAACTGCTAAATGCCCCCTGTATCGTCATATCGTGGAGACCAGTTGAAAGTCTTAACTTACCGTCCCCCATCTCGTTTTCAACTTGCGTTAAGTTCTGAGACGTTTCTTCGAAAGCCTCGAAATCGTCGTATCCATCCATGGTAAAATTCAATACTTCCGGGATATACCCTGTGCGAGAGTACCTGCCAGAGGCATCTGGGTCGCCAAACCCATTAATGCTTGTAATGGTCACTATGCCAAATGATGACATGACAGTTAAAACGACAACTAAGCACGACAAGACCTTTAGCGAATTGGAGACCTGTTTATTCATGACACCACAGCCACGTATTATATTGATAAAGTGAATCTCTATACTTATTTAAGGTCATTATAAATACAATATTATATTATTATTGGTCCCTCTTTTGAATTTTTGTATATCTCAGGGTAACGTGAATTTAGAAGGTTTATTCGACAAATCGAATTGAGGCATAATATTAATATAGTGTCCCTTCGAATATATGTCACAGGAATAAAACATACAATTGGTGTGGTATTTTAGGAAAAAGGGGAACAAATATGAATATTTTAACTGTGGGACATCTCAGCAGGGCTATAATCAGCAGTATGGGTGAATA
>Ga0187827_10009306_pt1 | contig 10431 bp, 9 predicted proteins | sample ETNtaG_39_FD_167969 | JGI IMG/M metagenome (GOLD analysis project Ga0187827, IMG submission 167969) | Marine microbial and viral communities from oxygen minimum zone, Eastern Pacific Ocean - ETNP2014_SV_150_PacBio MetaG (Illumina Assembly) | ecosystem: Environmental > Aquatic > Marine > Hypoxic... | reverse complement strand
AAATGATCGGATAAATTTTGTAACATAATTAAATAATTATAATTATGATAAGCGGCTACACTTGTTCTATTTAGAATTTTAATGTTTTGGTAATTTTGTAATTCAGTGCAAGTTTCATTTATCCATTGCAAGGGTTTTAGTTCATTTATTTTAGTTAATTTTTCCTCAGCAAAAGTAAGATTTCCACCAAAATGAGATCTTTCATCAACTAAAAGAATTTTTTTTCCTGTTTTTATAGCAACTTTTGCTGCAGCTAATCCTGCCGGTCCAGAACCTACAATTAAGACTTCACAGTGATAATATTTGTGCTCATAAATATCAGGGTCATTTTCTGTAGGAGATATACCTAATCCAGCTGCTCTTCTTATAAAATCTTCGTACTTCTTCCAAAGCTTTGCAGGCCACATAAAAGTTTTGTAATAAAAACCAGCAGGAATAATAGGGGAAAAAATATTATTAATTACTCCTACATCAAAATTTACATTTGGCCAACAATTTTGACTTTCAGCATTTAACCCTTCAAATATTTCAAGTTGCGTTGCCCCTGTATTGGGATCGGTACTTGCTCTATTCTTAATAACCTGAACAAGGGCATTTGGTTCTTCAACACCAGAACTAAGTACTCCTCTTGGTCTGTGATATTTAAAACTTCTACCGATCAAATGAATTCCATTTGCCAGTAAGGCTGAAGCTAAAGTGTCTCCTTTAAATCCAAAAAAAGTTTTACCATTAAATTTAAAAGAAATTTTTTCATCTCTATTTATTTCTCCTCCAGATGATAATCTAAATTTATTTAACATTTATTTAGTTGGTTTTTCTCCCATTTTATAAACAAAGTGAATTCTATCGTTTGATGTATCTCTAGCCATATTAAACCAACGTCTGCATCCATGAGCATGGTTCCATCTTTCATATTGAAGACCTTTTATATTTTTTCTAATAAATAGATATTCAGCCCAATCATCATCACTTAATTCTGAAGGTTTTTTTGGTCTAACTATATGAGCCTCACCACCATAGCTAAATTCATTATGATCTCTCTCACCACAATAAGGACATATAATTATAAACATATTAATGAGCTACAGCCGCAGCACCATGTTCGTCAACAAGATCACCACTAACAAATCTATTGATATCAAAGGCAGCGTTTAAAGCATGAGGCTCGTCTTTTGCTATCGTATGTGCAAACAGATGACCTGATCCTGGGGTAGCTTTAAATCCACCAGTTCCCCAACCACAGTTAATAAAAAGTCCTTTTATATAAGTTTTGCTGATTATTGGACTTGCGTCAGGACAAATGTCAACAACACCTCCCCATTGTCTAAGCATTCTAAGTCTACTAAAAATTGGATACAGTTCTAAAACTGCCTTAAGGGTGCCTTCAACAATCTCATGAGTTCCTTTTTGAGTATATGATACATGTGAGTCTGTGCCAGCTCCAATGACGAGTTCTCCTTTGTCAGATTGGCTTACATATGCATGAACAGCATTAGACATAACAACTGTGTCGATTATTGGCTTAATTGGTTCAGAAACTAGAGCTTGAAGAGGTTTACTTTCAATGGGAAGTTTTATACCTGCCATATTAGCAATAACACTTGAATGGCCAGCGGCGACAACGCCAATTTTTTTCGTTTTAATAAATCCTTTTGTTGTTTCTAAACCTTCTATAGAATCTCCTTTTCTTTTAATTCCTTTTACTTCACAATTTTGAATAATATCAACACCCATTGAATCGGCAGCTCTAGCGTAACCCCATGTAACAGCATCGTGCCTGGCTGTACCAGCTCTTTTTTGTAGTGTACTGCCTATTACAGGATAACGAATATTTGGTGAACAATTAATAATAGGACAAAATTCTTTTACTTGTTTAGTTTCTAACCATTCACAATCTATACCATTTAATCTATTAGCATGAGTTCTTCTTTTTAGTTCTCTTACATCATGTTGATTGTGGGCTAAATTCATGACACCCCTTTGACTAAACATGACGTTAAAATTTAATTCCTGAGATAAGTTTTCCCAAATTTTTAAAGCATGATCGTAAAGAGCAGCGCTAGCATCCCATAAATAGTTTGATCTAATAATAGTCGTATTCCTGCCAGTATTTCCTCCTCCAATCCAATCTTTTTCGACGACTGCTATATTTTTTAAATTATGTTCCTTTGCAAGATAATAAGCTGTAGCTAAACCATGACCCCCACCACCAATTATTATTACATCGTATGAGGTTTTTGGATTAGGGTTCCTCCAGGCTTTTTGCCAATTTTCGTGATAACTTATCGCATTTTTTATTAATGCGTAGATTGAATATTTGTTTTTCATTTTTTGTTAATTTTTACAAAAATACTTTATAAATATTGAATATTCAATGTTATAAAAATTTAAAAGTAAAATTTTAATTTACAAGAAATTATGAAAAATTTGGAGAGATATAAATTAGTAATTTTGGCTGGTGGTTACGGAACAAGATTGGGAAGATTTACAAAAATAAAACCAAAACCAATGGTTGATGTTGGGGGAGTCCCGATAATAATCCACATTATTAATATTTACAGAAAATTTGGAATTAAAAAATTTATAATTTGCCTAGGTTTTAAAGGAGAAATAATTAGAAAATATTTTCTTAAAAAATTTAAAAAATTTAAAATATTAAATAAAAAAAATATTACTATTTTAAAATCTGAAACGATCGAATTTTATTTATTAAAAACTGGAATAAATACTTTGACCGGAGGTCGTATAAAAAAAATAAAAAATTTGGTAAAAAATGAAAAGTTTTTTTATTTAACTTATGGTGATGGACTTGCAAATATAAATATAAAAAGATTAACAAATTTTCATCTTAAACAAAAAAAAATAGCCACTGTTACGGTTGTAAAAATTCAAATTCCACAAGAACGATTTGGAGTTATATATTTCAAGAAAAGAAATGTAGTAAAAAGTTTTTTGGAAAAACCAAGTATTAAAAAAATATATATTAATGGTGGTTTTTTTGTTTTATCACCAAAAATAATTAATTATATTAAAAGTAATAATTCTAGATGGGAAACAACTCCGCTTCAAAACATTGCAAAAAAAAAACAACTTGCCGCTTATAGACATAATGGTTTTTGGAAATGCATGGATACCCCTAGAGATAAAAAAATCTTAGACATCCTTTGGAAAAAAGGTAAGGCTCCATGGATATAAAAAAGTTTAAAAGTTTCTATAAAAATAAAAAAATTTTAATTACAGGGCACACGGGGTTTAAAGGAACATGGTTGTGCCTGCTTCTTAATTATTTTGGCGCCAAAGTTATTGGATATTCTTTAAAGCCAAACCCTCAAGATAACTATATATTTTATAAATCAGTTAATTTAAAAAAAGTTAAATCTTTTTATGGAAATATTTTAAACAAAAAAAAATTATTATTAATAATAAAAAAAAATAAACCAGATCTAGTTTTTCATTTAGCAGCTCAATCTCTTGTAATTAAATCTTATTTATATCCCAAAATGACTTTCGAAACTAACGTAATAGGGACATCAAATATTTTAGAAGTTTGCGTAAAACAAAAAAACCTTCGTTCTTTAATTATAGCTACTTCAGATAAATGCTATTTAAATCTTGAAAAAAAAAAATCTTTCAGTGAAAATTCAGAATTGGGAGGAAACGATCCTTATTCAGCAAGCAAAGCTATGTCGGAACGATTAGTAAAAATCTATTTTGAAAGAGTATATAATAAAACTTCAATTGGATTAGCCACAGTTAGGGCTGGAAATGTCATAGGCGGCGGAGATTTTTCTGAAAACAGAATTGTACCCGATATAATTAAACACATAACAAAGAAAAAAAAATTATTATTAAGAAATCCTAACAGTTATAGACCTTGGCAACATGTGCTTGATGTACTTTCAGGATATTTAAACTTGGGTGTTAAATTATCAAGTAACAATAAAAAATTTTCAGGACCATATAATTTTGGTCCTAAATATAAAAAAAATTATACAGTTATAAATTTAGTCCATAAATTTTTGAATAAATTAATAAGTAAAAATTATAAAATTGTTTACAGTAAAAAAGATTTATTTGAATCCAATTATCTTGATATTAATTCGAATAAATCAAGATCAAAGCTTCAATGGAAAAATAAATATTCACCTTCTAAAATGATCGAGAAAACAATTGATTGGTATAAGATTTTTATTAATAATCCAAAAAAAATTGAAAAATTTTCAAAAAAACAAATTTTAGAATATTTCTCAGATCTTTAGTCTTTCTTTTTTATTATATCTTCAATTATATAATTGGGTCTAGTTTTTACTTCATCGTAAATTCTTGTAACATATTCACCCACAATACCAATCAACAGTGTATTAAATGAAAATAAAAACAAAATAAACAATGCAGTAAGAGAAAAACCCAAAGGTGGATTAAAGAATATCTTGATAATTATAACGATCAAAATGAAAATACTTATAGAGAGTAAAGAAAATATACCAATTTTTGTAATAATGCCGATGGGTGCTCCAGTAGAAGATAATAGTGCATCCATTCCATATTTTATCAAAAAACCCATACTTGATTTCGATTTACCTTTTTTTCTAATTGGACGGTCAAAAAATATTCCTGTCTGTTTAAAACCTATATATGAAATTAAGCCTCGTAGAAATCTTGTCCTCTCTCTCATTGAGGTAAGAATATTTTTTATTTTTTTGTCTAAAATTCTATAATCACCTGTATTTGAAGGAATGTTAAATTCTTTATTTATGGACATTTTGAAAATTTTATAAAAGATTTTTTTAGAAATACTTTTATATAATGGAAGTTTAGTTTTATTTCTTTTAGCATAAACAACCTCATACCCCTCTTTCCATTTTTTAATCAAATCTTTGATTAGTTCAGGTGGGTCTTCTAAATCGGGATCCATTATAATTATTGCGTCTCCATCAGAGTTATCTAATCCTGCTAAAATTCCCGATTCTTTACCAAAATAGTTTGAGAGAGAGATAATTTTATAATTATTAAATATTTTAATGCTTTCCTTTATTATTTTAAGGGTGTCATCATTACTTTTGTTATCTACAAAGATTATCTCAAATTTTTCATTTATTTTTATTGTTTCTTTGTTTAAAGCTACAATGAATTCATTAATAATTTCTGATTCATTAAAACATGTTACTATTATTGAAATCATAAAATTTTAATTTAGCATTAATTTACTATTTACTTTAATTTATTATAGGTAGCAAACAACCATTATTTTCTATATTTATAAACACAATGAATTGTAAAAACTGTAATCAAAAAATACTAAAAAAAGTTATTACCATTGGCAGACAACCAATAAGTAGTGTTTTTTTATCAAAAAAAAATAAAAATTTAAGAAAATATCCATTAGATCTTTACGAATGTCAAAATTGTAAATTAATTCAATTTAACAAACTTGCGTCAAAACAAAATATGTATGGCAGTACTTATGGTTACAGAACTTCTCTTAGCAAAATGATGATTTCTCACATGAACAAAAAATATAAAAAAATATTAAAAATGAATATATTAAAAGATGGATCAAATGTTTTAGATATTGGATCTAATGATGGAACTTTTTTAAACTTTTTTATAAATAAAAAAAAGAAATTAAATTATTTTGGAATTGATCCGTCAGCAAAAAAATTTGCAAAATATTATAAAAAAGATATCAATTTAATAATTGATTTTTTTTCTTTTTCAAAAATAATAAATCTTCTCAATAGAAAAAAAATAATTAATAAAAATTTTTCGTTGATTTCTTCATTTGCAATGTTTTATGATATTAGTAACCCTAACCTTTTTTGTAAAAACATTTCTAATCTTTTAGAACCCAATGGTATTTGGATTTTAGAAATGTCGTACTTTCCGTTGCTTTTATCTAACCTAACTTATGATCAGATTTGTCACGAACATGTAACTTATTACACATTAGGTTCTTTTAATAACATAATAAAAAAAAATGATTTAAAAATTAATGATATCAGTTTTAATGAAATTAATGGCGGCAGTATTGAAATAATATGTTCAAAAAAGAATTCAAAATTTAAAGTTAATAAACAAAAAATTAAAAATATATTTAACGAAGAAAATAAAATTAATAATAAATCTTATGATCAATTTAATCAGAGAATTTTTAATGTTAAAAAAAAAATTAATTTCTTTTTAAACAAATTTGCCAAAACAAAAAAAATTATTGGTTATGGTGCTTCAACTAAAGGCAATATTGTTTTAAATCATTGCGGTATAAATAGTAAACATATGGGATTCATATGCGATGGCAACCCTGAAAAACATGGAAAATATACTCCTGGATCAAATATAAAAATTATTTCCAAAGAGCAAATGAGAATGATAAATCCAGATTACTTATTTGTTTTAATTTGGCCATTTAGAAGTGAGGTGATTAAGCAGGAAGAAAAATATATAAAGAAAGGAGGTAAACTTATTTTTCATTTACCTAGATTTCATATAATTAATAAAAATAATTATCAATTTTATTTAAAGAAAGATTTTAAATCTTTTGCTTATACAATTTAAGTTATGAAAATTCTAATTATTGGAAAAAATTCATTTTTAGCTAAAAATTTTATAAAAAAATATTCAAGAATTAACAAATTTTTTTACTTCAATTTACGTTTTTCAAATAATTATAAAAATTTCCTTAATAATGTTTATAAATATGTTAACAAAAAAAAAATAAATCATATAATAAATTTTATTGGCAATAACGATAATTCAATTTATCCTGGCCACACTGATAAAATATTGAGAGACAATTTCACTTTACCGATTAATTTGGTTAATTTATTTAAAAAAAAAAAAATTAATTTTACTTTTTTTTTGTCAAATGAAATTGATAAAATTGAAAATTCTGATGAAAATAGTATTTATGCACTTTCTAAGTTTTTTTTATTAAAATCTTTGCGATTCATAACAATAAAAAATAAAATCTCATATATAAAAATGGATACTGTTTATGGTCCATACGATTTAAACTTTAACAGATTAATACCTTCAATAATGCTTAAGATCTTGTTTAGAGAAAAAAAAATAAAGGTTAATCTTGATCAATATAAAAAATTAATTTATGTCGATGAAATATTACCACTTATCATTAAAACAACCAAAAACAAGAAACTGATTAATATAATCAATGCTAGAGGAAAGAATTATAATATTTTGAATCTTTATAAAATTATTAATAATCCTTTTCATCACAAATATCCAATTTTATCAAAAAGCAAAAATATTTATAATTTTATTAAAACTTTAGAATGGTATAAAGACAATGTATGGAAGATAAAAAAGATAATAAAAAAGAATCGCAAAATAATTTAAAACCTTTTTTAATAAGATTAATTTCCGTATCGATTGCGGTTATTGTCGTTATATCTATTTTATTTAATATGATATTTGCAGAAAGATTAGAAAAAATTGATAATATATTATTTCTTGATCAGAGTAGAATGAGAAGTGACGTTAAAGATAAAATTAGAAGAGAATTATCTAAAGGTCTAAATAAAAAAAATATGATCTCAGAGGAAGACAAAATCCTTCTATACAAACTGTATTTAAAAATTAAAAAAGAATTTGAAAATTTAGATAAAAACAAACTTTAAAAGCTCCGAATTAACTTTCTTATATTGAATATTTAATATAATCTTGTAGAAGCTTAGTAATTATTTGGAAGCGTGGGTGAGATGGATTAAACCAACGGTTTGCTAAATCGTCAATGATTTAACGGTCATTCGTCAGTTCGAATCTGACCGCTTCCGCCATTTTGTTGATGGTGAGCATTATTACAAAACAAATTATTAAATGAAAGGGCAAATTTGTCGGATTATAAAAACAAAGGAACTAAGCAAAAAAACCATTTTTGTTTCTAATGTATTGCTTAAAACAGTTCATATAATAAATAAATATATATATGAAAAATAGGAAATATTTTAAGACAAAAATATTTTGCGATACAGCAGATATTAAAATAATTAAAAAATTTAGCAAAAATTCCTTGGTCAGTGGATTTACTACCAATCCTACTTTGATGAGATTTTCTGGTGCAAGGAATTACGAAAGTTATTCTAAAAAATTACTAAAAATCTGTAAAAAAAAACCTATCTCGTTAGAAGTTATCGCTGACAACTTTGATGAAATAGAAAAACAAGCATATAAAATAAAATCATGGGGAAATAATGTTTATGTGAAAGTTCCAGTTATTAATTCTAAAGGAAACTTTTCTGGCAAGATTATTAAAATATTAAGTGATAAAGGTTTAAAACTCAACGTAACCGCTGTCTACACTACTAATCAGGTTAAAAAAATAGTTAAATGTTTAAATAAAAATTCTCATTCAATAATATCAATTTTTTCTGGAAGAATGGCTGATGTAGGAAAAGATCCAGTTCCAATAATTCAAAAGAGTGTTAAAATTACAAAAAAAATAAAAAAGATCAAAATATTATGGGCAAGCACAAGAGAGGCTTATAATTATATGCAAGCAAATGATTGTAAATGTGACATCATTACAATGCCACCCAAAATAATTGAAAAAATTTCTAAATTTGGAAAATCATTTAATGTGTTAACATTAGATACAGTAAAAACTTTTTATAAAGATGCATCAGAGGCAAATTTTAAAATATAAAGTAGAATTTAATTTAATAATGAGGCTTATCAATGAAATAATTTCTAATTTTAATAGGTTTTTTTCCCAACATATATTTATAAACATTAACATTTTCAAGCACTCTCTGTACATAATTTCTTGTTTCTCTAAACTTAATTAACTCAATCCAATCCACGTAATCTATTTCTCCTTTTTGTGGATTACTGTTAATTTTATTCCAATAAGAAACCCTTTTGGGTCCAGCGTTATATGCAGCGATCGAAAAAGGATAGGATCCTTCGTATTGCTCAAGAAGTTCAGCAACATAATATGAACCCAATTTAATATTATAATTAGGGTCTGAGGTTAGTTTTTTTTTACTATAAGGAAGTCTAGCGTGTTTAGCTACGATCCTTGCGGTATACGTCATTAGTTGCATCATGCCTCTAGCACCAGCGTAACTATGTGCTCGTGTATCAAATTCACTTTCTTGCCTAATAATTGATAAAATAAGTTCCGGTGAAGGCATTCTCTTGTTGTTGATTTTTAAAGGAACATCAATAATTGGAAAGTTTAATGTATAATGAAATCTTTTTTCATAAGAGGCCTGTTTTGCAATCTGTATTGCAAAATCGTATCTTCCAATACTAATGGCTAAGTCTCCTGCTAAAATTTCGCTTCCTTGATTAATGTTACTAGCTGCCAAATGTTTAAGAATATTTTTAGCATACTTGGTTTTGTTTATTTCATGAAGTAAAACTACTAATTTTGTTAGCTCATTTTTGGTAAATGTTTTTATTTCAATTTCACTTGGTCGCATCATTTCTCTATCCAAATAAAAATCTTTGTTGGGATAAATTTTTATAAATGCCAGTTGACCGTAATAAGTAGTTAAGTATTTAGATGCTTCCTTAAACCATTTTTCTGAGCTTTCCATGTCATTTAATTTTTCATATGATCTGCCAAGCCAATAAGCTCCCCTTGATAAACTTATCGGATAACCCACATTTTCAAAAAAATTATGAAAATGTTGGGTTGCCAATATAGGATCATTTAAAAAACTTAACGCAATCCATCCTGACATCCATTCTGCTTCAGAATATTCAGGACCACTTTTCATTGAATGGTTGCTAGCAATTTTATAGGCAATAGCATATTTTTTTTTATAAATTAAAGCTCTTGATATAATTTCTCTTTCAAACCACCATTTATCTGGTCTTACTAAGAATTTTGGATCGTTTTTTATCTTTAGTAATATTTCTAAAGAAGAGTCAACACGACCTCTCTTTCTTCTCCATTTTAACCGATCGTAAAGTAAACCTGGATCTTTTTTAAATTTACTAGAAACTTTACTAATAGCGTTATCTACACCATAAGATTTGCTCATCAGTAATAATCTTGCGTTATACAAGGCTTGATAATCTTTTGGCAGATATCTAAGCATTCTTTTTAAATCCCAATATTTATTCTCCCAAGCTAACCAATCGGCCCTTTTGATATGATCTTCTGTATTCAAATATTTTTTTAATTTTTTTCTTAAATATTTAAGATCTCTTTTTGATAACTTGGCAGTAATCCAACCGTTTTTTATTAAAGATATTCCTTTTTCACGGTTACCTTTTGACAAATAGCTTTGACCTAACATTAATTTTCCATATCCACTGAAAGGGTCTTTTTCATTAAATAATTCTATTACCCTATTATCAGAAATTGTTTTTGTATTAATTTTGTGTTCCGATAAATACCTAAGCCTGTTTATTCTTGGATAGCTTGGATTTAAGTTAATAAAATTTATGTAATCATAGAAA
>Ga0187827_10009305_pt1 | contig 10431 bp, 9 predicted proteins | sample ETNtaG_39_FD_167969 | JGI IMG/M metagenome (GOLD analysis project Ga0187827, IMG submission 167969) | Marine microbial and viral communities from oxygen minimum zone, Eastern Pacific Ocean - ETNP2014_SV_150_PacBio MetaG (Illumina Assembly) | ecosystem: Environmental > Aquatic > Marine > Hypoxic... | reverse complement strand
TTTCGGCGTTACCGTCTTTATTTTTATTAGCTTCTTTGGTGTCTTTGTTACTGGTCATGGGAGTTCCTTTCTCAATTTATTCCCCGAAAAGTCAGGATTGGAACGAAGTGTTAGAGGCTCCGTCTTCTGGGCCGTTGCCGGAGTACCGGTATCTGTGCGGGAACCAAGATCCCGATCCGGCTGACTGATTTCAGCAGCTGGTGTTTTTTTCACAGCAGATTTGGCTTCGCTAACAACCTCAGTTTTTTTCTTTTTTGCTTTCACTTCAGTCTTAGCTTTATCTGCAACTACTTTTGTTTCAGCATACTTTGGTACCGTAGCAGCTTCGGTCTTCTCCTGTATTATTTTGGCAGGAGTCTCTTCAGCGTTTTTCTTTTTTGCTTTCACTTCAGTCTTAGCTTTATCTGCAACTACTTTTGTTTCAGCATACTTTGGTACCGTAGCAGCTTCGGTCTTCTCCTGTATTATTTTGGCAGGAGTCTCTTCAGCAATTTTCTCCTTTGCTTTCACTTCAGTCTTTGCTTTATCTGCAACTACTTTTGTTTCAGCATACTTTGGTACAGTAGCAGCTTCAGTCTTCTCCTGTATTATTTTGGCAGGAGTCTCTTCAGCAATTTTCTCCTTTGCTTTCACTTCAGTCTTAGCTTTATCTGCAACTACTTTTATTTCAGCATACTTTGGTACCGTAGCAGCTTCGGTCTTCTCCTGTATTATTTTGGCAGGAGTCTCTTCAGCAATTTTCTCCTTTGCTTTCACTTCAGTCTTAGCTTTATCTGCAACTACTTTTGTTTCAGCATACTTTGGTACCGTAGCAGCTTCGGTCTTCTCCTGTATTATTTTGGCAGGAGTCTCTTCAGCGTTTTTCTTTTTTGCTTTCACTTCAGTCTTAGCTTTATCTGCAACTACTTTTGTTTCAGCATACTTTGGTACAGTAGCAGCTTCAGTCTTCTCCTGTATTATTTTGGCAGGAGTCTCTTCAGCAATTTTCTCCTTTGCTTTCACTTCAGTCTTAGCTTTATCTGCAACTACTTTTATTTCAGCATACTTTGGTACCGTAGCAGCTTCGGTCTTCTCCTGTATTATCTTGGCAGGAGTTTCTTCAAGGTTTTTCTTCTTTGCTTTCACTTCAGGCTTTGCCTTTTTAGGAGTAACCCGGGGCTCTAGAATATCAAATTGCTTGCGCAAATTTTCAGAACCACGTGCATAGTTTTCACGTAATTGAGCAACCCATTTTTTTTCAACATTAAGATTAATTTTTACACTGCTATCAATGCTGCTTTCCAGCATTTTACGATTCTTCTGAACTACTACGTTAATGCTGTCCTCAAAGAACTTCTCTACCTGTTCCATCAACTGCCTTGATTCAGGCCAGTAAGCCTGGCTCAATTCGATAGTCATCGATTTAAACTGCTCCTTTTGATTTTCCCACTTTTGAGTCAGGCTACTTTCCAATTCTTGGAATTGCTTCCTGGCCTCTGCAATGTTTGTATCCCGAGCCTTAATACCCTGCTCGTACATCGAAAAGGTATTGTCAATAGCTGCGTTTCCCCAGTTAAGGAATGTCTCCATGCCATCATTGGCTGCTTTCTGGGTATTTATTACGTAATCTGTCTTGTCATTCATCATTTCCTTTCTTGGACAAGGGTTGATCTTCATCAAGGTCACAAGATACGTTCCAGTGATTTAATACCCTTATCATAGTGCATATGCACAAATATGTCAACAAGTAATTTTGCATATGCACAATATATTACATAACTTTATAATATTCTAGGATAAATAATTAATTAATTTTCTAATATCAATTAATCTGGCTACACATATCCACATTCAAATGAGGGATGTCAATAATTCCTAGTGTTGAGGTAGCAGACTACATTGTCCTGAGTTGGGGGTTTCTGCTGAAAAAAAATCAGTTGGATTGAATAATAAAAACCACGAGCTGCTTGGGCCCGTGCACGCCGTAGACAAGCGTCTGTTCGATATCTGCAGTTTTGGAGGGGCCCGAAATCAGGAGTGCATTCGTAGGCATGCCTTTCTCATCCCACTTTCCTTCATCGATGGCTTCAGAGAAGGTGTTGTATATTGTTTCCGCCTGGAGCACGGCCAGGTGTATCGGAGGGATCAGGGACATCAGTCTCGGTTCATCTCTGGATGGCCAGAGGATGAGGCTCCCAGTTTCGGCGATGCCTCCCAGGGTTTCTGTGATTGAGGCATCGAAAGAGAAAATCCGTTTCTTCATCGTTTCGATACTTACGTCGTAGTTCACCAGTTCCGGCATATTTTCCTGGTTGCTCTGCTTCAAAGAGTGTATCCGGCTACCTAGTTGGGTGTTCTTTGCGTAGAGCAGGCTGCCGATGGATTTTTCATCCACCACCTTCCGGAAAACTGTGTCGAATTCCTGCTCACTGCAGCGATGTATTTCTGAATGAACAGCCTCCATACGGCTTTTTAGACGGGAGATTTTTTCTTCTGTCGTCCATGAAGGGGATTGGGTCTCAGTTATTTCCGGGTGATCGGCAAAACGGCTCTGGGAATGGATTCCATGTAGCCTTTCCAGGATCCGGGAGCGAGAGGAGGCGGTTTCATTCATGATCGATCCCGGCCTCTTCAACTAGCCTGTGCAACGGTTTTTTAGAGAATCTGGGCAGGCTCCGTGAGCGGGCCCATTCCCGGAGAACCGGTATCTGTGCGGGCAACAGGTTCCCGATCCGGCTGAGCAGAGAAGCCTGGGTACGGTACAGGTTCGGTTGACTTAAAACTTGTTTCCAACCCTTCCAGGTCATTAGTTCCATGAGGCTTTTCCCACCGTTCAGATCCGTCCAGTGGCGATCATTTTTTTTTCGGACATGGTTCCGGCGAAGCCTGAGCAGAATGTCCGTGATCGGGATTTTGACCGGACACACCTCGACGCAGGCACCACACAGGCTGGAGGCATTGGCAAGGTAACCTACTCTTTCGATGCCCTCTATCTGAGGCGTGAAAATTTTGCCGATTGGCCCGGGGTAGACTGCATTGTAGGCATGGCCGCCGATACGCGTGTAGACTGGACAATGGTTCATGCAGGCTCCACAGCGGATGCAGAGTAGGGTTTCCCGCAATAGTTCATCTTCGTATATTTTGCTGCGACCGTGGTCCAACAGCACCAAGTGGACCTCTTCGGGTCCATCCAGTTCCCCCTCGCGTCTCGGACCGCTGATCATATTGAAGTAGGTGGTAATTGGCTGTCCGGTTGCGGAACGTGTAAGCATCTTCAGTAGCGGGGGAAGATCTTGGAGGGACTCGACTACCTTTTCGATGCCCATCACGGCGACGTGTATTTTTGGGAGGGTGGTGCTGAAGCGTCCGTTGCCCTCGTTCTCGACGAGGCAAAGGGTACCTGTATCGGCAACCGCAAAATTGACCCCCGAGATGCCCATGTCGGCATCGTGAAATTTCTGGCGTAGTATCAGGCGTGCGGTTGCGGTCATTTCCTCGGCGGATTCACTGGGCCGGTTAGGGTCCACTTTCTCGTGAAAGAGGTCTGAGATCTCGTCAAGGTTCTTATGGATCGCCGGCATGATGATATGCGAGGGGAGCTCATTAACGACCTGGATGATGTACTCGCCAAGATCTGATTCGATAGCCTCTATGCCATGTTTTTCGAGGAAAGCGTTGAGATGCATCTCCTCTGAAACCATTGATTTGCCCTTAACCGCCAGTTGGACGTTTGCGGAACGTGCGAGATCAAGTACGATCTGGTTAGCCTGCTCAGTCGTCTCCGCCCAGTGTACACGGATGCCATTGCTTTCACAGTTGGCCTCGAGCTTTTCCAGTAGTTCCGGAAGATGTGCGAGGGTTTTGCGGCGGATGCCTCCTGCCCGGGCACGTGTTTCCTCAAGTTCTGAAGCGTCCGGGAATATGTCCCGACGCTTCTCCATCAATCCGTTCATCGCACGTTTGAAATTACTCCGAAGTTTCGGATTCTTCAAAGCGCTTCCGCTTGATTCGAGAAAGGATTTTTCTGAAAGCTTGTGCGAGGAATGATTAGCTTTAGCCGACATAGGTCCGATTCCAGATAAAAGAGGCAAAATGCTGTGACTGCACCTGGGACTTCTGTTTCTCCAGGGCTCCGTTGATGTTCATTAGACAGCCGCAGTCGGTGCTCAACAGTAAATCAGCACCGGTCTGCATTACGTCCGCCGACTTATCCTGCGCCATCACCCCAGAGATTTCAGAGAACTTGACAGAAAACGTCCCGCCGAAACCGCAGCACTCGTTCTCTCGTTCCAGTTCCACCAGCTCCACGTTCTTCAACTGGCACAACAACTGCTTGGCTTCATCGCCGAGTCCGTACTCACGCTTCGCATGACAGGAACTGTGCCAGGTAACCTTCACTGGGTCCCCGCGGTCCTCCAGCTTTACATTGAGCACATTAACCAGGAATTCACTCAATTCAAATATTCTCGCAGAGAATGACTGGGCTTTTTCTTGAAGAGGATGTCCCTCGAATAGTTCCTCGTAATGACGAGTCATCATCGCGCCGCAGGAACCGGAGGGAATCACGATCGGCAAGTTTTTCGGGAATTGTACAATTTGCTGCGCAGCGACTTCTCTTGCTTCGTCCTGAAAGCCGGAATTGAAGGCTGGCTGGCCGCAGCAACTCTGGCCACGTGGATAAATAACCCGTACCCCTTCGCGCTGAAGTAACCGGATCCCCGCCATGCCTGCATCTGCGTAAAGCAGATCCGCGAGGCATGTGCCGAAATAATAAACCGCTTCCGGTTTTTCCGGAAAACTGCAAGATGGCTTCATAACTTCTCAACCATTAGGTTATCTCTCAGAATCATAGCGTATCAATGTGTCTCCAGAAGTCTTAGATACTCTCTGTATCCATTCGGATAGCACCGCAGGGGCATTCCATGGCGCACATTCCACATCCCTTGCAGTAATCATATTTAAATTCGAAACGCAGCCCCCTGCCCAGTTTGGTTATAGCGTTATCCGGACAGACGCCGTAACAGTTATCACACTCGAAACAGTTGCCGCAGGACATGCAGCGACGGGCTTCATAGGCTGCGTTGCTTTCATCAAGATCTCCCACCACTTCTGCAAAGCCTGAGACACGGCGCACTACATCCAACATCGGCCTAACGGTGCGAGGTGCATCACTATAATACCAGTTATTCATCATGGATGGATTGACTATCTCATGCTTTGTACCAGGTTCATGTTTTATTTGGTTTAACCAACTGTCGATATTCAAAGCCGCCTTTTTCCCATGGCCAATTGCAGCGGTTGCGGTACGCAGGGAAGGCACCATATCTCCTCCAGCAAAAATTCCATCTTTACCCGTCATCATGCTGGAGTCAACCTGCACCACACCTCCATTAGTGACCATACCGTCTATTTTTGCAAATGGATCGGTATCGACATTCTGTCCGAGTGCCTGCACCAAAACATCTGCCGAAAAGTTTTCATACTGCCCGGAGGCTTGAGGCCAATCACCTTCTGTGTCCACCATTTTTTCCAGCACCAGTGTTTTTCCTTCACTGCGTTGAATGGAGCGTAAGTTCATGACTTGGATTCCCTCTTCCAGGGCCTCCCGGACTTCCATTTCGTGGGCAGGCATTTTCTCTCCATTTTCTACAGTAATAATGTGTACATCCAGAGCTCCCAGTCGAATCGCGGTACGTGCTACATCGATTGCAGTATTCCCTCCTCCATAAACCACGACCTTGCCATTTAGTCCGGTTGGTTCATCATTTTCCGAATTTCTAAGAACATCCAGAGCACTGAGTATAGGTATTACTCCATCACTTTCAATATCAACCACTTTTGATACTTGAGCTCCTACTGCCAAAAAAACAGCATCAAACCCGCCTTGTTTCTTCTTGGCAAGGATGTCATCCACCGGTGAATTGAACTCAATAATCACCCCCATCTCCTGCACACGGTTTATTTCTGCATTCAACTTTTCACGGGGCATACGATACTTGGGGATACCATAGCGTATCATGCCACCTGCTTTGGGGGAGGCTTCGAACACGGTTACCTCATGCCCATGTCGGCGCAGATGATAGGCACATGAGAGTCCAGCAGGGCCAGCCCCAACGATCATTACTTTTTTTCCAGAGGACTTGCCTGGCTCGATCTTCCAGTCGAATTTGATTGCCTGGTCACCTAGGAATCGCTCCACCGAGTTTATTCCGACTGCCTGATCCAGATCTCCGCGGTTACAGGCCAGTTCGCAGGGGTGATAGCAAACCCGTCCCATAATAGCTGGAAAAGGGTTGTGTTTCATGATCTCACGCCACGCCTGTTCGTAACCATTTTCCTCAGCGTGATATAGCCATTGCTGAATGTTTTCTCCTGCCGGACAGGCGTTATTGCAGGGAGGGAGTCGGTCCAAATAGACCGGTTTCATAGTGCGCCAGGAACCTGTTTTGTTCAGCAGACTGCTGCCAACATCCAAGGTAATGGCGTAGGGTCGATTTTTCATTCTTCACCTCCCGTAGAGCTCATTAAACCGAACTTTTTAATGTTATTGTCAGCTATGTTTCGAATCTTTTGAAGTTGATCGGGATTTTTCAAAACATGTGCAAAACGACGCTGGACTTTCAGATATTCTTCCACCTGGACCTTATGGCGTATTTTTGTGCTGGTTGTGATTTCACCGTGCTCTGCTTCAAAGAGTGGGAACAAACCGCTTTCAACAGCCATGCGGGCTATTTGTATAGTGCTAGCAGGATTAGAGCCCCATCCCAGAGGGCACGGAACAAAAATTTGTATGTAACGAGCACCCCGGATGCTCATGGCCTTTTGAACCTTGGCTTCCAGATCATGCAGACGATCAACGCTGGCGGTGGCCACGTAAGGTATATTATGGGCCATGGCTATCAAGGGCACATTCTTGCCTTTATCGAAATCTGCACCTGGCTCCGGACCGACTGGCATTGTTGTGGCAGTTCGTGCACCTCCGGGTGTTGCGGAAGAACGTTGAACGCCTGTGTTCATGTAACCCTGGTTGTCATAACAGATATACAGCACATCATCATTACGTTCGAACATTCCTGAAAGGCAACCAAAGCCGATGTCTGTAGTCCCGCCATCACCACCCTGTGCGATGACTCGCACATCATTTTTTCCTTTTACTTTCATGGCTGCGGCAATGCCGGTTGCCACTGCGGATGCATTGCCGAAAAGTGAATGCATCCAGGGAATTCGCCAGGCCGATTCCGGATAGGGTGTGGTGAAAACCTCAAGGCAACCGGTGGCATTTGCAGCAATCAGTTGATTCTTTGTAGAGCGCATGGCAGCATCAATGGCGTAACGCGCACCAAGAGCTTCTCCACATCCCTGGCAGGCGCGGTGTCCTGAGTCGAGGGAGTTGGAACGATCAATTGTCGCCTGGACTGTACGCAGTTCCGAATCTAATAACCGGTTCCCTACCGTGAGGGTGCCGGTCTGGTAAAATTTAACTTGTTGGTCTTTCATTAATCACTCCTCTCAGCTGGTTTTAGCTACGTCTACTACACCTATTTGACGAAGAACATTTTCTGCAATCGCTCCGGAACGGTTGAATTTCTCTGCACGATCAATTTCATGATCCACTACATCCTGCTTGAGATCAAGGAAGGTGGTTTCTTCCAGATCATCGTTCATGGCCTTCTCAAAAAGTTCGTTCAATGATTTCCGTGTGATGGGACGACCACCAAGCCCTCCGATGACAGTATAAACCGGTGTGGTCAAGCCTCGGTGAGCCATGCGAACATTATTGGCAACGATGCCACCCAGCCCGACAGCCAGACACTTTTCAAAAACCACGACCCTCTGGGTTTTCTTTAAGACTTCGTGAATCTCATCCAGGGGAAATGGTCGGAAAGAGCGGATCGTCATTGCTCCAATCTTCTGGCCTTTATCACGCATCTCGTCGATTACTTCTGAAATGGTCCCAATGACAGATCCCAGAGTGACAATCAGGGTGTCTGCATCATCGGCACGATAAGTAGAAATCAGTCCTCCAGAATCACGTCCAAAAATTTCTTTGAATTCCTTGTTGATCTCCGGAATAATTTCAAGAGCCTGTAACTGTTTGTGATGTTCCATATAGCGAACTTCAGTAAAGGCTTCAGGGCCTACCATGGCGCCGATGGATATGGGATCTGAAGGGTCAAGAACCTGGCGCGGTTCAAAAGGCGGCAGAAAACGATCCACCTGTTCCTGGTCGGGCACATCCATTCGCTCGTAGGCATGGGTCAGTATAAAACCGTCTACACATACCATGACCGGCATGCTTAAAGTTTCAGCAATTTTAAAGGCCTGGATATGCACATCAATCGCTTGTTGATTCGTCTCTGCAAACAGCTGAATCCATCCGGCATCCCGCATGGACATCGAATCTGACTGGTCATTCCAGATATTGATCGGAGAGCCAATTGCACGGTTGCCCACCGTCATGACAATCGGTAAACCTAGTCCCGAAGTGTTATAAACGGCCTCTGCCATATAGAGAAGGCCCTGACTGGCAGTGGCAGTATAGGTACGCGCACCAGCTGCAGAGGATCCAATCCCTACGGAGAGAGCGGCAAATTCAGACTCCACGTTTATGAACTCACAATCGGTAATTTTCCCCCCTTTTACCAGTGCCCCCAAATCCTCAACAATGTGGGTCTGTGGTGTAATGGGATAGGCGCAGATGACTTCAGGACGGCAAAGGCCAACCGCCTCGGCTACTCCATGTGATCCTTCAATTTGTTTCAACATATGATTCCTCTCTCAGTCAGGATTTGGTTGACGTGGATTCATAGGCCGCCCTAGCTGCTGCGATGTTGGCCTCTCCGATTTTTCCAGGAAACTTGGATTTAATGGCCTCCTCCACTGATTCAATCTTGATGACACCCGTGATGGCCGATAACGCTCCCAGGAGCACAGCATTGGGGAGGGGGCGCTTGACGTATTTCATTGCAATTTCTGTGGCGGGAACGGCACAAACATGCCCTTCAGGGAGCCGTGCCACAGCTTTTTCGATGCCTAACTCGGCGATGTCTCGGCCCGTGTTGATGAGCAGGTAACCGTCATCCGGCAGGCCGTTGAAAACATCTATGGCCTGGAAAAGAGTTGGGTCTTGCACGATGAGCGCATTGGGCTCAAGCACTGGTTCCCTCAACCGTATCTCTTTGTCGTCAATACGGCAGAAGGCGACCACGGGCGCACCCATGCGTTCAGAACCGAAGCTTGGAACCGCTTGCGCGTGTTTGCCTTCAAGGAAGGCAGACACCGATAGCATTTCCGCCGCCGAAACCACACCTTGCCCACCTCTACCGTGAATTCTCACTTGAAGCATGTTGTCTCTCTTTAGTTGAATTAGTGATCAGCAATTCTAATTGAGTCCCTCCCTCTTGTACTGTGAAGAAGTGGCAGAGCCATTGACTCATGTATAGATGAATAGTCCCCCGACAGACATATTACCGTTGCTCTTTTAAACACCTTTGGAAAAGATTTTTTTCTCGAACCCACCTTTGTCATAGAGTGCTCCATCCCAAGGCTTTCCATCTTTCATTACTCCTTCGAACGTTTCCCCATTTTCAAAAGTGAAAGTTCCCTCACCTTCCTTAATATCAGTTGTATCAAAATCACTGACTTCTTTTTCAAACCCTTGTTTGTCGTATAAGGAACCACTCAATGGTTTGCCATCCTTGAGCACTCCTTCAAACGTGTCCCCATTTGAAGAAGTAAGAATTCCCTCACTTTGTTTGATGACATACTGGGTGCAACCAATCATAAGTAGTGCTACTAGAACAAAACAACTATTCCTAATAATTTTCATAATAAACTCCGTTATTGTTTAATGAAAAAAGCAAATTTGCTTAATATTTACCAACTGTTTGCTGATTTCCAAATGACCGGGAACCTGTAACTCTTGTTTTTTCGAAACTAAAGATACTCACAATTCCCCTCCCCGGTCTATTAGCAAATTTACGTAGAGACACGATATCCTATAGACAGAATAAGGTGTCAAATATTTTCCCCTCTGGAACTTCTCTTGTAAAATTTTTAATTTTTACAATGCTGTGTGGGCTCTTTAGAACTATTTCTAAAAACCCCAAGAGGATAGTGGAGATAATCAACTGATTCTTGAATCTCCTCAAAGCTGTATGACTGTCAGTATAAAATGAACTTCATGCAGTAAAAACAGCTTTCGAAACTCATTATATGTAAAAGGAATGGCATGTCAAGAAAAAAAAACACTTTGGCTTAAATAATTGATGGCCTGACCAATATTTTTTTAATTTACCACATCTTGCCTCAAGTTTTATGCTAGTTTTGAAATTGGTATTGCTCCTCAGGGAAGTGAATGTCCAGTTTAATTCTTCCTGAAAAATATATCAAATAAATAAAAGGCCTGACCAATTTAATTAGATTTATCACATCCAGGGGCAGGTTTATACT
>Ga0187827_10009301_pt1 | contig 10436 bp, 11 predicted proteins | sample ETNtaG_39_FD_167969 | JGI IMG/M metagenome (GOLD analysis project Ga0187827, IMG submission 167969) | Marine microbial and viral communities from oxygen minimum zone, Eastern Pacific Ocean - ETNP2014_SV_150_PacBio MetaG (Illumina Assembly) | ecosystem: Environmental > Aquatic > Marine > Hypoxic... | reverse complement strand
CATACACTCACCGAACACAGGCGACCATGCAATCATCATTAACCGGCACTCGCACCCATGGTTATTGATCACTTTCTGGCGCAATGTACTGCACACCCACCTATCATCGTGGTTGCAACTGTTGACAGTCCGACCGATGGCATCTCACTTGCCCGAGCCTTGCAGGTCGCGGGCATTCATTTTCTTGAGATCACGCTCAGAACTAACGCTGGCCTTGAGGCGATTCATCAAATTCGGCGCGAGGTTTCGGGCCTGTGCACGGGCGCCGGCACCTTGCGTTCACCCGACGAGATCACACAGGCAGTTGCCGCGGGGGCAGAGTTTCTAGTCAGCCCGGGGGCCACACCCGTGCTGCTAAAGCACGCGAGCAAACTGGACGTCCCCTACCTTCCAGGGATTGCGACTATTTCTGAGGCACTCTCTGCTCGCGAGATGGGCTACCGATTACTTAAATTCTTTCCCGCTGACTTGTCCGGGGGTGCCGCGTTTCTCGATCATCTAAAAAGTGTCATGCCTGATCTGAATTTCTGCCCCACCGGCGGGGTTAACACCAATAATCTTGCTGAGTATCTGATGCTTAGCAACGTCGTCTGTGTCGGTGGCAGTTGGATCGCACCTGCTGAACTAATACAGCGCGGTGACTGGTCTGCGATCACAGCGCGAGCGACTGCGACGATCGCCATTGCCAGCGGATTACCCCGATGAAACTCGCCGCAATCGGAGAATGTATGCTCGAGGCCGTTGCAGGCGAACCCCTCTTCGGCAACAACATGGCATTCGGATTTGGCGGCGACACGCTGAATACAGCGGTCTACATGTATCGGACGATACCTGCGAGCACCGACATGACGATCAGTTATGTAACCGCCCTTGGCAACGACCCATGTAGCGATCAGTTGGTCGCCGCGTGGCGAAACGAAGGTCTTGACGACCACCTGGTTTTTCGACTTGCGGGTCGGTTGCCTGGTTTCTACCTGATCCACAACGATACCCGTGGGGAAAGGCAATTTTTCTACTGGCGGCAAGAAGCCGCTGCGCGATCGCTGCTCGATGACGGGCGGAACCAATTAATCGCTAAAGGCTTATCAGGTTTTGATCTTGTCTATCTAACCGGCATCACACTAGCGGTCGTTGCGCAACACAATCCGGATCCTGTGATGTCACTTCTGCAGCAACTCGCTGATGGAGGTACGCAGATTGCATTTGACCCAAACCACAGAGACACACTCTGGGACAACGCTGAAATTGCCAAATCAGTTTATCGGGACATCGCCCCGCTACTGACCTTCTGCCTGCCCACCTTCGATGACGAACAGCGTTTATTTAAAGACCGAGACCCGACTGTCACTGCCACACGTTGGCTCGATTGGGGGGCAACAGAGGTAATTGTCAAAAATGGCAGTAAAACAGCATTGCTTGCGACGCCTTGGGAGCAAAGCCACAGTTATCCGATTCCCATCGAACGAGTGGTCGATACCACGGCAGCCGGTGATGCGTTTAACGGCAGTTATCTCGTCCGCCGTCTGGTCGGTGACCCATCACGACTGGCCGCTGATGCGGCACATGCCCTCGCGGCTCAGGTAATTCAACACAAGGGGGCGATTGCACCTCTAGCTTGATGCCAGACAGCCACCACGGTAATCAGTCCAACAGTTTGCATCAATGAAGCGGCCACACTAGCAGAATCATCGGAACACTCACCGCCACTACCAAAATCTCTAGTGGCAACCCCATACGCCAGTAGTCACCGAAGCGATACCCGCCAGGCCCCATGATAATGGTGTTGTTTTTATGACCAATCGGCGTCAAGAACGCACACGAGGCGGCGACCGCCACGGCCATCAGCAATGCATCTGGATTCACCTCTAGGCGGTTGGCCAACTCCAATGCAATCGGTGCCGCTATCAACGCAGTGGCTACATTGTTAAGCACGTCAGATAGCGTCATGGTAATCAACATGAGAAGCACAACCACCAACACGATCGGCATGCCTTCTGTCCATCCAAGCACCGCGTTCGCAATCAGCGCCGTGCAGCCGCTGCTCTCAAATGCTCCACCAATCGGAATCAGACACCCCAAGAGCACAATCACTGGCCATTCGACCGATTCATAGACTTCCGATGCCGGCACCAATCCGAGCACCACGTAAATCGCTGCGGCGGCAGCCAACGCAATCGGCAGATAGACAATCCCGGTACTGGCGGCCAGAATCGCGATCGCAAAAAGCCCGATAGCGAGTCCCGCTTTGCGACGTTGTAATAAACGCAGACCCCGTTCGGCAAGTGGCAAACAACCCAACCAGGCAATGATGTCCAGCATGCGGTCCTCCGGACCGGAAAGCAATAGAACATCGCCCGCACGAATCGACAATTTCCTCACCCGCTCTCGAAAAGGCTGCCCTTGGCGGGCAACACCCAGCAACATCGCACCATGACGGTAGGCAAGCCGAACATCGCGCGCAGACCGGCCCGCGATACGAGCGCCGCTTGGAACCACAGCCTCCATCAATACCTGATGCTTACCCAACAACTCAATTCGATCGTTACGCCCGGCATGCTCGAGACCGGATGCACCAATAAATGCATCAATCGCGCTCGCAGCCCCTTCCACCACCACCAGGTCACCCGAGCGCAGTGACTCCCGGCGTGCGGTGCCCGGCAAACGTCGACCACCCCGAACCATGCCAAGGATCGCAATGTCATTCTCTTCAGCCAACGGATACAAGTCTCGCAGAGGCTCCCCGAGCAGACCGGTCGACTCCAACACCATCGCCTCAGCCACGTAGCCTGAAAGATCTTGCAATTCTTCCCTCGAATTACGTTGGCTTCGAGCTTTGGGCAATAATCTCCAGCCAACCAAGGTAACAAAAACAATCCCAACCAGCGCCACAATGCCGCCAACCGCCGCAAAATCGAACATAGCAAACGGTTTTCCGAGAGCGTCTCCTCGAAAAGTCGCAATCACAATGTTGGTCGGTGTACCAATCATAGTCACCATGCCACCGAGGATCGTGGCAAACGACAGCGGCATCAGCGTTAAGGCTGGACCCCGCTGAGCCCGGGTTGCTGCCTCTGAATCGATCGGCATCAGCAACGCCAGTGCCGCTACGTTATTCATCACCGCAGAAAGAACTGCCCCAACGCCAGACATCAAACCGATATGCACAACCAAAGGACGCGTACTGCTGACCACATAACGAGCAAGGAGTTCGACTGCGCCTGAATTCGACAGCCCACGGCTAACGATCAGTACCAGGGCCACAATCACCGTGGCCGGGTGGCCGAACCCAGAGAACGCAACGCTGCTCGGCACCGTGCCCGCGATCACGGCAACCACCAGAGCCCCAAACGCCACCAAATCGTAACGGACACGCCCCCATAACAGAAACCCAAATACCGCGCCCAGGATCAAAAACAACACGACCTGGTCAGTAACGATCGCGCCGTCACCCACTGACAATGAACCCCTGTTGACGACAGCGCTGCCAAATCACTCGAAACACAGTCGACATTTCCTCCGGACGTTTTTCGATCCACTGATCTATATCGTTAACTGAAAACCAGGCACCATGTTCCATTTCAGTATAGTCCGGCACTAATGGAGCCGCGGTATCTAGCCTGTAAATCCAACAGAATTCCATGTCCGTGATCGGTGTCGCTGACAATTTAAACAAACGCATCGGGACCTCCTTAATCACGAGGCCTACTTCTTCTGCGACTTCGCGCAGGCAACACTGGTCATAAGTCTCGCCAGCATCGACATGGCCCGCTACAGAGGAATCCCACAAGCCGGGGCTGCTTTCTTTGTGCAACGCACGCTTCTGGAAAAAATACTGACCGTCTTCATCGAAAATCAACACATGCACCGCGCGATGACGAAAACCTTTTTGGTGCACCTCGTCGCGGCGGGCGCTGCCAACCACACGGTCGTCACTATCGACCACCGGCAACAGTTCGGCATCTTCGAGTCGATGGGTCATAGCGTGGGATCAGAAATCGACTCATTAGCGAAAGCCTGGCGCTGCGCGTCCCCCGAACGCTGGCGTGTCGCCCAGTCAGGATCAATCCACACCGGCACATCGATCGGGGCAAGCGGCGTCTTATCAAGAATTAGATCCGCTGCACGCTCAGCCAACATGATGGTGGGTGCGTTAAGGTTGCCATTGGTAATGTTCGGAAATACCGACGAATCAACCACTCTGAGGTGCTCCATGCCCACAACACGACATGCTGGATCAACAACCGTGGCCGACTCCAACTGGTTTCCCATCGCGCACGTACAAGAGGGATGATAAGCGGACTCAGCGTTAGCTCGTATCCAGGCATCCAGATCCTCATCGGTCGTCCTACCCGCACTGGGTTGGACTTCCTCTCCACGGTAACGGTCTAGCGCTGATTGCGCTAGAACCTCTCGAGTCAACCGGACGGCGCGCCGGAACACGGACTGATCGTGGTGATGTTGCAAATAGTTGAACTGTATTGATGGCAAATCACGCGGATTCGAGGAACGCACCTGTACACGGCCACGACTCTCCACCTTGTTTAAACCTACGTGAACCTGGAAACCATGACCATCGACCGCCGCGCGACCATCGTAACGCATGGCTCCGGGTAGAAAATGAAACTGAATGTCCGGCCAACGAATGCCCGCCTGAGAGCGAATAAACCCACCCGACTCAAAGTGATTGGTAGCGCCCAATCCCTCCTTAAATAACAACCAGCGAAGTCCAATCAAACACTGCTGCCAGTACCCTAATTTCCCGTTCAGCGTGATCGGTTCTCGACAGCGATGCTGTAAGTAAATCTCCAGGTGATCCTGAAGATTCTGCCCCACTCCTTCCAAAGGATGCACAACCGCAATGCCTATATCGCTCAGGTGAGACGCTGGACCAATGCCAGATCGCTGTAATAGCACCGGCGAGCCAATGGCGCCGGCACAAACAATCACTTCAGCTTGCGCGCGAAGCTGAAACTCGTGACCATCGAGCTCATAGACCACAGCCACTGCCCGCCGACCCTCCACAACAATTCGATGTACCTGACTCTGGGTCACTACTCGAAGATTAGAACGGCCCAATACCGGTCTCAGGTAAGCCTGTGCACTTGACGCGCGAACACCACCTCCAACGGTCATGTGATAAGCGCCAAAGCCTTCCTGCTGGTAGCCGTTGTAATCATCAGTCCGTGGATAACCCGCCTGTTCTCCTGCAGAAATAAATGCCTGGTAAAGCGGGTTCTCCTGCATGCCGTTACCGATGCCTACCGATAACAAGCCATCACCTCCCCGGTACTCGTCTTCACCACCAATCCAGTTCTCAGCCTTTCTGAAATACGGAAGGCAATCTCGATAGCTCCAGCCGAGCGCACCCCGTTCTTCCCACTCATCAAAATCATATGCATGACCTCTAACATAGACCATGCCATTAATAGAGGAGGATCCACCCAATCCACGCCCCCGCGGACAATGCAACCGCCGTCCGTTAAGACCTGGTTCAGGCTCTGAATAAAACCCCCAGTCAAATCGCCGAGAGTTCATTGGACGTGATAAAGCTGCCGGCATCTGCACTGAGACGCTTCGATCACTACCACCGGCTTCAATCAAAACGACGCGGTTCGTTGGGTCTTCACTCAGACGTGCCGCAAGAACGCAACCGGCCGAACCGGCACCAATGATCACATAATCAGCATCAAGCATCACAAAGTGCCAATAGATAACGCACTTGCGCCGCCGTCTCTACTGTTCCGGGTCGAACCGCCCGCACGCGGGCAAGCGCTTGAGGTGCGAGCACACCGCTTGCGACCAGCAGCTTCGCGGCCACCGTACCGGTACGCCCCAATCCTGCCGCGCAGTGCAACAAAACACGGCGCTGCTCACAAAGCAGTCTCAGTAATTTTTCCTCGATCTTCGACCACTCGGCCGCAAACCTAACATCAGGCGCCTGGCGATCTTTGATTGGACAGTGATACCAGACAATATTACGTGCTGATAGCGCCGAACTCAGACTCCCCGCACCAAGATGGTTTAATTCACTCAATGTGACAAGCGAAACCACCGCGGCCGCACCCCAGTTGTGAATCGTGACCACATCTTTATCCAAGGAGCGCCGCCGCAGGTGACCCCGCGCATCCACTCTACATCGGCCCGGACAACGCGCCAGGCCAATCACCCCACCTTTATACACGTTGAGCGAATCTATCTGGAAGGCGTCTGTACGATCGGACATAACCACTTGTTTTCTTCACATCATGATGTCAGGAAAGACAGCGCCCAATGCGGCAGTAACCATTACCACTCACCGGAATTTTCCATCGAAGACCACGGTTCGGCAGGTTCCAGCGCTTGTCCCGTCTGCAACAATTCGACCGAAATTCCGTCGGGTGAACGAACAAATGCCATACGACCATCTCGCGGGGGGCGGTTGATTACGACACCGCCATCCATCAAGCGCTGGCACGCTGCATAGATGTTGTCGACCTCATAAGCCAAATGACCAAAGTTTCGACCGCCGGTGTAAGGCTCAGGGTCCCAGTTATACGTCAACTCAACCTGGGCCTCTTCGTTGCCCGGCGGGGCCAGAAAAACCAAGGTAAACCGACCCTGCTCACTTTCCCTGCGCCGCACCTCCATGAGCCCCAACCTGTCACAGTAAAACTCCAATGATTTTTCAATATCCGTTACCCTAACCATCGTATGTAAGTACTTCATTTGTAACTCCTTGAAACAAGTTGTGTAGTGCAAAAATCTCTCACACGGCGAGTCACCGATTAGCGAGATGAGGCTTTGTCACGGTGCTCGGCGTAGGTCTTTACGTTCAGCACGTCGCTCCAACGCTAACTGGATGAGTTGGTCAATAAGATCAGGATAAGTTAATCCGCTTGCCTGCCATAGCATTGGGTACATGCTAATGGGCGTAAACCCCGGCATAGTATTGATTTCATTAATATAAATAAAATCATCTGCACGCCGAACAAAAAAGTCGACCCGCGCCAAACCCATACAATCGATGGCCTGGAATGCTTTGATGGCCATACCTTGCACCTTGTTACTTACGCTGAAACTAAGATTTGCTGGCACCATTAACTCGGAACGATCATCAAGATATTTCGTCTGATAGTCGTAGAAGTCAGCGCCAGGAATAATTTCCCCAATGATCGATGCGCGCGGTGAGTCATTACCCAGCACCGCGCACTCAACCTCATGACAGTCCTCGACCGACTCCTCAACCAACATCTTTACATCATACTGAGCGGCGATATCGAGCGCCTTTGTCAACGATGCCACATCAATCGCTTTTGAAACTCCTACGCTTGAACCCATATTGGCCGGCTTCACGAACAACGGGTATTGCAGGTGCTTTTCAACACTAAACACCACCGCATCAGGGTCCACATGCCAGCGATTGCGTCGAATTACCTGATACGCTGTCTGTGCCAATCCGCTGGCGTTGAAAACCAACTTCGCCAGTGCCTTATCCATACCAACAGACGATGCCGCGACGCCAGCGCCGACATACGCCATGCCGACCAATTCCAGCAACCCCTGGATCGTCCCATCCTCGCCGAAGGGTCCGTGCAGGAGCGGAAACACAACGTCAAACAACACTCCACGATCATCCGGCGAGGCCTCGGAGCGCTTCAGTTCCTGTCCGGTTGAGGCGAGATAAACGACAGGCAGTGACATATCATCAACTGTGTCGTGCTCCAGAATGGAAGCATCGCTACCCGCCAGCAGCCAACAGCCCTGACGCGTAATCCCAACCAGAATGGGTTCATAACGTTGCCGGTCAATGGCCGCATACACTGACCGCGCAGAAATAATCGACACCTCGTGTTCGGCCGATTGCCCACCAAACAATAACAACACCCGTGTCTTGCTCACTTCAATTCAAACCAGAATCGGTTGGGCCAAATTCGACCCAATTCACACGATCGTGAGCACCTGTTCATAACAATCGGTCCTCACCGTGCCTATTGATGTAGTTTCGAATATACCCACTGAAGATTTTCCGTGTCCGTCTCGTTATTTCACCGCCGCCCTCAGGAAAAGATATGTGGGAACCGTCCTCCAGACGAAGCGAACGACACGGCATCACCTCCCGAGTGGCACTAGTCACAAAACACTCACTGGCCCGTGAGACCTGATCCAAATCAATCGGCGTCTCGACTGACTGATGACCCGCCGCTGCTAACGCAATATGTAAATGTTTCTTGGTCAATCCACGCAAATTACCTGCATCGGGCGTCTTCAACTCGCCGTTAATGACAAACCAGATATTGCTGTTCCCACACTCGGTAACGAAATCTCTGTGATCAAGCATCACACAGTCATCAGCACCCAGCTGCCTCGCCTGGGTCACGGCGATCACGTTGTTAAGATAGTTGCCTCCTTTGATATTCGGGTCAAGCGAATCGACCGGGTTGCGACGCACTCGTGGAATCGCCATCGCCATTCCTTTGCGATAGTAATCAGGATTCCATACAGGCACTGATTTGACGATAATCACCGATGTGGTGAACTGAACGTCACCGGGGTAGAGATCGACCGCCCCAACTCCTCGCGTGATTTGATAACGCACGTAGAGATCATGCTCACGGCTCGCCCCAGTGGCCTGCACGGTCGAACGAATCTCGTCGATCAATGCTTCCCGGCTCTGGCTGACCTCCATGTCAATGAGACTGGCCGAATGTGCCAGGCGATCGAAGTGGTCCACCATAAACAATGGCACACCGTCGTACGTTCGAAATACTTCGTATACCGAGTCTCCATACAGAAAACCTCGGTCCATGACTGGAATGCGGGCTTCTTCTAATGGAGTAACCACTCCATTAACCGCCGCCATTGCTTGTATTTCTTTCACCCGCTACTCCTCAGTGTTGGCCAAAGAACGCTGTCATTTGATTCACTCAAGACGATACCCCAATGAGTCCGTTAGGCGCACTGGTCCACGCATAAACATTCCGTTTCCTCGCCCGACCGACCGACCTTTGATTATGATCATACACAATCGATTCAACCAAGAACTGGGAACGCGTCTGATCCACTACGCGTCCAACCGAACGCATCAGCGGCCCTGATACAGGTCTTGTCATGTGAGTCGTAAAGGAAGCCGTTACCGCAAATACTTCTCGCTCCAGAACATTCGCAGCAAGCCCCGCTGCATCATCAAGCAACTTGAAATAAACACTGCCGTGAACAGTCCCAGCTGCGTGAAAAAATCGTTGATCGATATCAATTTCAATCTCAACCGGCTCTTTCGAGACAACAATGCGAGGACAATAGAACTGATTGATCGGTGCGGAAAGATACATGGCCTCCAACGCCCGGAAATGCGCATCCCGTATTGTCTTTTTTTTCATAGTTGGCAAGCCTCCTTAATCGTCTTCTTCGCCGGTTAGTGCATTTGACAGTTCGATCAGGTTTCCGTCTGGATCGCGGAAATAGATCGACCGTAAGGGCCCTGCCGCACCGGTTTTTTTTACGGGACCCTCAATCAATTGAATCTCTTTCTCTGCCAACTCCGCAGCCCATTCGTCAACAGCAACATCTACGATAAAACAAAGATCTGCAGAGCCCGGTGTTGGTGTTATGGCCTTGAGATAATAGTCCCAATCAAATGCATGGAGATTGATCTTCTGATGACCAAAGTGTAGGGCCGTTCGACCCTCGCCAAAGGTCATTCGCTTCATACCAAGGACCCCACAGTAGAACGCGCATGTCTTCTCTACATCCATCACGGTTAACACCAGATGGTCCAAACGAACAATGTTCATGACTCTTTAATCCTCAATAAAAAGCCCCCGGCACACGTGGTACCGGGGGCTGAATGAATATGCCTGGCAGTGTCCTACTTTCACACGGGGAGACCCCGCACTATCATCGGCGCTGAACGTTTTCACTTCTGAGTTCGGGATGGATTCAGGTGGTTCCCATTCGCTATGGCCGCCAGGCAAACTGTTTGCACCAACTGAGATGGTGCGAATTTTGGCAGTGATACTTGAGGCGATTCCGCCTTACGAACCAGTCTTCTTGGGTGTTATATGATCAAGCCTCACGGGCTATTAGTACGGGTTAGCTTAATGCATTACTGCACTTACACACCCCGCCTATCAACGTTGTAGTCTTCAACGACCCTTCAGGGATCTCTAAGGATCCAGAGAGACCTTATCTTGAGGGGGGCTTCCCGCTTAGATGCTTTCAGCGGTTATCCCGTCCGTACATAGCTACCCAGCAATGCCACTGGCGTGACAACTGGAACACCAGAGGTACGTCCACTCCGGTCCTCTCGTACTAGGAGCAGCTCCTCTCAAGTCTCTAACGCCCACACCAGATAGGGACCAAACTGTCTCACGACGTTCTAAACCCAGCTCGCGTACCACTTTAAATGGCGAACAGCCATACCCTTGGGACCGGCTACAGCCCCAGGATGTGATGAGCCG
>Ga0187827_10009298_pt1 | contig 10442 bp, 9 predicted proteins | sample ETNtaG_39_FD_167969 | JGI IMG/M metagenome (GOLD analysis project Ga0187827, IMG submission 167969) | Marine microbial and viral communities from oxygen minimum zone, Eastern Pacific Ocean - ETNP2014_SV_150_PacBio MetaG (Illumina Assembly) | ecosystem: Environmental > Aquatic > Marine > Hypoxic... | reverse complement strand
GAATGGGCGTCACCCTGAAAACCGGATCGATAGCGGCCGATTGGGTTGTGTCCGGCGAGCGCGAGTAGTCCACGATGCTCTGCAACTCCTTGATGTTAGGCAGACGCCAATCGGAATGCTCGGCATATTCCAGATCCTCCGCCCACTTGAGCGCCTGTTCCCAGTTCAATTTTCCATCCTTGTTTTGGCCAACCTTGAAGTGCCCGCTGTCGACCTTCATCCAGGTCAGGCCAGTTGCACGATCGGTGATGGTCCCATTGCCGTTGTCTTTAAAGGAATTCTTTCCGTAATCTTTATTGCCCCGCACATAGAGAACGTAATAGGCCTTGGCTTTGCCACGCCGTCGGCCCGGGTTCCCGATGGGATACCCCTTGATGCGCCCGTCCGCGAAATTCACGCCGAACAGGGTCTCATTGCCGCGCATGGTTGTACTGACATACTTCGTGCTGGTCGCGAACTGTGAATCGATGACCCGCTCACCCCGATCAGCGTTGCCGTACTGGAACTTGAAATAGGCGGCGTCAATGAACGGCTGGAATTTCGAGGCATCGTTACTTCGATGGTCGGGATCCACCCCGTTGAAAAATATCAATGAATACAATTCCTTGATGGTCGGCAACCGCCAGTCCTCATGTCCGCCAACCCGGCAGGCAGAAGCCCCGGCAATTGCATCCTGATAAGTTTTCTTGGTGCCCGGATCCTGCTGCCACATGAGCCGCGTAACCAAATCCGTCACAGTCCCATCCTTGTTATCGCGATAAGCCGGTTGATGGCCCTTGTACTGCGCGTCCTGACCAAAGAACGCCTGCCCGGATTTCGGATAGGCAACCTCTCTAGAGTTGTCATAACTACGCTCCTGCCGGGTGTCGACAATTGGATAAGGATAACCCACCGCGTGACCGGACGGACTCAAGCACGCGCCACTCGCCGCAGCACCCGCCAGAATCAATGTGGTTAATTTAGAGTCCATTCTTCCGTCTGATTCTATTCTCAAACGCCTATTCCTCTGGATCTTTTTGAATCTCCGGACCCTTGTTGCCCTGCAGTTTCATCACCGCAGCGGCAGCGGCTTTGACTTCGTCAACGTTGCTCAGGATGCTGAAATCCAACTCAAACGTACGCGACTGCCCCGGGCCAAGCTTCGGCACGCGTCCATGTTTGCGCTCGTAGCTGCGGTTGTGCGGGAAGCCGGTGCCCGGCTCAATGCCGGTCACGTAGCCGGTGTTTTCCGCCGCGGTATTCTTCCATTGCGTGAGGTACGGCATTTGTTCAACCGGCCAACTGACCGTCACGCCACGGTCGCCAGCCGGGTTCATCAGCATCGCCGTTGTATTACCGTCCTCGTCGGCCTTGGGATAAATCTTGTAAACCTCCTCGGTGAAACCCTTGGTCGGGCTGGAGTACACTTCCTGCCTGTCGATCGCCTGGGCAGCGTTCTCATTGAACGGGACAATCTTCTTCGCAGCGGAAAGCATTCTGGCGCCCTTACCAAGCAATGGGCGGCCAAAGTTCGCGTGGTAGATGACCTGGATTTCCTCGTCGAATGTGCCCTTGTTCTTGAGCACGTCGCGAATGCGAAACGCACTCGAACCCGGCACCGTGCTGATCTCCGTCCAGATTTCGAGGTTCGGCCCATAGAAGGAAACCTCGTGCACGCGGCCGCGAATGCGGATGCGATACGGGGCTTCCCTGTCCACCACCACGATCACGTCCGACGCCGGGATGTTACCGATCTTGCCGTGCAGCGTCAGGTTCATTGTCGCCTCGTCACCGACGTTGTTGATGAACTTGTCCTCGCCCGGGTGCCCGGCGAATGACAGGCCGCAGCGAACCATCCACTCGTTGAAACCGTCGAGCCAGCCCAGGCCACCGCGGTCGTGCAGATTGATGTGGCTCGGGTGCACGATCTCCTTCACCGGCGAGTTCCAGCCCAGGCGCACGTCGCCAAGTGTCACGTCGAGCACGCTCATGCCGCGGGTTGGGATCACGCGAAACTGCAGCCTGCCGTTGTCGACCTCGATCAGGTCAACGCCCTCCTGCTTGCCTCCGTGAAGCGTTCGTTTGTTGATCGACCAACGAGCGTCGCCCTTGTAGCTTGGGAGATCGCTGCTCTTGAGTTGCCAACTCTCCGCGTGCGTGTCGCGCTTGATGCTCGTCAAAACCTGATAGTGTGGATTCGCTTGGGCAACTGTTGCGATAGTCATCAAACCGATGGCGATTAATTGTTTCATGGTGCGGGGCCGATGGTAGCGATTGCCCGGGAATTGCCAAGCGCCAACTCTTGCCCGACACTCCCGTCGACGACTTGTCGCCATGATCATCCGAATCCTCCTCGCCTTGTTCCTCGCCGCCGCAGCGTTGTTCTGCGTGGTTGGTTTCATGGCGACCCTTGAACTGATGCCGACCCAAGCGCAGTGGATTTGGCGCGCGATTTACGGGCTGATTTTCGTCGGCAACATTGCCGGTTTGACACACTTGGTCCGGGGCATTCGCCGCCGATAAACCGCCCCGCCAGGCGATCAACTCGGTGGTTGCATCACCGCTTGGCCAAGCGTAGCTTGCCGCCAGATGAAAACGCCCAACTGCCATCCCTTCAGCCGTCAGCACTTGGTCAAGGGGTTCACGCTGATCGAGTTGCTGGTTGTCATCGCCATCATCGCGATTCTTGCCAGCCTACTGCTGCCCGCGCTGGCCAAAGCCAAAAGCAAGGCCGCCGGAGCCTACTGCATGGGCAACTACAAACAGCTTCAACTCTGCTGGACCATGTACGCCGGGGACCACGACGACGGCATGCCGGAGAACTCACAACTCCCGGGTGGTGGCAATCGTGAAGGATGGTTCAGCGAGGGGCCAACATGGTTAAACGGCAACGCGTGGACTGATGTCGATGACAACAACATCCGCAAGGGTTGTCTTTTCAAATACAACGACTCATCCGGCATTTACAAGTGCCCCGCCGACAAGTCGACCGTCCGTGACCAGGGCAAAATTCCGCGCATCCGAAGTGTATCGATGAGCATGTACATGAACTTTCGATCTAGTCCGGAGAGCGACATGTACAACAACTGCTGGCATAAGGTTAGCGGCATCAACAACCCCTCCGCCTCCGAAGCCTTCGTGTTCATCGACGAGCATACCAAGAGCATTCAGCAAAGTGCCTTCGGCGCAAACGCCGGCACATGGACGCTGTTCGGCACGGCCAAGTGGACGTGGATCAGTTTCCCGGCTACCCGCCACAACAACGGCACGGTACTGTCCTTTGCCGATGGCCACGCGGAGTCGTGGCGTTGGGTCGAGAAGAACACGATGGAGACTGCGGCCAAACCGATTTCATGGCTCGTCCTGCAGCCGGGCCAGCGCGGCGGTGACCGCGACCTTCAGCGCCTATTCAGCGCCATCCCCCAGACCATCCCGGTGAACTAGCGGGGAGTTTCAAGTTTTCAGTTGCGTCTGCGCGGGAGATCGCTTGGCCAAGCGCGCGGTCCCAGTCAGCTTTTGCCGACGCAGAACAGGCGACTGTTGGTGCGGATGAACAGGCGGCCGTGCGCCACGGCGATACTGGCGCGGGTCTGGTCGTCGCCGGCCTCCCCCATTGCGGCCCTGTTAAGCACCCTGCCACTCTTGGCGTCGATCACGTGCACGGTGCCGGCGTGGTTCTGCACGTAGATTTTGCCGTCCGCACCGGTCGGTGAACCGCGAAAGAGTGAGCGGCTCTCGAGATCGGTCGCCCACTGGATTTTGCCGGTTTTCGGCTCCACCCGCGAGAGCATCTTGTTGCGGCCCTCCCCGTACAGCACAAAAAAACTGCCCTGGTAAAACAGCGGCGTGCAGACGTCGCTGCTCACCCCGTCACGGCTGCCCTCGCTGTTCCAAAGCCTGCCGCTGCTGCTGACGTTGCCATTCGCGCCGGCCTTGATGGCATATATCGGGGCGCGCTTGGGCGCACAGGCCAAGACCACGCCACCGCCCGCCACCGGCGACGGCACGAGCCGCCAATGGCCAATGCGCGTCGGATTCCACGTGCCCCAGCGCCACAGTTCCCTGCCGCTCTTCGGGTCGTGGCCGGTCAGGCAATCGCCACCGGTGATGAGGATTTCATCGCGTCCATTGTGAGTGAACGGGATCGGCGTGCTGAACGCCTCTAGTGATTCGCTGCGCGCCTTGGCCGGCCGGTACACCTTCCAGAGTTGCTTTCCAGTCTTGGGATCCAAAGCCAGCAGGTACGAGCGGTTGTCGTCGCTGCCCTTGCTTCCGACCTTGGTGTCGCGCTGAAGCACCTGCATGTACAGGACGCCGGCGTGGATCAACGGGCTGGTCGAGAAGGTCCACAGGAACGCGAATTGCCCATGTTTTTTCTGGATGTTCTGCGACCACAGTTTCTCACCATCCATGGTGTATGTTGCCAACTCGCCATTGCCGTAAAAAAAGGTCACCACCTGCCCGTCGGTCACCGGCGAAGGCGCGGCGTAATTGCTACGGTTGTCCTGCCGATGGCCCTTGGCAACCTGATGCGACCACTTCAGCGCACCCGTCCCGCGGTCGTAACAGTTCGCCGTCAGGCGCTCCTTATCCGGGTTGGAGGAGGACACGAATACATGTTCCCCCCAGACGACCGGCGTCCCGGCGCTTGGCCCGTCCATCTTGACACTCCAGATGACGTTCTCCGTTTTACTGAACTTGGCCGGCAAATTCTTCTCATCGGTCGATCCGTTGTGATTGGGCCCGCGCCAGTTCCCCCACTCGGCCGCCTGCACCCCGGCTAAGGACGCGCCAAGCGCAGCTCCGAGCAGCATTGTATAGCTCATTTTCATGATCATTCAGTTTCGTTGAAATGTGTAAAGGCGGGCGAATGCTACCATCCACTTGGCCAATTGGCCAGCCGAAACCAGCCTCGAAATCATCCTTTCGTCCCGGTGAGGACGCCGCAGTGAACCAGTGTATTCACCACCGACCCATCCGCCACCAAGCCGGTTTCACGCAGCATCAAACGATACTCCGCCGCACTGTACGCCCTGCCCTCCGTCACCGAAAACAACGCAGCGGAATAAAGCGCAATCGGCAGCGGCCCGTCCATTGTGTCGTTCAGGAACACATCGTGGATCAGCATCCGACCACCACTCGGCAGCTTGGCCGCATACCGTGCCGTCAACTCACGGCACTCCGGCTCGTCCCAATCGTGCAGAATATTCGAAAACAAAACCACCTCCGCTTCCGGCAGATCCTCCACTTGAAACATGTCGCCCTCGATAATCTGCACGCGATCGAGCATCCCCTTTTCCCGCGCAAACTCCTCGGCGATCCGAACGACCTCCGGCAGTTCGACAATCGCCACACGCAGGCCGGGATTTGCCGCCAACATTGCGTAGCTGTACAGCCCGGTTCCGCCACCGACATCGAGCAGCGTGGTCACGCCCTCCATCGGCACCGCTCTGGCCAAGTGCGGTGCGACGTTTTTGGCCCGACCGGAGAGTGACAGGGTAAAATGCCTCGCCAACGCCTCGCTCTCCATCGCCGAGCGCTCGCCTTCGCGATAAATGAACGCCACGCCGGAATCGTCGTCGGCACCCAGCGGCCGGTTGCTCCGCAGCAGTTCCACCATCTGCAACACGCCCTCGGACGACGAGGACAGCCCGAGGTAGTCACCCATGAAAAAATCGCCCTCCGGTAGCAGATGGTTTCGGGCGAGATCGGTCAACTCCAGTTCCCCGGCTGCATTGAAGCGCACCAACTCCATCGCCTTGAGCGCGGTGAACAGCACCACGGCCGGCCGCCGCTCCAAGCCAAGCGCTTGGCCAAGCGCAGTCTCCGGCATCGGTGCCGGGGCCAGGCGGCCAAAAACATTGAAGTGCGCCGAGGCTGCCACGATCAGTTCCGTCGCGTAGCTGCCACGGAACAACTCGAAGATCGGCGTGGGGTCGGTTGGTGGAAACACCAACGGGGAGGCATAGCGGCTCACGGCAGGCAGATCAGTCCAGTTTTTCCTTCTCGAAATCGCCGGGGGAAACCCAGCCGGCTCGCACCTTCTCGCCGCCCATGTAGCGCCGGTAGAAATTGTCGGTGGACTTGCCCGAATACGGGTAGTTGTCGAAAACGTCCCCCCTGTCAAACATCCTCGGGTCGCCCTGCCCGCGCAGCTCGGCGAAAAGCTGCTCCTTGAGCGCCGCCTTCAGTTCGGCATGTGGCTTCGACTGGGCCAGGTTGTTCACGCAGTCGCCGTCGTTCCTAAGGTCGAACATTTCCTCCTGCGGGCGCTTGCCGAAGTTCAGGTTCCAGAAATGATAGGTACCCTCACGGCGCTGGGTCAGGACCAGCGACTTGGTCGGGCTGCCGTCGCAGTTCAGGTAGCCGGTCTCCGGGTTGCCGCCGGGCCAGCGGCCCGGCTTGAAGTTGTGCAGGTACAATTGGTCACCCTTCACGATGCCCCGGATCGGGTAGCCCCAGTTGTTTGGCCGGCCGATGTCGTGGCGTTCCTTGCCGATTAGCACATGATCGCGGCTGGCAGTCACTTGGCCGGACTTGGGTGAGCGAAAGATGTCAAACAGACTCCGGCCACTCACCGGCTGCATGACCGGCACCAGCTTGGCCACGCCGGCCGCCTCGAGAAACGTCGGCGCGATGTCTGCGAAACTCACGTAGTCGGTCACCACACGGCTGCGGCCGCTGATGCCGCTGGGCCAGCGGATCGCCAGCGGGATGTGGTTCGACGCCTCGTACGCCTGCCCCTTCACGCGGGGGAACGGCATGCCGTGATCGGACGTCGCCACGATCAGCGTGTTGTCCAGTTGCCCGGCCGCCTCCAGCTGCGCGAGAATTTTGCCGAGGTGATTGTCGAAATGCTCCACCTCGATCGAGTAGTCCAACATGTCGTTGCGGATCACGTCGTTGTCCGGCCAATACTTCGGTACGCGGTCGATGTCCGAGAGCTTTTTGCCCATGCGCCGACCGACACCAGCCTCGTAACCGCGATGCGGCTCGGTGGCCCCGTACCAAAACGCCCAAGGCCTGTCCTTGGCCGAGTTCGCGGCGGCGAGGAAGTCGGCGAAATTGCCGGAGTAGTCGTTATTGGAAATCGACCGTGCCGGCGGCTTGGCCTTCTGCTTCTGCCACGCTTGGCCGGTGATCTTTCGCGGCTTGCCGTTGGCGTCGTTGGCGTAGCCCGGCCCCCAGCCCTTGCCTGTGTAGCCAGTCGAGTAGCCGTTGGCCTCGAGCAGTTCCATCCAGCTGCCGAACTTGGCCGGGAAAAACGTCATATGGTTGCCCGCCTGCTCGAGTTGCCACGAGTTGCGCCCGGTCAGGATGATCGCCCGCGACGGCGCGCACTTGGCATTGGGCGTGTAGGCGCGGCGAAACAAAATCCCCTCTTCGGCCACACGGTCGAATGCCGGCGTGCGCACCCAGTCGCAGCCGTATGCGCCGGCATGGCCGAACGACCAGTCATCCGCGATGGCAAAAAGAATGTTCAGCCGCTCTGCCGCTTGGCCAAGCGAAAGCCAGCCACCGAGCAGCAAAACCGAAACAACAACGCGCCTGGCCAAGGAGTGCATGCGGAAGTGATACCCCCGCCCTGGCGCAAAAGCCAACCCATAGTCACTGCAACCTCCCGCTTGATTCGCGGTTTCCCCGCTTGGCCAAGGGGAAAGGACTTGTCACCGGGCGAAACAACGGTACTGTGCCCCGCCGCAGCTGAGCGCTTAACTCAGTGGTAGAGTGCTACCTTCACACAGCTAGCCTAAAGGATGTTGACCGCTCAAGCGCATTAGTTTCATTTCCAGTAAGTTAGAGCGATTCTGGAATTGCCTCAAATCGAAACTCGCTACCATTCGCTGCCATTTTCTTGGTGCAAATAATCACCAAAAACAGTTTTATGATTTGTGCTTGACGGGTTTTCGATAAACGTCATTTCCCTTCTGCTGAAGCCGAGCGAGTCAGTGCCATGAGGTTAGCCGTCCAGTTTCTCTTTCATCCTTGTCGTATCGCGCCGTTTGAAGTTTCTTCCGGTGCATCCTTTTCAGCCCAGTTGAACCAGCCTCGTGCCTGAAGATAAATTACAACTGAAGAGCAGAACATATTCGCTGCGCTGCCTGTGAGGTACCCGTAGGTGAACCAGAAGATGTTGGCAATAATGCCCATCACGAATCCGGTGCGGCTTTTATTTCCCAACAGGTAAAGCGAGGTGAAGGTGAACACCATGGCAGCCCAGTCGCTACCCTTATACTGGAAGGCGTGTTCGGTGAGATATTCCATCGTGGCCAATGTATACCTACCAGCGACAAGGTTACGCAAGCGGCCAGAAAAATGGTCGATTTAACTGTTGCCCCCAAACAACAACCCTGCGGCGTTCAGATGGTGGAGCGGGTTGGTTTAGTTGCACATCTTTCCCGAGAAACAGGCGGGCATAGACTAGGTGCGGCCAAGTTGGTAAGATTCGCCCGTTATGAATGTTCTAGGTGAGAAATTGACGGATTTTGCTGGCAAGATTACCTCGGTGACGGCGACAGAGGCCGGGTTGATAGTCAACGTGGAGAATGAAGCCGGCCCCTTCGGGAATGTGCTGTATACGGTCACGCTTGGGCCAGCCATAGTTCCGGAGGAAGAGACGGGGGCACATACGATTCGTGGACAAGCATTCTCGCCAGATGGTGGGACAGTAGAGTTTAGTGGCGGCGGCGTGTGGCGAAGTAGTGGGCCAAATCAAAGGATACTGAAACACATCACTCAACTGGCAAACGGTCAACGAACGTTCGCGGTGGACAACTTCGACCTTGTCAAGAACACGGCCTCTGGCAGCATCTACGCGCTCGATTGAGCGGGTTATCGCGGGATTCTTCGTTTAGCGGGTTTTAGGGTATTTGAATTAACCCGCTAACTTGAAAAGAGATACGAAATAATGCGAGGGTTCCCGAAGAAATTTGAGGGGGTTCGACTCCCCCCGCCTCCACCACTTTTATTTAGGAAATAGTATTTTCTTGATTTGACTGATCAAATACTTAACACTTGGTCGTGCCGATTGGTTCAGTTAAGGAGGGTAAAAAGGCCCTTGAAAAGGAGCACTCCCCTGCCCACCCCTTAAGCGACAGTGTTTCGGTAAAAGTTTACCCCACCTGTAACACCCCAAGAATAAAAACTAACAAAACAATGAGAGCAGCAAGCATACAATCCAGGACAGCCAACCAGCATTCACTGATTTACCCAACCAGGAGCGGAATCAAAGGCGTATGTCTGACGACGTTGTGGGTTTTATTTCTTTGTATAACAACCAATGCAGAGGAGTTTTATTGGTCAACCTATGACCTGAAGGTTAAGCGACAGGATCAGCAGGGACTTTATGAATTATTGGACCAGACATTCTCATCAGCGAACCTGCCTGTTGGTGTCACCTTGACAGAGGTTTTATTTACCAACGAGGATGTCACCCATGTGTTGGTTTTTTCATCAACCGATCTTACTGCATTAAGCAGCCTGTACACGAACAACAATTCAGAACAAAAGAACCAGTTTCTCCTGGCCTTATCGAAACTCGCGGAGGTCAAAGCCAGTGTCACAGGCAAAAGAATGCTCACAAGCAATACAAAGATACATGAGGTAACAGTAAAACGTGAGAATGATTTATTTGCGGATTGGCAGCTTGCCGTATCGGAGCCCCAACAATTCATAGACGCCTTCAAGCAGATAATCGATAAAACGGAAGACCTCCGCAGTGAGAACCAAAACATCGCGGGACTGGGTTCCATTACTTTTGGAAATCCAAAAGTAACTCATTATGTCAATCACACCTTCAGGTCTTATGAAGATATGATTAAAACAATGGAATCCTACGAAGCAAACAAAGACCACCGGGATTTTATAAAAAACGTCCAGCCTCTCCGTGAGATAATTTCAAAGCGAGTTGCTCGGATAGTGAAACAATGGAAGTGATTGCCCCACAACCAGCACGGCAGCGATTGTTGTGAGTAGGAGGTGTTTCATGTCATGGAAAGCATTATCCCTATCGATTGGTTTACTTTGTAAACTTAGCAAGCACCTGCATCCCTTCCTCTAGAAATTGACTCAACTTGTTTGGACTGATTCGCTCGTTTAACCGATAAAAAAGCATTTGATTTGCTCCCCTTTCCACACAAAGTTCAGGCTTAGATTCAAAGAAGTCTAGTAATCCTTCATTAAACAAATTACGTACCGATTCCTCTGGATTCCCTTGAAGTAAATAATCATCTGAAAACTTTGTGTGACTGGAAAAATCAATGTCTTGCAGATCGCCAAATTGATGAAATTTCTTTTCTGGTTGCAAAACAAATTGAGGCAAATCAAGTTTAGGCTAACAAAAGTAAACTACTGATTGGTTATACTCTGTGCCTGCACTACTCTGAGGGCAACCTCCACCAATCTCAAAAGTAAAGTCAAAGAAAGCTAGTTCAGTTTCCTTATCTTCTTGATGAAGCATATTG
>Ga0187827_10009296_pt1 | contig 10444 bp, 3 predicted proteins | sample ETNtaG_39_FD_167969 | JGI IMG/M metagenome (GOLD analysis project Ga0187827, IMG submission 167969) | Marine microbial and viral communities from oxygen minimum zone, Eastern Pacific Ocean - ETNP2014_SV_150_PacBio MetaG (Illumina Assembly) | ecosystem: Environmental > Aquatic > Marine > Hypoxic... | reverse complement strand
GAAAACAGTTCCGCCCCGGCATCCCAAGTCAAACGAATGACCAACGGCGTCCCGTTGGGCCAAAATAGCCCCGCCCCGGCTTTGGAGTCCAAGCGCATGACCAACGGCGTCCCCCTGGCTCTCGATGATGAGCTGCAAAACCGGAAGGACGGAAAATGGTACTGGAAAGGCACCACGAACCTGTTCACCGGAATCGAGGTGCTCCATCACACCAACGGAGTCCTCAAGCTGCAGTTGCCGTTCACCAACGGGGTTCCCCATGGCCACCGGATCATGTGGCATCCCAACGGCCAGAAGGAAAGCGAGGGGGACTACGTGACCGGCCAGCGCTCCGGTCTGTGGAAATTGTGGTATCCTAACGGCAACCTGGACAAGCGGGGAAGGTTCGTGAACGGCAAACCGGACGGCCTGCAGGTCTTTTGGCACACCAACGGGGTCAAGTCCGTCGAGTGGGATCACAAGGATGGCTACCCGCACGGCAAAATGAAGGTCTACCATCAAAACGGCCAGCTCAAGCAACAGGGAGCATTTCTGGAAGGAAAAAAGAACGGCAACTGGACCGCCTGGGATGAAAACGGCAGGAAGGTCAGGGAGGCCCTGTTCCTGAAGGGCAGTCTGATCTCGGAAACAAACTTTGAAGACTCGACGGAGGACAACGAAGCCAAGCCGGCGCCTCAAGGCTCCGACGGGTAGGACAGCACCACCTCCGCCTGGCTGGGCTTGAGCGGGACGATTGTATTTTTTCCGCTTGGCCAAGCGGCCTCAATGGCCACCGCCTCCGCCGCCGCCCCCAGCACCTGCGTCGTGGCGTTGGCCGAACGGTAGCCGGAGACAGACTGAACCACACGCGCCGGGCCCTTGGTTTCGTCCATATAAATTAACCTCAGAATCGCTCCCTCTCCATCACCATCGCCATCGAAGCGCACCCTCACCCCCCTGGCCTGCGCTTGGTTTCGGAACAACCGCGTCGCCGCCGCGTTTTGCGTGACGACCAGGTCCACCCGCCCGTCATGGTCGAAGTCGGCCAGCGCCGCGCCGCGCTGTTCGCCATCCACCCGCACGCCGGACTCGCCTGGGCCAAGCGCACGAAACGTCCCGTCCCCATGGCCAAGCAGCCACAGCCCGGTGCCCGCATCGTTTCGGGGATCCTCCGGTCGGACGGCGAAAAAATTCTGGCTAAAAAACAGGTCTTCGTTTCCATCGGCATTAGCGTCGCCAACGCACACGGTGAACGCCGGTGACAATTGCGCCTCCATCGGCAGCGGCACCGGCTCGAAGCGATCGCCCCGATTGATGAACAGCGTGGTGTCCAGGTGGTTGACCTCCATTTTTTTCAGCCGCCCAAATGCCGATCCGGCGATGCCCTCGATCCCCGCCTTGGCCATCTCGGCGTGCACCGGGAAGCGGCTCCGCAAATTCGGCAGCCCCTTCTCCAGCGCATGACGGTCGCGCACCGGCAGCCACCGGCCGGCGACCCGCACCGCCTCCAGTTGCTCGACCGTCCCGTTGCCGTCCACGTCGCCGACAAACAGGGCCAGGCGCGGCTCGGCATCGTCCTCGCGCAGGAGTGTCTCGTAAAAACTGTTGCGGCCCCAGTTGGTGGCGACGATGTCGAGCCGCCCGTCGTTGTTCGCGTCAATCATCGCAACCCCGTTCCACCAGCCACGATACCCGCCGAGGCCAAGCGCATCGGTGCGCTCGGTGAACTGGCCGGCGTCGTTGCGGAACACCCGCACCGGCCCCCACTCGGTGGCCAGGACCAGTTCAGCATCACCGTCGCCATCGAGGTCGGCCTTGGCCAAGCCGTTCACCCGCTCGACCGTTTCAAACGGCGCCCCCCAGGCCGGGACCTCCGCCTTGGAGTCGTTTATCCGCCTGAACCGCCCCGCCGTGTTGCCGAAAAGCTGTAGCCCACCGTCGCCCACGATGGCCAAGTCCTCCCAGCCGTCGCGGTCGGTGTCCAGCCATGCCACGCCCGGCCCCGCCTGGCTGGTTCGGCGCGGCAACAGCGGGCCGTTGACAAAATCGTCGACCGGCGCCTGCTCGTGCCGATGGCCCAACCGTGAACTGACATCCTCGAACATCGGCATGGGCGCGGGCGCCCCCGGTGGCTTGGCCTTGGCTTCCGGCTCGTGAATCTCGTACAGCCGGTTGGCCCGCACCTCCTCCAACACCGAGCGCGCGCCGCTGCGCCAAAGCACCTCGAGCCGGTGCCGCCCGGGCGGCACCACCGCAAAGACGCGCAACGGATCGTCACCGCTCAGGTACCGGCCACCGGCGATCATTTCCTGCGAGGCGACCGAGTCCCCGTTGGCCAGGCGGATGCGCGCGCCAATGCCAAACGGATTGCCGCCACGCCCGTGCAACCGCACCGCCACCCTCGGCCGGCTGCTTTCGTTGCGGTACAGCCCGGCCGCCTGGTTCAGGTTGTTGACGACCACGTCCTGGTCGCCGTCGTTGTCGAGATCGGCCAGCGCCATCCCGTACGAGACGCCCACGTGCCCGAAGCCCCAGTCACTCGACGCCGGTTCAAACTTCAGGCCGCCCAAGTTGCGGAATGCCGCGTTGGCGCTTGGCCAAGGGGGACGATGCTTACGCAGCCGCTTCAACTCGGCGGTCGGCAGCTTATTCGCTTTCTGGATGGCCATGATCCGGTTTTTGCCGTCGATGTCCATCGTGTCAAAGCTGAACCCGTTGGTGATCAGGACATCCTCGAGGCCGTCGAGATCGACGTCCATGAAGGCCGCCGCCCACGACCAGTCGCTCGCCTCGAGCCCGGCGTAGTTGGCCACCTCCAGCCAGGTGCCGTCACCCCGCGACACCAGCAGCGCGTTGCGGTTGTAGCGCGGGCGGTCGTCAAACTTGCCAACCGCAGTCGGGATCGGTTTTCCCTTGTCGAGATGAACGAGCCGGCGCTTCTGTTGCCGGGCGAGCATGTCGAGCACCAGCATGTCGTCGTGGCCGTCGAGGTTGATGTCGGCAAAGTCGATGCCCATCGACGAGCGACTCGTGTGGCGCACGGCCAGCCTCGGCACCGCCCGAAACCGACCGCGCCCGTCGTTTATCCAAAACCGGTCGGGGTTGCTGAAGTCGTTGCATACATACAGGTCCGGCGCGAGGTCGCCGTTGACATCGCGGAACGCCACGGCAAGTCCCCAGTCGCGCGCGGCGGCAAACGGCTGTCCGTCCTCGCCGGTGAAGGTGCCCTGCTCGAACACCACTTTTTGGAACCGGCCGGCGCCGTCGTTCAGGTAAAAACAGTCTCGCTCCGGCAGTTCCCTGACGAGGCCGCCCGGCGTCACCAAAAACCGGTCGCGGAACCGCGCCTTGAAGGTGGACTTCCCGTTGACGCGGGTGACCACCCACTGGCCATCCCGCCGCCCCAGCGCGAACCGCGTGCTCGGGTCGGCGATGTGCATCACATCGATGTAATTGGCCACGTACAGGTCGAGGTCGCCGTCGCCGTCCACATCGGCCAGCGCGAGGCTCGTGGGCGAGTTGTCCCTCGTCAGCCCGGCGTCGGCCGGCTCGGCAAACCGGCCCCGGCCGTCATTCACGAACAATCGCGTGCCGGCGGTGATGCCGTTGACCAGCAGATCGGCATGGCCGTCGCCGTTGACATCGGCAAACGCCGCCCCGGTGGAAAGTTGACCGGTACAACCCACGCCGGCCGACCCGGTGATGTCGGCGAACTTCCAGCCGCCGAGATTCCGGTACAGCCGGTTGGTTCCCTGCAGGTTGGCGAAGTAGAGATCGCACAAGCCGTCGCCGTCCACGTCGGAGGCGGCCACACCCGCGCCGTTGTGGGCCACGGCGTTGGTGAGGAACATCTCGCCAAACAGCCGGTTGGTGAAACTCAACCCGGTGAACGCCGGCGGCAGTCGTTCAAAACCGGCTGGGCGCGTTCCCGCGATCCGGAGCGGGGCGCTCCGGTGGCCCGGGCCGTCGTCCCAGGCCAAGTCGGCCGCCGGGAGACCAAGCGGACACAACGCCAGGCAGACGAAGCCGGCCAGGCACAATGCCGCGAAGGCGCGCCTGGCCAAGCGTGGTGCCGGAGACGTCATGCGCCCCATCAAGCCCCAAACCGAAGCCAAGGCCAACGCAAAAGCGCCGCTTGGCCAAGCGGATGGAGGGCACACAACCCTGATCACCTCGCCTCGAACGCTTTCAGTTCCGCATCGTTTACGGTCACGACAATATCGAGCCTTGAGTCCCCGTTAAGGTCGGCCAGTGCGATGTTTCGGGCGTCCCCGGGCACGACGAGGCCGGACTCGTTGGGCCAGACGGGATGAAAGCCCCCCAAGCCGTCACCCTTGAGAAGCAGACTGACGCCCCCGTCCATGTTGCCTGTTTCGCGCTGCGGGCTGCTTGAGTTGCCGACGATGTAGATGTCCAATCGATCGTCATTGGTAAAATCATGGATGCCGATGCCACTCACGGGAAAGGCCTGGGCAATGCGGGGTAGCTGCACAAAAGAGAAACGGCCATCACCATCATTCACAAAGATGCCGGACGCCAGCGTGTTCGCCTCGAAACGGCGCGCCTTGTCCAGCCGGGATTGCGAGTAAATGGATTCGAGTGACTTGATTGCAAAAGAGTGGAAGGTCGGAAGCCTTGCCCTCAATCCGGGCATGGCATTGCTCGAACAACTGTAGCCGCGGTGCGGGAGGCAAACCTCGCCCTCGAACTTGGCCTCGAGGATTCGCGGCGTGCCGGTCCCGTCAAAATCCCCGTAGTAAAGCAGCTCGGGCTTGGAGGCGGTGGCCTTGTATTTCGTGTTGAAACCGGTGTTCCCAGCGACCAGATCAATGTCCCCATCGCCATCCAAGTCACCGGCAGCCAGACTGCTCCACCAACCGGTCACTTTTTCCATCCCTGACCCCGAGGCAACCCTGCGCAGGCTGCCCTGAACATTCTGAATGACCTGCACCGGCCCCCATTCAGTGGCAACAATGAGTTCCGGCCAGGTGTCGCCATTCGTGTCTGTCCAAACGGCAGCTGTAACCATCCCCAAGGCATCAAGCCCCGCCCCCGGCGCAACATCAACGAACCGCACGCTGCCATTGCCGGAGTCGTTGCGGAGCAGACAACTGCGCGGTGTCTCGGGATATCTGCCGGGAACGACGCGGCCGCCGACGAAAACGTCAAGATCCCCATCCTTGTCATAATCAGCCACCGCAGCGGGGCCACCACTCGCCGTAACACCAGGCAGTGCATCACTTGGCGCCGATGAAAAGTTGCCCTTCCCGTCGTTCAGGTAGAGGCGATCCCTGAACACGGGCGACCCCGCACTGCCCTCGACGCCCCCGCTGACGACGTACAGGTCCGGGTCACCGTCATTGTCAGCATCAAAAAAAAGGGGCGTGACATCCTCGCATTCAGCATGCTGCCTGAACGGATCCAAACCTCGCATCTCGAACAGGTGTCCGGTTTTGTCCTGTTTATTCCTGCGGAAATAGATTCGCCCCGGGGTGCCTGCTGCCTGGGCGAGGTAGAAGTCCTCCAGACCGTCACCATCAACATCTGCAAAGGCGATGCCGGGGCCGAGTTGGGAGTGTTTACCGGGGAGCAGCGGCTGCCGGGAAAAGTCATCAAAAGGACGCTCACGATGGCGGACACCTTTCAAACGATCAACTGCCACGAACAGGGGATCCCTTTCCCGGGATGGTTTCCCCTCACCCGAAACGGTAGCCGGCTCGGTGATCGTGTATCGCCGGTTCGCCTGCAGGCTCTCAAAAGACTGATTGCGTCCGCTGGGCCATTTTACTGTCAGCGATTGGATTACCTTTTGGTTGCCCAGGCCAAAGTGCAGGACCGGCTCCGGGCAGGACATGAAGCCCCGGGCCGAGGTGAGATAGCGGGTCAATTTTTGATCCGGGTTTGCCAGCCGAACCGTCACGGTGGCGCCAATGCCAAACCGGTTGCTTGCCGTTCCAACAAGCTGCACAACAATCCGATGGCCTGAAGCACCGGTGTTCTCGAAGATCGATGGAGGGCCACTGAAGTTGTTCACCACCACATCCAGGTTTCCGTCCCTGTTCAAATCCGACAAAATGGAACCGAAACTGACACCGTTACTGTCCAACCCCCACTCCGCACCGCTCTCCTGCATTTTCACCCCGGCCTGGTTGCGAAATACCCGGTTGGTTTGGAGAAGAGGTTTCTGCGCATACCAGAAGTCGTAATAACGGTCCCAACCATCCTTCGAAGGTGCCCTTGCGCGGAGATCGCTATTCAGCCAGTCGCGGCTCATTCCGTTGGTGACGAACAGGTCCTCCCACCCATCGTTATCAAGATCCCCGAAGTTGACCGACCACGTCCAGTCGGTTTTCGAAACTCCATAAAGATGGGCGACCTCCATAAAGTTTTCCGTCCCCGAGTTCAGGTAAAGGGCATTGCGCATGTATTGTGGTGGGTCGGGAAAATTCAAGAACCATGAGTCGCTGTCGGGCCCGGACATATTTCCCATCTGCATCTTCGAGTTGTAGTGCGTGCTGCCGGCCATGTCGGTGGCAAGCAAATCCATCCAACCGTCGTTGTTCACATCAGCAAAGTCAGCCCCCATCGAATACCACGGCGTATGGGGTAGCGATTCTCGGGTCATATCGGTAAACGTCACGATGCCGTCGGAGTTTGGCCCGTTGTTTGTCCAGAGCCGGTCCGGCCCGTAAAAATCGTTGGCAACATAAAGATCCGGCCAACCATCCTTATTCCAGTCCCACCACGTTGCCGAAAGGCCGTAGTGGTTGCCACTCATACCGGCCTCGTGCGTGACCTCCTTGAATGGTTTGTCGGGACCTTCATTTCGGTAGAGATGATCGTACTGGCCCGCATCGATCTTCTTTAACCCTTTCCCGTCGGGAAGAACGATTACATCGGCATATTGCCGGAATGTCTCGGGAATTACCGGCTCGCCATTCGGGCCACGGCCAAGGGAAAAGGGCTCGTTTAGCAACGAAGCCGGAACCGGAAGCCTGTTCGTGACCACGAACAAGTCGAGGTCACCGTCCCTATCATAGTCCGCAAACGTGCCCACGATGCTCGCACCACTAAAATCCACGCCAAGGACACTGGCGCTTTCGATGAGTACACGCCCGTCACCCTGGGGGCGGTTCAAATAGAGCCGGTTAGGGCAATCAAAGCCGCACACATACAGGTCAAGCCAGCCGTCATTGTCGACATCCGCCCATGAGGCACCGGTTGCCCAAGTCCCTGCGGGTGCGGGCGGTTTCAGCAGGGATGATCTGTTTGCAAACTTGAAATTGCCCAGGTTTCTGAACAACTGCCCGCCGCTGCCCATTCGCGTGAAGCCACGCTGGTACTTCCGCAACGCGACTTGCCCGCAAATGAACAGATCCGGATAGCCGTCCTGATCATAGTCGCCAGCAGCCACACCAGCCCCGGAAAAGGCATTCGTAAGCTGGTCCCTGTGTTTCAGGGGCGGATTCCAGCGATGAACAAAATCAATGCCCGCCCCGGAGACATCAACCGGCCGGAAAAGCTTCGAATGCCTTTGGCCGGCATCACCCGTTTCGAAGGCTCTCTCCTGAAGTTGAGCGAACAGGTTTTGTTCGCCCGCGACAAGGAGGATCAAAACGACGAACCCAATGGATCGTAAACGGGCTAACATCTCGGGAGTGTAATCAAGCCGCTTTCAAAAACAACCGGTCAGTAGTCCATGGCACAAATACGGCGCACCGGCCTGCGCCTGGCAGATGGTGTGAGACTCAGGCCTTCACCTTGGCTCCATGGGGGATTTACTTTCTGGCTCGACCAAACCTGGCCTTGCCGTCAGCCGTTATTGTCAGCGGGCTTGTCCCGTCCACATCAGTCCAAGGGCCATTGACCTCCTGTGCTGTTTGCAGGGTGCCCTCAAAGGTAACCGTTACAGTGCCGTCACCGTTGTTCGCGACGCTGATTACCGGGGCCTTTGCTGGCGGAGCCGCTAACGGAGACAAGCCGTCAGCGATTTGTTTGATTTCAACCGGTTGCAAAGCGACGTCATAGACTGCAACATCATCGATTTCGCCATAGAAAAAATTACCTGAGCCATCAAAAATGCCGCCACCACCGATGTTAAACGGGTAATTGGAGCTAACAACCCTTCCCCCTGATACACTACCCATTTTCTCACCGTCGACATAGGCGGATATAGTACCGCCTCCATGCACAATCGCGACGTGGGTCCAATCCTCGATGATCGACCCGAAGTAAAAATCAATGGCGCCTGCAGGGGTCCAATACTGGAGGGTCTCATAGTCGATCATGCCAAATTCGACAGCGTCGTTCTGGCCAAACCAGCCCGTTCTATCGAGTTGCTCCTCCTCGAAGCGAACCCAACCTGAGAGGGTTATCGCTTCACGATCATTGAGCAGACCAGTTTTAGGCGGTATTGGTCCATCTAGGACCTGCCAGTTGCCAGCCTTGGTGCCGTTGCCACTCCAAAATGTCCATGCACCAGTGGGCTGGTTGTCGTAGATCAAATAACCTTGGCTGTCGGGATTAAGATCGTGTCGACTGGTGACCGGCGAATTCCATGCCCCCGCTCCACCCTCTGATCTGGCCCACAACGCAAGCGTGAAGCTCTCGGGGTTCAACTCTTCGGCCCAGTCATGTTGAATCATGCTGCTCCAGCCATCAAACCTTGCGGCAGTCCCGGTGTTTTCGTTTGCACCAGGGACGTCATATTCCGCATCATCCACTACAGCCCAAAAATCTCCGATCTCCGAATCACCATGTTCATCAAGAGGAAAATGCGCAACCAGATCAGCATCCTGTGCATCGGCCCCGAGGACACCCTGTTCCATCGCAGCCTGAATGTCTTCCCGGGAAAGGGCGCCATCCCAGAGACCAATGTCGTCCAGATCCCCTACAAACCAAAAGCCGGTTCCTTGATCCTGACCGGCTCCGATATTGAACGGGGTCGTGTCGTTGGGATATATCGCTTCATTCTGTTCAGCGGCAAGTTCCCCGTCGATGTAGAGCTTCTTTATTTCCTGCTCATTGTCGTAGGTGATGCTGATATGCTGCCACTCGCCCTCGCCGCCCTGGCCGCCACCGATGGTGACATAGTCCTCGTAGCCATCAAAGAGAAGGGCATAGTCACCCTCTTCCCCAGAGTGACCGGCAACATATTCGGGCAAGTCATCCCAGCCAACCAGCTTGCCCGCCTTTCCGTCAGGAGCCAGGTTTGCAGTCTGCTCTTCCTGGTCATCGAACGGCCAGTATGCAATAACCATGGGCAAACCAGGTGTGCTGTTGGCATTGGTCGGAGACGAGCCACCTTTAATTTCCCTGCCATCGGGATAGCCATCACTGTCTGTATCAGCCATAACCGGGTTTGATTTCGGTGCCTCATCCCCGTCCAAGAGGCCATCACCGTCGGTATCCTCCCTTGTGGGATCTGTGCCGGTGTTTGAAGCGTCGACATAGGTGCCCGTCTTGGTCTCGACGCCATCATTCAATCCGTCGCCATCCGTGTCGGCATTGTTGGGGTCGGTATGGAGTTCCATAATCTCCACAAGCGCTGTCAGGCCATCTTCATCCTTGTCAGTGTCGCTGTCCGCCACATTGGGATCCAATCCCCATAATTTTTCTATGCGCGTCAACAGGCCGTCTCCGTCAGGATCCTGGTTGGTCCCATCGGGATCAATGAATGACGCGACACCCTGTTCCATTGCCTTAAGTATATCCTCCTCGGAAAGTGCCCCGTCCCAAAGTCCGATGTCGTCAAGATCGCCCACAAACCAAAAGCCAGCTCCAAAATCCTGACCTGCCCCGATGTTAAACGGCGTCGTGTCGTTAGGAAAAACTGAGTCATTAGATTCTACTGCGAGTTCTCCGTTGATGTAGAGTTGCTTTATTTCCTGCTCGTTGTCGTAGGTGATGGCGATATGCTCCCATTCGCCCAGGTTGACTGGCGGGCCATTCAAGGCTTGCCAGTTGCCATCCACGGTCCCGTTGCCACTCCAGAAGGTCCAGACACCATCGGGCTGGTTGTCGTAGATCAGGTACCCCTGGCTGTCGGGATTAAGGTCGTGTCGACTGGTGACCGGCGAATTCCATGCGCCCGCGCCTCCATCAGACTTCGCCCACAACGCAAGCGTGAAGCTTTCAGGATTCAGATCAGCGCTCCAGTCGTGCTGGATGACGCTCGATGTACCGTTGAACGTTGCCGAGGTTCCGGTATTGGCATTTGCACCGGCCGAACCGTACACAACGTCCGTCTCTGTACTCGCCGTGAACCCTCCGTCCGATGAATTACCATCCGAATCAAGCGGGAAATGCGCGATGAGCCCACCAGCTCCAGCAGAAACAAGGGCGGTGCCCGCCCCGTCGTTGTAGATGAGGGCGACTTCCTCCCCGCTAATCGGACGGTTCCACACCCCGACATCGTCTATCAGACCGTCCCACGTCCGGTTCCCCGTATCCGGGTTCTGTCCGA
>Ga0187827_10009293_pt1 | contig 10446 bp, 7 predicted proteins | sample ETNtaG_39_FD_167969 | JGI IMG/M metagenome (GOLD analysis project Ga0187827, IMG submission 167969) | Marine microbial and viral communities from oxygen minimum zone, Eastern Pacific Ocean - ETNP2014_SV_150_PacBio MetaG (Illumina Assembly) | ecosystem: Environmental > Aquatic > Marine > Hypoxic... | reverse complement strand
GGACAACTCCTCGAGCTCAGCTCGCGAACCAATGCAAATTGTCTCGCCGGTTTCCTCGTTACGCCATATCGGTAGAGGGTTTCCCCAGTAGCGGTTGCGAGAAATGTTCCAGTCACGTGCCCCCTCAAGCCACTTGCCCATGCGCCCATCCTTGAGGTGGCCCGGTACCCAGCGGACTTCTTGATTATTTGAGACAAGGTCATCTTTGATTTCTTCGACCCGCACATACCACGCAGTGATGGTCTTGTAGATTAACGGCGTGTCCGAGCGGTAGCAGAACGGATAACTGTGATCGTAGGTCTCGTGGCGCAGGAGTTTGGCCTGTTCTTTGAGGTCAATAATGATCTGCTTGTCAGCATCCTTGACCATTTGCCCCTGATAAGAGGGTACGGCCTCAGTGAATTTGCCTTCTTCATCGACTGGGTCCGATGGTTCTAGGCCAAATGCCTTGCCAAGCCGAAAGTCGTCTTCGCCGAAGGCGGGCGCCATATGAACGATGCCAGTGCCAGTTTCGGCGGTTACAAAGTCGGCAGGCAGGATTTTGAAAGCATTTTCTTCAGAGTCCTTTTGCCCCGCAAAGAAAGGGAACAAAGGCTGATAACCACAACCTACTAAGTCGCTGCCCTTGAGCTCGCCAATACGCTCGATGCCACGTCCCTCGGGCCAGTAGGAAGCCACCAAATCAGCGTGTAGTACATAATGCTCACCAACAACGGCACCTTCGTTAATCGTCTGTCCGGCAGCAGAATTCTTTTCACCCGCATTTACCTCGACGATCGTGTACGTTGCTTGCGGGTCGATTGCCAGCGCTACATTTGAGGGTAACGTCCAGGGAGTCGTCGTCCAGGCAAGAACAAAAGTCTTGTTGGTTCCACATAGACCATCATCAAGCTGAAACTTCACCGTGATCGAGGGGTCTTGGACGTCCTTGTAATTGAGGTTTGCCTCAAAGTTTGAGAGCGGGGCACCAATCCTCCACGAGTAGGGAACCACCCGGTAACCCTCGTAGATCAGATTCTTGCCCCAAAGCGTCTTGAAAACATGCCAGACACTCTCCATGAAGGAGACGTCCATGGTCTTGTAGTCATTTTCGAAGTCAACCCAGCGCCCCATTCGCGTAACGATCGTGCGCCACTCTTCTGCGTAGCGCAGGACAATCGAACGGCAAGTCTCATTAAACTTGTCGACTCCGTATTCTTCGATTTCGCTGCGACCGTTGAGGCCAAGCTGCTTTTCAACCTCAAATTCGATCGGTAACCCGTGACAGTCCCACCCAAAACGACGCTCTACACGGTAGCCACGCATCGTCCAGTAGCGAGGAACAACGTCCTTGATAGTGCTAACAAGAAGATGTCCATAGTGCGGCAGGCCGGTAGCAAAAGGTGGCCCGTCATAGAAGCTGTAGTTCTTGGTCCGCGAGCGTTGCTCAATACTCCGCTCGAACGCGCACCGATCCTCCCATCGCTTCATGACCGCACGCTCAGTTTCAGGAAATGAGATGCTGCCTGGCGGGCTCGGAAACTTCATTCGACAACTCGGGAAAAGAAAACCAACCGATAGATTGGCTAAACCGTGAGGATAGCGTAACTGCGCGGGTGCGACACGCTTGTTGTCTTTAAGCTTGCGAAGCAAGAGCTACAATAGCCAAACGCCCTTTTCACCAGCAAATTCGGCACTCCGCCCCAACACGAGTTCTAGTGAGAGCCCGGTACATGAGCAAAACTTTCATTTGTGGTCTCTTCCTTCTCACCTTGGTCGGTCTGACTACGGCCGTGACTTCAAAAACCGCGATAGAAAGTCACAGTGTCGCGCCACAGTTAATTCCTGGTCTCGATAGTTGGACGCGCTTCCGTGGTCCTAACGGGTCTGGAGTCGGAAAAAGCGAGAACCTCCCGACTAACATCGGGCCGGAACACAACGTCATCTGGAAAACCTCTGTGCCAGAGGGGTATTCCTCGCCGGTACTCACGCAAGATCGCGTTTTCCTGACCGCCTTCGAAAATGACCGACTACTGACTATCGGTCTCGATCGCTCCACTGGCCGTGAGCTGTGGAGGCGCGAAGCTCCTCGTCCAAGGGTCGAGCGACTCGATCCTCGAAACAATCCCGCCGCACCGAGCCCTGCCGTCGACGATGAACGAGTATATGTGTTCTTTGCGGAGTTCGGTTTGTTGGCTTACGACTTCGATGGCAATGAGCTCTGGGATGTACCCCTCGGGCCCTTTGACAACTTGTATGGCATGGGGGCTTCGCCGGTCGTATTTGACGGCAAAGTGTTGCTTGTTTGTGATCAGCGAACTGATTCCTTCCTTATCGCAATCAACGGCACAAACGGGGAAGTCGCTTGGCACGTCGACCGCCCCGAAGCAGCAAGCTCACACGCTACGCCGGTTGTCTGGCAACCGAACGACGGAGAGCCTCAATTGGTCGTGGTCGGATCGTTCCTGCTCAGTGGCTACGCTATCGCAACCGGCGAACGGCTCTGGTGGGTAAGGGGAATGATCCACGAAATGAAGTCAGTTCCGGTGATCTCAAACGGAATAGCATACGTAAATGGCTACGGGTCACCACTGAATGATCCCGGCAACACCTTGGATGTGGGTCCATTCGCGGATGCGCTCCAATATGACCGGGACGAGGACGGTCTACTGAGTCGCGATGAGCTTCCCGAGGGAAGGGCACGCCAACGTATCCGAATGAGCGACCTTGATCGCGATGGCAAGCTAAGCGAGAAGGATTGGAATTACTTTCGCAACTCGATGGCCATGACTAACGGCATGTTCGCAATCCGCCTCGGCGGTTCGGGCGACATGACAGATGAGAATTTTCTCTGGCTCTATAGTCGCGCCGTTCCCCAGCTTCCGTCGCCAATCTTGTACAAAGACCTGCTTTACATGATCAACGATGGCGGGATTGTGACGATTCTCAATCCAACGACGGGCGAGCAACTTGACCAGGGGCGACTGCAGGGCGCGGTCGATAGCTACTACGCCTCCCCAGTGGCCGGGGATGGAAAGATTTATATGGTTAGCGAACTAGGGATGGTTTCCGTGGTTAAGCCGGAACCGACACTAAGAGTTATCGCCACAGCCGACCTCGACGACACAGTTTATGGGACGCCCGCAATCGACGGCAATCGCATCTACGTGCGCACCGGAACGACTCTCTACTGTTTTGGGCTGCCCCAATAGCAGCGTCAGTATGGAGCTGCTAGCTACTGCTTTTTGTCGGCTTGCTAAACGAGCAACTGAATTGAAGGTTCCCCCGCATCAGCTTCTCGCACCTCGCCAATCGCAATCGCACTTTCATACCCGAGTTCACGCAACGCGTTGACGCAACTCTCAGCATTATCAGCAGGAACGCTTGCCAATAAGCCACCGGCCGTCTGCGGATCGAAGATTAGTGGATAAGCTGGATTGCTAGAAGCTTGTTCCAGGCCCGAGATAGCCCGGCGGAGACGTTCATTTTCTGCATGGAGAGAGGAAAATATGCCCTCACCCATCACCTCAAGGGTGCCGTCAAGGGCAGGGACGATGTCAAGTATGACCGTCGTGGCAGCACCTGAAGCCTTCGCCATTTCGACTAGATGGCCGAGCAAACCGAAACCACTAACGTCCGTCATCCCGGTAGCACCGTAATCAATCAAACAGTGTGCGGCGGCTCGGTCCGATTGCATCATTGAGCAAAGGGCCGCGCGGATCCAGCGACCCTTCGCTTTACCCCGCATGTCCGCAGCAAATAGGGCTCCGGTTCCAAGCGGCTTGGTAAGCACCAAAATGTCCCCGGGGACCATCCCCGACTTGCGTATCGCAGCATCTGTGTCGACAAATCCAGTCACCGTGAGACCAAGTGCCAGTTCCGAGCCCTCGCTGGTATGGCCACCGACCAACGCCGTGTTCTCTCTGTTAAGCACATTCAGAGCCCCCGACAAAAGCTGAAGGAGGTCAGCTTCGACCTTCCTTTCGAGACCGTATGGAATGGTCACTGTTGCCAAAGCTGTCTGAGGCTCAGCACCCATCGCAAAAATATCTCCAAGCGAATGGTTAGCAGCAACTTTGCCGAAATCGAACGGATCTCCTATGAACGACCGGAAAAAATCGACCGATTGGACAAGTTGTTTGCCCTCGGGCACTTCGACAACCGCCGCATCATCCGGTTCGTCGAGGCCAACAACGACATCCGGGCGCGACGATGGCTTCAATTGCGCCAGCACGCGATCAAGCATAGTGCTGCCAACTTTGGAGCCACAACCACCACATCGCATAGCAAAAGTGGAAATAGCCCCAAGGGCCTTTTCGGTGTCGGTTAACCCCTTAGGAAGATCACTGATCTCTGCCATCCCGGCACGCATCAATTCGGCCGCCGCCTCTGCCCCAATCAGTCGTGGGTCAAGGTGAGCACCTTGATCCATTTCAGCTGGGTACATCTCGGGGAGCTTGTTGAACTTTTGCATAAAGCGTTGGTCTATAAAATTCTTCCAGCGCCATGCCCAGGCACCTTCGGCAGCCCAATTGCCGCGTGACACAACAGCGTACTTGTCCCCTGTCGACACAAGGCTGAGGAACTTTTCCTGCGGGTGAAAAGGCTTGGCAGCTTCACCAAGCAACCGCAACCGGATGTTCTCCGTCAATGGTGGGCCCTGCCTAACAGCAAAAACTCCGGCCTTGGGGCGCGGATGGTCAATGACGGTGGCGATGTCACCAGCCGCGAAGATGTCAGCATCCGTCATCGTCTGCAAGGTATCGCGAACTCTTATAAAACCATGGTCATCTACATCAAACCCACTTTCTTCGGGCCAACTCGCCGCCGTCGCCGTTGTCACCCAGAGAACCTCGTCAAGGTCAAGGCCACCACCCTTTTCAAATGCAAGTTGACAGCCAGAGCCTTCGATCGCTGTCACCTTAGAGTTGGTCATGACTTCGACCCCCCGCTCTTGAAGCACACGGCACAACTTGGCCCTAACTCGAGAATTATGCGTCGGTAGAATCTCGTCACCCGAAGTGGCGAGGTGGAAGTGAAGATGACTGGAGCTACGACCCTGTCTTGCCAGGAGCCTGTCGAGGCTATACTGAACCGAGAGCAACAACTCTACGCCGCCGGCCCCGCCACCCACGACACCTATGTGTGTTTCATTCCGGCGTTGCAGACAACGATCCCGGAGGGCTTTCCATTTCGGCCAGAAACCATCGATTGGCTTGACCGGAACGACCGTGCCTTTGGCTCCTGGCACACGTAGCCCCGGCGTCGATCCGATATTGATCGACAAGACATCGAAGGGCACCGGTGGGTGCTCCCGACAAAGAACAGCTCTATCCGAGGTATCGACGCCGACCACTTCGTCGTGGAAGAACCGCGCTTTAGCAAACCGTGCCAATGGCCCAAGATCAATATTGGTCTCTTCGAACGTATAGTGGTCAGCGATCAGGCCCGGCAGCATTCCAGAGTAAGGAGCGTGAGCATCGCGTGAGATAAGAGTGAGCCTCACCCCCGGCATTGGATCCATGCCAAATTTTTTCAGAACAGTGACGTGGCTGTGGCCACCACCAACAAGCACTACGTCTTTAAGCACAGGTTCTGCGGCAGGAGTCATAGCCGAAACTCTAGCCTAGCTACCCCGCCTGAGAGAGCTTTTACCACCAGATGGCCAAAATCGGCATTGTAATCAGCTTATTCCACGTCGCCGTCGCGTTCGAAGTCGAGTGACGTCGAATTGACACAGTACCGCAGCCCAGTCGGAGCGGGTCCATCGGCGAACACATGGCCGAGGTGGGCATCACAGCGTGAACAAACAACCTCAGTACGTAACATCCCGTGGGAGGAATCACTATGTTCATCGACTGCCTCTCCATGGGCGGGCATGGTAAATGAGGGCCAACCTGACCCCGAGTGAAACTTGGCTCCCGAGTGAAACAGTTCACTCCCGCAGCAAATGCACCGGTAAACGCCAACGCGTTCGCAATCCTCATACTCGCCTGTATGCGGTGGTTCGGTTCCTCCCTGGCGAGCCACTTGATATTGCTCATCGGTTAGCTGAGCCCGCCATTCCTCTTCAGTCTTGCGAATTTTATTACTCACTAACTGCTTCCTTCCTAGCGAAGTTCCTTCAACGAGTAAAAAGTGCCGCGCCAGCCAATACCACCACGCACGTAGGTTAGAAACATTGCCCGAAGGTACGCAAAAATTAGAAGTGGGACAGCTACCGGCAACAAAACCGCTGACCACCAACGTAGGCTCCCGCCTTGAAGTAGCACCATTTGCCCAACAAGCAGAAGGATAACGATCGCCGCGTTTAGCCAAAGCACAGGGCCGCTGGTAATGAGCAAGGCAACGAATGGCCAGCACATGGTCAACATCTGCACGGGCGCGCCCCCTAAAAGCATCCACGGCTTGAAGTTAACTGCGGCAAGGGAATTCTTCTCCAGCCCATGGAAGGCTGCTCGTAAGTCTGGATACCACTCCACGCTGACCATCCCACCAGCAACACCGAACCCCTGCTTACTTCCATGGTCCCGCAACAGCAAAGCCAACCTCAGGTCATCGTCGGGCCGCATAGCAATCGACCGGTGGCCACCAGCAGCGAAGTACGCCTGCTTGCGTACCAGGTTGAACGCCCCGATACCAACAGCCACAGAACTATTCGGATCGCCCATCCGCCATGGCCTGAAATATCCAAAGAACGAAACCATGAAGGCAACAACGAACATCTCGAGCAACAGGCTCCGAGTGTGGACATCGGCCGCGATCGTAAGATGGTCGAGCTCGCCTTCCTGAACACACGATATCGCCCGAGCCAGCACTGTCGGCTCGAAGTAGACATCAGCATCGGTAAACAGCAGTAATTCACCTTCCGCTTCCTGCGCGCCGCAGTACAAAGCGTAGTTTTTTCCGATCCAACCTTGGGGCAGCTCGGTAACGTGTACCGCCCGAAGGCGCGGGTTCGCTGCTGCCAGTTCGTCAAGAATCTTGCCGGTGCCATCATCCGAGCGATCGTCGATTGCGATGACCTCAAGGTCGGGATAGTCGAGCGTAAGGATCGAACGCATCGCGGTAGCGAGATGCTGTTCCTCGTTACGCGCGGGCACTATCACGCTAACCCGGGGGTAAACAGCTAACTCTTCGCCACTCGGGCGAGTGGCGTGGTCCACCAAAAGGACAAACCTTGCCCCCGTAGCCATATCGATGGCGAGAATCGCAAAGCCAGTAAGAGTCAGTATCGCAACAACAAGTAGCGCTGTCTCCATTAACGGCTCCGCGGCGCGTAGATATTAAACCCAATCAGGTTGACCACTTGCACCACGCCGCCGATCAAAACAAGCGTGCTCCGATGCAATCGGCTGTCTCGGCTAAGCTTGCTCGCTACTGAACAGAATCAACTCCGAGTTCTCCTAATCTGGCCGCCATGTCTTCAGCCGATGTGCGCGGACGAACTTCTTTGTCAATGTAAAGAATCTGGCCACTCTTGCCAATATAGAACGTCCAGCGGTTCGCCATTCCGCGCTGATTGAGAACACCGTAAGCGTTCGCGGTCACTTTCGTCGGGTCACTCAGCAGCGGAAAATCGGCATTCTGCTCTGCCGCAAAAGCGGTATTTTCTTCGAGTGGATCCACACTGGCCATAAAATAGGTCACTTCATATTCACGGATTAGATCGCCATTTTCTGCTAGAGATTTACATTCGATCGTACAGCCACGGGTGAACGCCCGCGGGTACCAAGCAATCACTACTGCCTGTTTGCCACGGAAATCAACCAGTTTGTAAGTCTCGCCGTCCGATGCTTGCAGGGTGAAATCGGGCGCCATGTCACCCACCTGGAGCTGGGCGTCTTGGGCCCCCGCGGCGCTTGCAAGAAGCATCATCGTTGCAACTGCTATAAGTCTACGCATAATCGATCTCCATTTCGTTTGTCGTGCCCCGTGGGTTTAGCCTAAAGGCCATTGTCTCATTTGCTTGTATCGCTGGCCTCTGCGTTGAACAAGAAAAAATCGTACGCGGTGCGCGCCATTTCGGCGATTGTGTGCTCGCCAAGTTCAGTGTCGGCCTCATTGCCAAGCGTAAAGACGCTTATCGCAAATCTTCCCAAATCACCCGGCATCGTAATCACGCCGACATCGTTGACAATACGACCGATCGTCCCAGTCTTGTGAGCAATACTGTAGCCAGGCGGAAGTAGTCCACGAAGGCGATTAGCCCCGGTTTGTGTGCGGGAGAGAATTTCCATGATTACTTCGGAGGATCCACGGCTGACTGCAGTTCCTTCGGAAATCATCACCAGCAATTCGGTCATGCCGCGCGCCGAAGCCTTATCTTTGTCACCACCATAGAAAGCTTCGCGAAAGGCAAGAATATTGGCTGCATCTGGGCGGTTGTTACGACTGTGTTGGTTGATTTCTTGCAGCGTTCCGTTGGCGACCGGCGCGTAGTCGACACCCTGGTAGTCAAGTATGAGCTCAAGGGTTGTTCGATCAACCCGGATGTTCTGAAACCCTAACGAGCGCATCCGGGCTGTGATCTGATCGGCCCCGAGACGATCGATAAGCATATCGGTCGCCGAGTTGTCCGACAGGATGATCATGAACGTAGCGATGTTTCTCAGTGACATTTCGATCCCAGGAGCCCATAGAGTCGAAAGCAATCCGCTCCCGATATGCTGGTCTTCAGCCTCTACCGCGATGCGGTCGTCGAGACTCAGGTCGCCGGCCTCGACGCGAGTCATTAGCTCGACCAAGATCGGAACCTTGTAGGTGCTCGCCATTCCGTAGGGAGTGTCTTCGTCGATCCCGGTCTCCATACCGCTCTCAATGTGATGTACGTACACACCAACGTCACCAGGAAATCGTTGGGCAATCGCTAGCAAAGCTCCCCGTAGGCGTTCGATCGATCCAGCTGGGGATATGGTGCCCAAGCGATCACCTTGCCTGTTGAGCTGCGGCGCAGCGAATGTTGGCGCAGCGACCGAAACCAACAACACCAAAGTGAGCAGGAGGCCAGCAACGTCAAGCCTAGGCCAGTCCGCAGTGAGACGAAATCGCAAGATTTTATTTTTCATGCACCAAATATTACTGGGGCGGGCACCCTCGGCTCCAGGGATGAATTCGGATGCCAGTGGTTCACCCCAAAATCGAGGTTAACCACCACCTTCCTCATGTCTTGCTCTCGCCGCGTTGATAGCTTGGGCTATGGCCTCAACCACATCATCCGGCGCGTACGCCGGTCGCTTCTCGTCAAGGTCGAACCGCTGAGCAAAGAGCTGGTCCGCTTGCGGCGCACGCAAGACCTCTACGAACGTTGCGTGGTCGGCTTCTCGATGTACCCCTAGGAGGACAAAATCAGCTTCGGTACGCTTCGCAATCTCCGCTGGAGTTAGCCCAGCCACAAGCATACGGCCTGTCGCAGCGGGCCTAATGACTGCAAGGTTTTCCCGGTCAGCGTTTGTCAGCGCTATGACAAAAGCCTCGGTCAAAGCGCGACTAAAGTCAGCAATTTCGGGCGACTCTGGATCATTGAACGGCAGGATGACCAAACGGGCTCGGTTCAACGGCACGGCAGGCGGGCGGCTGCCGAGCACCCATCCACTCAATGCAGCGACAATCATTACTAGGAACACAACAGTCAAATTGAACCTAGTGGTCCTGGTGCTAAAACGAGTCATTTCTAGGGGTCCTCTCCTCTAGTCGCGGACCAAGGGCCGCAACAAGGCTGCTCTGCCCAGCAGGGTGCAAGCACGTAGCGTGTTCGATTCTCGGTTAGAACCGCTTATCCCACCAGTAATCTTCGAGGATACGAGCATTGGTTCTGTATTCCTGGCCATCGACTTCAAGGACAACCTGGTAAAGACCTTCAGGGGCCGGTGAATAAACGAGGTTCCCTGGGCGGTTAGGGTTGCCGCCACCACGGCCACCGCGTTGGCCTCGACCGCCACGGCCACCACCCCGGCTAGCCGCCTCCCCTGGCATGCGTTCGCGGCTGAAGTCCATGTCCCAAATTACTTGGTTCATACCGGCGTTGTTACTACCAGTGAGTTCTCGTACCAGGCGCTCGCCAGCGTAGATACGGAGTCTAGGGGCCGATGCCAGAGGGGAGCTCAACATGTAGTTGATGACGCTCCCGGTGGGAGCCGACTCGCCAACAAAATTCTGTGCTGAACGCTCAGTGCGATCAGTGTTCTTCCACCGGATCGCGGTCTCGATACCGAATAGGTGTACAGGGCGGGAAAGGTTGTCCGTCGTCAACTCCTGGATCCAGGAGATGTCGGTAATAAAGAACCCGCGACCATGCGTGCCAACTACCAAATCGTTTTCCCGCGAGTGAATCTTGAGATCATGTACAGGCACGGTTGGCATGTCCCCGCGCATTTTGTGCCAGCTGGCACCACCATCGAGCGACACGTATACGGCCATCTCAGTACCTACAAACAGCAAGTTCCGATTGCGATGATCCTCACGCAC